>Ga0116171_10006222_pt1 | contig 10351 bp, 7 predicted proteins | sample AD_JPNHW2_MetaG_FD_89798 | JGI IMG/M metagenome (GOLD analysis project Ga0116171, IMG submission 89798) | Active sludge microbial communities of municipal wastewater-treating anaerobic digesters from Japan - AD_JPNHW2_MetaG | ecosystem: Engineered > Bioreactor > Anaerobic > Digestate | place...
ATTTTTTACTTCAAGCATAAGTAAACCTCCTTTTCCGGTTATGTAAAAAATTAAACTGTTTCTACATAAATAGTCCACAGTTGAAAATAAAGGGCTGCCTCGAAAATATCGGACAACCCTTAAAAGGTTTTTTGTTCGAAAAAGTCACATAAAAATCCCGGCGGCCGTAAAGCCCAATGCCAGCAGGATATTAATGCTGTAACGCTCTACATAAGAGCCGGCCAGCATGCAAACGGAAGGGATAAACAGAATGATTTTCCAAAAAATATTTGCGCCCTTGCCGGAATAAAGCTTTTCCCATAAAAGCAGCGAATCATCAACAAGCGGGAACATATTGCACAGCAGTGAAATCCCCATATAAAGCAGTACCAGGTAAACATAAAAAATCCATGTCTTTGCGTCCGCTTCACGGTTAACCGGTTCAACACCAAGGTAGAAAATACCGATACTGCCCGCAACCGTCATTACAATGCCGAAAATTCTGTTCAAAAAACCCGGAAGCCAGCATAAAATAAAGCTTCTCGGCAGTGTTTTTGCGAATTCATGCTCCACATGCCCCAAAGACTCATCGTAGTGCAAATAATTTGTCGTTTCAACGGGAATACCTAAAAGCCGGCAGACAAAATGCTCCCAGAATGTTTTCACATAAGTACCGGGAAGTGTAATCATTTTACCGATAATATATAATATGGTCATACAACATCACCCTTTCCGGTTATAAAGATTTCTTCCAGTGTCATTTTCCCCGCAAAATACTGCGCCACGCTGTCGGAAAGTTTATAGCCGTTTTGTGTAAGGTAGCTGACGGCTTCTTTATACATATCCGTTTCTCCTGCTATTTTTGCGCAGAGCGCAATGGTATTCAGCAGTTCAAGGGTGGTATCGGAATTATAATAAGCGGAGTTGTAGGCATTGTAGGCAGCTTCATATGCTTTGCTTTTATATTTTTCGCCTTTGAGAAGCAGAACAATAGCCTGCTGGCGGTAAAGCTCTGTGCTTCCTTCGGATTTTTTAACACCTTGCGCACAAAGGCTTTCCGCTGTTTTAAGATCGCCTTTGCGGCGGTATATCTCCGCTTTCAGTGCATAACCGGCGGCTTTACCGGTGTTAAACTCGTCCATATCGTTGCAAACCTTAAGGGCTTCGGTAAAATTCTTTTGAGAAGCATAAGCCCTTGCTTTCAGCGAATAAACTTCGATGCTGTTGACATTTTCGGCAAGGAGCTCGTCGCAGGCAGCTATCATTTTATCATACTGTGCAAGGCGCTTATAGCAATCGGCAAGATAATAATCATAAAGCCAGGTTGCGCCGGGCGCAAGCTTTTTAACCGCAAGCATATGCTTAAGCTCTGTCGCAGCGCCTTTATTGGCAAGCACGGCAACATAAGTTTTGTAATACTCGATAAAATAATCGCTGTATTTCTTTGCGTCTTTGCCTGTTTTAAGCGCGTCCAGTTTGGCAATCAGTTTATCATACGGCACATCTTTCGGATCAGCCTGCTGATAATCCGTTATCAGCGGTTCAACCGCTTTCTGTGTATTTTGGAAAAGGGTGTATTCATCGCTGTATTGTTTAAGCGGCTTTAACCAGGGAAGTTTGTAACTCTTGGCATTTTTTATTGCGGTTTTTAAGGTTTCCCCGACCGCCAGCGGGCTTGAAGCCTTCGCGGTAACCTGCATCTTCTTGACGAATGTTTTGGTGCCTGTTGTAAATAAATTCTCCACATTGAACTGGGTGTTGAGGTCCGACGCCGCTTTTTCGGCGGCTGTGTAAGAGGTCAGGGCATCGGTAAGCCGCTTTTGCCCGGTATAGCTCTGGGCGTCTAAAACAGGGGAGGCAATCATAGCGGTATAAGCAGCGACCAAAACCGCAAAACCTCCGATGATGATTGTCGCGATCGCCGCGATAAAGCCTCTCCAGTTTAAAGGAGCCTTCAGCATTTTTTGCCGGCACTCGGCACAAAACTCATAATCCTCGGAAACGCTTGTATCTTTATGGTTTTTACCGCATCGGATACAAATCGTTTCGTCATCCAAAATCTCATCCGCCGTATCCGCTTCCGGTTCGCCTGCAGGGGCAGTTTCCGCCGTTACTTCTTCAGCCGGCTCGGCAGCCTCTTCGGCATTTACATCGTTTTGCCCGTTATCCGCGGACTCCGGGATTTCAATTTTCTTTTCGTTGATCCGCTTGAGTATTTCATCCACGGGATCAAGCTCGCTGTCTGTTTGCAGACCGTCGCGTTTATCATCAATAAATGCCAACTTAAAACCTCCTTTTATTTAACGAGGTTATTTTATCATCTTTTATTCAATATTTCAAATCAATTTAAAATAATTTACAATATAATCATAATTTATTGGCATTTTCGAATGCAATCCGCCTGATTGGTTTCACTTTCATCAAAATTACCGCCGCAAAGACAGACAGCATGGTTTCCGGCAGCATATAGGAGGCGTTATATACCAGCGAATAAACCATCGCAAGGCCGATTCCCGTAAAATTATTGAGAATTGCGGTACTCAAAGAATTTTGCACCGACTGCAGGGTTTCCGTTGCATAACTGCCCCAAATGATAAATCCTGAAGTAAAGTGGCAGACAAATCTGAAAAAAGCGGCAGCAACACAGCCTAAAGCAAATGCAGCCGTTTCGTTTTTAATTCTTTTTTTAAAGATTCCCGCCAGCCCCAAAACAGAAAACGCGATAATGTAATCAATAAACAGCACGCCTATCACACCGGCGAAATTCTGGCCCGCAAATGCGGATGACATTGTCGCGCCCAAAAAGCCCTGCAGCGCCCCGAATACAGCACCGCACAGAAGCCCCCATTTTGTGCCGAACATAAAGCCAAGCAGCATAACCGGAACCATACTGAACAAGGTTATCGATCCTCCGTAAGGCAGTTCAAAAACCTTAATAAAAGAAAGTACCGTTCCCAAAGCAATCATAATTCCGCTCGCCGTAAGTTTTTGTGCATTTTTTTTCATTTCTGCATCTCCTTAAAATATTAATACGCCCGGCGATATAATCGGCGGGCGTAAAAGGCTAAACAATCTTCCTACGCCGGCATTATCCGGATCAGGTTCGGCGGTTTCGTTTAATGAACGAACCGTCGGGGTATATTCTCAGCCGGCAAGCGCCAGCACCCCCGTTTATAATTCAGTTTTATTCCCGGCCGTTCAGCCGGTATTTTTTTCGGAGTTGTCTGTTTTCCCCTGCGGAGTGTCACGAAAATATTGGGTTTTCGGGGTCGGATGTGTTCTTGATTCCCAAAGTTTCTGCGCTTTAGGCGCCCATTCCGCCGCAAATCTGTCGCATTTCGAGCACAGCGTTTCGACATCCTCGGCAGCAACGAGATCCGTGGATTCCGCGCCTGTTTCGGCAATAATTCTACGCAGTATCTCGGGATTTTCAAGCATCGGGCAAGGTCTCAAATGATTGTCATTGAAAGGCTGGTTATGCCAAAACGCTTGAAACAGCGGATTCCGAAGGGCTTCAATCAGCGTATGCGTATGAATATTCGAATCGGAATAATGGATAAAGACACACGGCTCGATATCTCCCGCCGAATTGATATGGAAGTAATTCCTGCCTGCAGCGATACAGCCGCCCACATATTCCCCGTCGCCCTGGAAATCCATTATAAAAAGAGGTTTCCCGGTTTTTGAATCCCTCATTTTTTTAGTCCATGCATACATATGCTCCCTTTGCGCGCAGGAAGGAATCAGCTTTTCGACTGCGTCGCGCCCGACAGGCATATAGTTAAAATACAGAGCGAATTTAACGCCCTTCTCAAGCATCAGGTCTATAAACGCTTCATCGGTGGCATCTTCAATATTTTCACTGGTGTAGCAAACAGATATGCCGAAGAGGCAGCGGTTTTTTTTAAGAAGCTCCATCGCCCCGATAACTTTACTGTAATTTCCTTCGCCTCTCCTGGAATCATTGCTTGTGCAGCTGCCTTCGATGCTTACCGCAACTGCGAGGTTGCCCGTTTCGTTCATTTCCCTGCAGAAAGAATCGTCAATAAGCGTGGCATTGGTGTAGGCAAGAAAAATACAGTCCGGGTGCGCTTTGCACAGTTTGAGTATCTCATCCTTTTTTATAAGAGGTTCCCCTCCGGTAAACATATAAAGGTGCGTCCCCAATTCGACACCCTGGCAAACAATATTGTCCATATCCTCGTAACTGAGGCTGTGCTTTTTGCCGTATTGTGCAGACCAGCAGCCGGCACAATTCAGGTTGCACGCATCGGTCGGGTCAAGAAGCATCAGAAACGGGATGTTGCACTTGTATTTCTCCCTGTTCTCCCGCACGGCTCTCGTGCCGGTATAAGCGGCTCCCAAACCGCCGGCAAGCACCATCTTTTTCAGTACATCACGGTCCGTATCCCTGATAACCGCCTTGATAAATTGCGTCCAGATATTTTCGGGATCCCGGATCCCCTCTTTGAATTTTTCATAATATTTTGACGGAAAAACCGGTCCGAGGATTATCCCGGATTTATCAACAATCTTGACAAGATTATTCTCGGGGTCCTTATCAATATATTTTATGATACTGTCAAAAACGGCACCGGCCGCAGCCTTTTGTGCCCTTTCCTTGATGCTCATCCGGAAATCCTCCTTTCGGTTAAATTCAAAGTCCCGATATAATTAAAGATAATATATAAAATGTTAACATAACGGCTGTAAAAAGTCCACTGTTTTATTAACGGGGTATTCCTATTTCTTTTTTGTTAAATAAACCACGCTGACAAACGCCAGGGCGGGGAACAGCGCCGCGAGCAAAAATCCCGCGCGGAGCCCATAATTCCCGGATCCGGCAATTTTAATAAGTTCCGGCGCTTTATCAGCGGCAAAGCCTACAAGCCAAGGCCCGGTTGAAGCGCCGATATCCCCGGCGGCGGCAAGAATCGCAAACATGGATGCGCCGGCAAACGGGAATTTATTTGTCGCTATAACAATACTGCCCGGCCATAAAAGGCTTACGCCAAAACCGCTCAGCGCGCAGGCCGCAAGGGAAAGATAGGGAAACGGCGAAAAAACAACTGTCAGGTAACAGGCAGCACAAAGAGCGGAGCCCAAAGCCATCGCCCTGTATACATCGAGTTTCGCCCCCATTTTACCGTAAACGGTTCTGCCAATCCCGATAGCAAGCGCAAACACGCCGACTCCGGCATAATCGCCGATTATTTTCGGTATGCCCATGGCAGCTTCCAAAAAGCTTGAAGCCCACTGAGCCATTGAAATTTCAGCAGCGCCGCCTGCCATAATCGCGGCAAGGCATACGATAAAATATCTGTTGGCAAACAGGCTGCGCAGTTTGGTGCGGTGTTCTTCCGCGACCAGCGGCGCAAGGGGAACCTTCAGAAAAAGGAAAGCGTTCACAAGAGGAAGCAAACTCCAGAATATTGGAATATAGTGCCAATGATCAGCGCCCAAAACAGCCAGTAAAACAGAGGTGACCAGCACAACCGTCACCTGCCCCCATGCATAAAAAGCATGAAGCATGCTCATTGCTCCGGCTTTTTCATCGGTAGGGATTGCATTGACAATCGGGCTTAAAAGCAGTTCAAGCAGCCCTCCGCCGCAGGAAAAAATGATTGTCGCCGCGGTAAAACCAAGGTAAACATCCGAGAAAATCGCGGGAGCAAATGCAAAAAGCAAAAGTCCGAAAAAGGCCAGCGCCTGCGCGCATAAGGCAAAAGGACGGATTCCGTGCCGGTCAACAAGACGGCTGAAAACCAAGTCGATAACAACCTGTGTCACAAAATTTATCAGGACCAAACGTCCCATCTGCTCAAACGAAAGCCCGTACTGTCCCATCAGGGTCAGGAAAAGTATCGGCGTTGTATTAATAACGGCTGCCTGCACAAAATGCCCAAGGTAACAGGCATAGACAGTAGATTTATAGGAAATATTATTCGACATTCAGCACTGCCTTTCCGCACAGTCCGCCGCCGAGTGTTCTTTGTTCAAAAACAAGCGCAGGCTTGTGGTAACGTCCCACTGTGGCATCATCCCATTTTTCGAATTCTTTTGTGCTCGCATATTGGTTGGCAGGCGTGTTGAAAACCGTTACTTCAAGCCTGTTTTTTCCTGTTTTCAGCAATCCGGTTAAATCATATTCAAACGGCTGCCACGGGCGCAGCCCGAGATTCTTGCCGTTGAGCTTCGCCCTGCAGGCATATTCGACTTTGCCCAAGCACAGAAGAACTTTTTTTCCGGCAAACTTCTCGGGGAAGTCAAAATCAATTGAGTATATTCCCTCCCCGGAAAAATCTTCGCCGGTAAATTCCGCCCAGGGTCCAAGCCTCGCCGGTTTTGCGGGTTGTTTGTAAAATACAGTTTCAAACTCTTGTTCCCCGATAATAAAAGCCTTGTGCTTTCTGAATTTCCAGCCGTTTTCCAAAATAATCTGATGTTTCAGCGCCTGCTTTTTTAGCGGAGCTTTCGAAACTTTCGCCATTTTGTCTTCAAACAGAATAACGGCGCTTCCGGCAAAAGGCAGCAAAAATGATATTTTTATTCCGGCATCGCAAACCGTATAAGCCGGCGAATAAGCTTTCCCGGTTTCGGCATCCAGTACAACCGGCTTGGTTCTCTCCGGAAATACGATTTGAACTGATATTTCTTTTTCATCCTCATTTGCCGCAAAGTAAAGTTTCCCGTTCTTCAGCTTCCTTGCGGTTACCGCAACAAGAGCATGTGACGGTTCGATTTTCAAAGGACTTTTCAAACCTTTAACATCGGCGCATACCCTGCCGCCGGAATTCCGGAAAGCTTCCAGTTTCCGGGAAGCCGCCTGCGTCATGTGCCTGCATTTCGGCACGACCAGGGTATTGTACTTCATCGCGCCAACCTTTATAATGCCGGTTTCAAGGCCGCAGGTTTCAAGGCAGTCATCATCGATAATGTCAAAGTCTATTTTCTTTCTCTCAAGCATTTCCGCAAGCAAATCATATTGCTCTGTCACCTTCAGCGATTGCTCCGTGCCGCTCCAAACATCTCTTACGGGCATGTAAAGCGCTGTTTTAATATCTGCCGTTCCGAGCGACAGCAGATAGGAAAGCCTTGCGGTATAAGTGTTGAATGCGTCAAGGCACTGCCACATTGGGGAACTGCTTGTGTGAACCGGTCTTTCATTTGCCATATACGGGCCGGAAACGCTGCTTGCGAGTGTTGCTGCGCAGAAGAGCGTTATACCGCGCGCAAGCTGATAATTGACAATCCATTTCATTTCGGCCGGAGTAATTCCCTGCCCGTAAACAGCAAAAGATTCGCTCAATGCCCAAGGATACCCCGCCTGCCTTGCCACGCTCGAAGCCCATCGCGGGTAGTGATAATTCGGGGCAAAATCCGTGTTTTTCCGGTCAAGAATCAACTCCTGCCCGCGCCGTCCGCCGGGATAGATCTGCCGCAGAATGGTGTCTATACCCGGCACATCCATCTCCCTGTACATACGAAGCGGGTGCGCGTACCCGTGCCTTTTAATACAGTCCAGGCTGTCATCTCCGCCTAAATGGCCGCCGAAGCCGATTCCGTTTTTATGGCACCAATCACGCATAACCGCAAAAAAACTTTTCGCGAACCGCTTTGACCAAAAGTCAAAATAGTCGACGCGTGTTTGGGCGCCGGCTTCGCCGGACTCAAAAAGATCATTCAGGCAAGCGGTAATATCATAGCCTTTTTCCTGCATAAAAAGCTCCGCAAATCCGTCGCTCCAGGGCGGATTTGCAGCCCTTGTTTCATCGGTGAAAAGAAATGGAATTGTTTTTTGTGTAAATCTGCCGATATATGGCATATAAGGTTCGCAGCCAATCTCGATAAACGCTTTTACGGCGTCGCTGTTGAGCAAATCGGGGTATAACGGTTCGGAGGAACCGGCGGAAACAAGAACACCGACACTTAAAAGCATGCCGTCATCCGGTGAGGGATCCCCGTTTTTAACCCTTGTCACGGTTTCTCCGGCATATAAAAAAGAGGCCAGCGCGTCTTCGTTGACAATCTCGCCTTTCCTGATCTCTTCGCGGTTTACCGCAAGCCGTTTGCAGGCAAGAGCGGGGTATTGCTTTGTCACCTTGCCGCAGGCGCTGCCCGAAGGCCAGCCGCCTTCGTCATAAAACCATATTTTCAGCCCGAGTTTTTCCGCTTCGGCTGTGACCGACTCATAGATTTCAAAATATTCCTTTGTCAGGTAGTCCGGGCTGAGAGTGGTTTTCATGGAGGTCGGGCGGAAAGCCGGCGGTTCCGGCACAATCATAACCCCTCCGCCGCCTGCCGCAGCCAGTTCGCGAAGCTGCGCTGTCAGCATTTCGGCTGTTATGGGGCTGTTCCAGCACCACATATAAACGGGGCGGTGGAAAGTATCCGGGTTCTTGAAAGAGGCGAGGCTGAAATTATTTTTGGGTTCCGGCAGCATAGCAATTTCCTCCGGCTTATACTAATCCCGATTATAAAACATCTATAAAATCAAACAAAAACCTTTGATTAATGGGTTTTTGTGCCGAATTTTTAGCTATGTTTTAAAGAGGGATTCGTATTATATTTTTTACGGTAAAATCGATTTCTCTTATTATACGATGAAAAGGCTTAGAAATACAGCGTTTGCCGGAGAAATATCGAGAAAATTTACTCAAACAAAAAACGGGCGGGTATCAACCCGCCCGAAAACCGCTTTCTTTTCTAAGTGTCAATACGCTTAGCATGTATGACAATTCTCGCATCCTTGATGTTGTAGCCGCAGGTCGCCAGCGTCAGAATATTGCTTTGCTCCGAAACGGCCGTTTCCCTGCTGAAACGCGCCAACTTCTTAATTCGCGCCAAAAACCCCTGAGTTTCCTCAGCGTTCAGCAACCCGGGCGTATTAGGAACATCCGACGCTTTGACTTCATAAACCGCGAAAATTTCGTAACGGTATTCCCCTTCCGGTGTTATCACCTTGATATCCCTGTTCTCTTTAAAAAAGTCTTCCTCCAAAAAGCGTTTCATCTGCGCGAACATTGAACCGTCATGCATATTGTGGCCGTAAAGCATTGTGTTTGTATCCGTAAAATCCTTTTTATTGCGGTAATCCATAAAAACGGTTCCCGCTATGCTGTAATTTTTGTTAAAATCCCGCCTGAGGTAAAAAAGCTCTTCTTTACTTTGCACTATGGGATAAGAAATATCCGTTCCATCTACCTGAAGCCAACCTACATAGTCACCATTGCGTGCCTTTAATGCAGCATGATTAATTGAATTGTCCGCAGAGTCATGATTGCTGTTATCGGTTCCGGCTTTCTCTGAGGTTGTTACTTCAAATGCGATATCCGCAATCTCTTTATAAAGCAAATCAGCTTTGCGATATTGGCTTAAATAATAGCCAAGGAGGGTTAAAGTCAGTATTAATGATGTGGCTGTTATGATAATCAGCCTTTCATTGACGCTGCGTTTCTTTTTCCGGGGCATTTATTTCCTCCGATTAATCCTCAGCGGATTTCGATGTTTCTTTTTTCTTCTTTGATCTTGCAAGAATTATCAGCTGAGCCGCCAGAAGTACCACGAACAGCGCGCTTAAAATCATCAAGGGTACAATAGGAGAAGTGTCATTTGTTACCGGCAAATTGCCGCCGGTCGTTGTTTCGCCGGGGCTGGTTGTTGGCATCGTCGTATCTGCCGGGATCGTTGTTTGTCCGGGTATTGTTGTATACGACGGGTTCGTTGTATACGGCGGGCGCGTTGTATACGAAGGATTCGTTGAATAGGATGGGCTTGTTGAATAGGGCGGGTTCGTTGAATAGGGCGGGCTTATTGTATATGACGGGCTTGTCGTATATGACGGGCTTGTCGTCTCGAAAGTGCTTCCGGGATCAATGCAAATTACCCCTGTGAATTTATCGCCGGGGTTCAGGTTCTTCATTTCCCCGAATACATTGCCTGTTTTGCTTATTATTTCAAATACCGTCAGTTTTTTTTCTGAGCGGGAGAAAAACTCATATGAGGTTGATACTTTTGACCCCTGATAGGCATTCGTGGTCTCTGCTCCATCAAGTGTTATATCGAAGAAGAAATAAACAAAGTCCCCAAGGTTGCATACCGTCAGCGGTATCGCGTCGGTTCCTAATAAATTCATTTTTGTTTGGAGCACAATAACAGCATCAGAGCCATCCGGATTTCTGCCTTCTTTTAATGTCAGCAGCAAGTGCTCGTACAAATCCGGCGTAGTAATGACGGTCCGGTTGATTTTTATTGATATTTCCACCTCGTCGGAACCTAATGCGTTTGCGGACATCGGAAGTATCTGGGAGAATGCAAGCAAAAAGACCAAGCCGGTCAGCAATGCCTTTTTACAGGCACCGCCGCAGCAAGA
>Ga0116171_10006225_pt1 | contig 10349 bp, 5 predicted proteins | sample AD_JPNHW2_MetaG_FD_89798 | JGI IMG/M metagenome (GOLD analysis project Ga0116171, IMG submission 89798) | Active sludge microbial communities of municipal wastewater-treating anaerobic digesters from Japan - AD_JPNHW2_MetaG | ecosystem: Engineered > Bioreactor > Anaerobic > Digestate | place...
ATTTCATTTTACCGTCATTCATTTATTACACCTATGTAACTGATGTCAAACCTGTCGAAGATGCCGCTTTTGCTGCAACCAGCACCGCTATATTTCCGGATGATTACGCCTCAGATCATCTAACCACACCTCTAAAAAAGGTATATTTCAGCTGGACCCCGACAGCCGCGTCTCAGACCCTTACTCTTGAATTTTCAAGAGCGTATAAAACCACAGACACGTCAGTAATTCAGCAAATGTTCCCCTCAGAATTCGGAAAAACAAACACCAAGTCTTTCTTGTCAAGCAGCATTGGGCTTGACTTTGGCCGCTTTGCCTGGCGCACCGTTGTATATGATTCAAAGGCCCCTGCGGTTCCAATACCCTCAATGTCACACCTCTACACGGTAATCCCTTCCTCTGAAGACCTGACACCCTCTTCCGGTACTGTAATCATACAAAGCACAGTAGCAAGCTATACGGTTACTTTCATGGCTCCGAATGATGAAGATGCAACTGGCATTACCATGGAACTGTATCATGTCCCGACACCAAATACATATCATCTCATTGCCAACCCGGCAGCAAAAGACATTTCTAAGTCAGCAGTCTGGTCGATTGAATTTCCGAATGGTAAGCCAGGCGCCGGTGATTATCAATGGAGAGCAATTTATTACTACTCAGATGGCCCCAGAATGACTTCAGAATTTGCACCCATAAAATTCCAATGATCTAACCTCACATTCGCACCCCAGGTTCAAATTGTTTGAACCTGGGGTTTTTCTTTCAAGAGAATTTTTCCCTGGTTGGTGGGGTGAAATTATGGGCGGGGGATGATTTGGCTTGCTTTTTCGTGGCTGCAGCGTTTTTTGAGCCAGATGCGCGTAAAAGCCTTTCAAGTAAAAGGTTTCAAAAAAAGCCGCGAGCACTACAAAATGATATTGTAAAAAGAATGATTTATGTTTTAGCAGCGCATTTAATAGCGAACAGAATCTTGAACAAAGCCACCAGAGAATAAAGAACCAGAGCAGACAGAAAGACAACCCTCCGATCTCGGCGATTGTGCAGATAGATGGCCTGCAAAAGCATGCAGCAAAAAATCTGCGGAATTTGCGGATAAACTCTTGCTATCGCTCTCTTAAACAACAGATTTGCCTAGTAATCGCTCAGAATGTTAGACTGAATACATTCAAAAAGATGGCGATAAGGCAAAGTCTTACCAGGTGAAACAGGTCAGGGATGTAATTATTAGATACAAGCTAGGGAGTGAGCTCTGAATGAAAAAATACGAAATCATCATATACTGGAGCGACGAAGACCAGACATATATCGCAGAAGCACCTGAATTGCCTGGCTGCAGCGCGCATGGCCCCAGTCGAGAAGCAGCTCTTGAGAGCATACATTCAGCTATTGAACTCTGGATAAAAACCGCAGAAGAGTTCAATGACCCGGTTCCCTTGCCAAAGGGTCGTCGCCTGCTGCTTGCCTGAAAAACCAGGAAACAAAAATAACCCGCCGATCAGGCCGATTGCGCAGATAACTGGCCACTGAAAAACCCTTCAGCGATCTGCGTGGTCGCCCAAATTCTCTGGGCAACTGCATGCTCATTTATACAATGATATTCTGCGACTTTCTTTTTTGCCGCTTTGCCGGCGCAACTCAGGGCGAGGTGGGTTCGAAGAACAGGTCGAGCAGGATGACAGTTTACTCTTTTTTCAGGGTCTCTGGGTCTTTGTGCGAAATTTTGGAGCGGGAAGTTCGCACGCAGGAAGACGCGGGGAATTTTTCCTTGGCTGGTGGGGTAAAATTACGGAGAGGGGATGATTTTGCTTGCTTTTTGGGGTTTTATTGAGCATGCTTTTTGCATACCTGTATTTATGAAGAGCATAATTCAGGAGATTTCAGGAGAGAGTTATGACAAACAAATCGTTGCACCAGAACAATAACCGTCGGGGCAGCATACTGATGATTACGGCCGGGGCCGCTTTTTTTCTGCTGGCCATGACCGCCATGGTTACCGACGTCGGTTATCTTTATTTTAATCAGGCCAGGCTGCAGACCGCGGTTAACGCCGGCTGGAAAGCCGGCTACGACCGGATGATGGAAAAATCGCAGAACCAGTCGCCGCCAGCGAATTCGGTTCAGGCTGAAGTGCGTGCCCATATTCTCGAGGTGATGAAGTCAAACGGCTACACCGATGCTGAACTGGCGACGGTCAATATCGTATTCGGCCCGAAAAATCATTTAAAAGTTGCATCAACCCAGAGGGTCGGCCTGTTCTTCGCCCGGGTTATGGATTTCACCTATTCAAACGTTGGGGCGGCCCGTGAAAACAATGCCCTCGACCTTGGTCAGGGCGTTGTACCTCTGGCTATTCCTCACGGTGTCATCAAAGACATGTCACGCAACACCTACAGCGGCGAACTGTTCGGCGGCGGCTCAGGTTTTATACCTGGCAGCGCCTATATTCTCAAGCTGGGTTCGGGGGGCGGTTCAAGCGATGTGGCGGCCCCATCGGCAGCTGAACTTGGTGCTATGGCCGGCCTCAGCGAAAATGAACCGCTGAGAATGATTTACATACCGATGCGCTCAGGTCAGGCCCAGCCATTGCTCGCCTACGGGGTTATCTTCTGGTGTCTGCGCTGGGGTAACGACGACCCCGGCACCTATGTTCCGGTCATGTGGCTGCTCGGCAGCAAGGCTGACGGCGGGCCCGACGGTTCGTTCATCACTTTCTACAACGCAAATATCATCGCCCAGCTCAATGCCCGGGGCATAACCTGGGCAGCAATCGAAGGCACGAGAATCGACGAACTGCTCGGCGCCGCCACGGTTGTCGAAATGCTCTTCAACCGACCCAGGGTCGCGGTGTATTCAAACCGTGGCCCCGGCACCATTGCCGGTATTCTCGCTGCTGCCAATATCCCCTATGGGGCTTACAGCCTGCTCTATCGCAATCACGTCGCCTACGACCCATCGGTCAACACCGTCTTGAATGACGCGGCGATGGTCGGTGCCGCCCCCGACAGCTATCACCTTATTCTTACCGAAGCATTTGAAGACCTGACCGGCATGAACTATGGCTGTATTTTCAACACCAAATGCTGTGAAGACATGTTTCGCGAAATGCGCTTCGGGGAATCGACAAACACTGAAAACCAGAGACTTGCGGTGGCGGCGTTCATGTGCCCATACTGCCGGCAGTATTACGCCACCGACTACGCTTTCAACATTGACCCGAGAAATAAAGACACTGATGGCGACGGCTTTAACGACGACTACCCGAATCAGCGCGAAAAAATCTGGAGCAGCGACCGGGTTTTCTCTGGCAGCACCCTGAAAACCTGGACTCCCCGCTACGCCGACGTCAGAGCGAACTGCCAGAACCTGCACCGGCGCTGCGTTGATCGGGTCAACAGCAACAATAATTTCTATTTTAACCTGGTCAGCCCGATTGCCGCCCGACCGCTCATGTGCGGCGACCCGACAGCGAGATGCCGAAGCTATCTGGCACAGCACCAACTGGCCACCGGGCTGGGTTACGCCGCCGATGCCGGTTCGGCACCAAAACCCAAAGCCATTCTCGACATGAGCGGGTCGTCACCATCGTTAGACCCTATGGCCGACGGCTGGTTCAATAAAGCGACCCCGCTTCAGAAGCTAAAATGGGCGGTTGCCGAAAAACTGCGTGCCCATGTTAATGCCGGCGGCTACCTGCTCGCCGAAGACTTCAGCGCCGAAACCCTCGAACTCGCCTTGTTTCAGTCAGCAATTAAAGCCGGCAAATCAGTGTCAGAGGCATACGACAACTGTCTGACCTTTGAAAACTTCGTTTTCAGACTTTTTCCGTTCTCGGCTTCGATGTATTCAACGATCAATGGCATGGCCACAGGCCCGGCACAGCTGTTTGGCATGGAAATACCAGCTGACATGCGCTGCCAGACCAACGGCAACGCCAACACCAGCGGCGGCATCACCAATGTTTTCGCTACCAGCCTGCTGAAAGGCCTGGCTAACCTGCTCGGCAAATACAGCTCAACTCAGGTCAAGTATCTGAAAGGCAAACTCGGGCTCGGCGATTTTGCCATGATCGGCGGTGCCACCTACGCCGACAACGCCAGCAAACGTCTGGTTCTTAATAACATCCTCTACGCCTCATTCTCTGACAAAATAGTCACAGGCGGCAACAACCTGCCGCTTGCCGGCAAACAGAAGAGCAATTACGGGCCGATCGACCCCGACAATATAACCGGCGGCGGCGCCAGCGATTATACGGATCGCTTCAAATTCGGTTTCAACGGCCCGCTGCAGATCAATGACCGACTTGTAACCGAAACAGGTAACATGCGCGGGCCGACTGACTCGGCGGTCGACTTCAGGCTCAATGGCGACGGTACTTACCCGCCAAGCACCAGAATCATCGTGCCGATAACTGATATTCCACCCGAGGCGCAGGCCAATCAGCCGAATGCCAAAACCATCTACGACGTGCAGGGCAAAGACCACCCCAATGGCGCCTATACCCTCGACCAATATGCTTTTACCTCGTCGATTCGCATCATCGGCTTCGCTGAATTCGAAATTGTTGACGCCAACGACCCCCGGGCGCGTGTCGGCGAAGACTACCAGTCAGGTGATGCGGGCGACCTGGGGCCATACCAGCCCGGTCAGGTCAGGGCACTGTTCGTCAGATATGTCGTCAGGCCCGGTGATATCCCGCTGCAATGATCGGGTCTCAGCATGAACCCGCACCGATCAACTGCTCGCAGAGCCGTGCGCATGTTTATTGATAACTACATAATTAAAGCTCCCTCTAATAAATCATTAACAGGCCCGGAGAGAAGACGGGCCGTCGAACAGACTCTATTTTGTTTTTGCAGGGTTCAATAAAATCGCTATTTTATAAGCCCTGGTTGTAAGAGAGCAAATTGCTGAAAAAAATTAGAGCGCCCAAAGTGGCGCTTTATTTTTTTATAAGATTGGGTTAGAGTATCTGGTGGATAATTGTAGCAACGGCAGAATAACCGCAGGTCGGCCGGCCCGTAGCATGAGGTAAAAACACCACAAAGTATGTGGCATTTTTCGCAAGCTTTTCGGGGCAATCGAGAATATTTCTTTCTGATAGCGGGTTTGCTTACACGGTACAATTTTTGCGAGGAATTATTCAGGAGAAACAATAATGTTGCGAAAGAAAAGTAAAGGTCAGGCGATTGTCGAGTTATCTCTGGTTTTTCCGTTTTTTCTGCTGATTATCGTCGGCGGCATCATTGACTTTGGCTTTGCTTTCTACAACTATCTGTCTCTGCAGCAGATCGCCAATGATACGGCGCAATGGGCTGCTGATACACTCCAGACTTCTGATGCCGCAATCAGCACCTTTGTTAACAACAAGAAGCCTGCCTGGTGGAAGGGAACCTTCACGCTTTATGCCGTTGAGAGGCCGACGCTCCCCATTACCGGTGGCAAGGTGGTCAGAATTAAGCTGGGTTATGAATCTCAGACCTATACACCGTTTTACCAGGCAATGCTGAAGGCAGCAACTGGTGACCCCGACATCAAACTGGTTGCTCTTGCCTCTTACAAAGAACCCCAGTATGTCAAGACCAGGTTCTGAGCGAAGAGGAGACAAAAACATGCAAAATCGCCGTGCAAAAAGAGGTCAACAACTGGTAGAAATGGCATTAACTCTGCCGATTTTCATTATGGTGATCATCGGGATCATCGACTTTGGCAGGGCCTTGCACTGCTGGTCGAATCTGAATTACCAGTGCGTTCAGGCGGCCCGGGCAGCCGGGAAACGCATTCACCCGCTGATCGCCCGCAACGTTTTTTCCAAAGACACCCACCCCGCCCTTGAAGTAGTTCAAGAAGCCTTCTGGAAGAATCGCTCACCGATGATGCCCGAAGCATCTTACAGCAACCTTGAATTCAAGGGAGTTGGCAACAACACCGGGGTTGGCATTGCCAAAGAAACGGTTGAGATCAAAGCTTCTTTCAATATGTCGTTGATGACCCCGTTTATTGGCGCTCTAGTTGGCGGCACTAATCGCGATGGCGCAATCACCATCAGTTCTATTGTAACTGAACGCAAGGAATAGCGAGAGAATCCCTATGAATAATGCAGTCAAAAACCGAGCCGGGTCCATAATGCTGATGACGGTGGCTTTTGGCGTGTTTCTGCTGAGCATGACTGCTCTTGTGACTGACGTAGGCTATCTTTATTACAATCAGGCAAGACTGCAGACCGCGGTCAACGCTGGCTGGAAAGCCGGCTATGACAAAATGATGGAAATTAAAGGCAGCGGATCACCCATTCTCTCATCCGCCCAGAAACAAACGGTGCGTCAGCACATTCTCGAAGTTATCAAGTCAAATGGCTACACCGACGAGCAATTGGCCAGCCTTGAAGTGGTTTTTGAAGACAACAGCCATATCACCGTACGATCCAATCAGCAGGTCGGTCTTTTTTTTGCACGGATAATGAATATTGAATCAGCTGGCATTACCGCTGGTCGCGCCAATCAACCAGGTGATGGCGGCAGCATCATACCTATCGGCATTCCGCATGGCCCGACAAAAGATGTCAGCCCAACCAAATACCGCTGTGATCTGTTCGATGGTAACGAGAAGTTCGCCCCAGGCCGCGAGTATATTCTCAAGCTTGGAGAAGACAAACTTAAACCCAGTGGCGATCTGGCCCCGTGGGGAATTGTTCCGATTGCCATGAACGAAAATTTCGGCTACAACATCGGAACCGAATACATCATCAAGCAAAGCCCGGCCACTGACCCGCTTAGCCCAGGCAATTTCGGCTGTCTCGATCTTGATGGCAATAAGGGGGGCGGCGCCAACGACTATTTAGACCGCATCAAAAATGGCTTTCCCGGCACACTTAATGTTGGTGATCTTATCTACCCTGAAACCGGCAATATGGCTGGCCCAACCGTTAGCGGTGTGCAGTATCGCCTCGATAACGGCATGGTAAACATGCAGATACCAGTTGTTACGGGCTTTGGTAACGGTCAGAGCAGCCAGGTAAAAATAATCGGGTTTCTCAACTTCAGGTTGACTGGCCACGGCCTCGAAGAAGGGGTCAAGGGCGGTAGCGATAAAGCGACGGTCAGAGCCGTCTACACCGGCCTGGTTGATATGGTCGAAGGCAAGCCGAAAAAGAATTACGGGCGCATCGACCCTGATAACATCGCAACCAACACCTCCCAGTATCTTGATAATTTTCAATACGGTTTCAACGCTCCAGTTGAGCTGAGCCAGATGCTTCTGCCCGAGAACGGCAACGCAGCAACCCAGACTGCCGCAGCAGTTTCATACCGACTCGATCCTACCAATCCGACTGGCGCAACCCGAACGGTTATCCTGCCAATTACAGAAGTTCCGGGTGAGATTGGCGCCAACAACCCGGTAAATTTGAATGCCGAGACTATCTACGACCTCGATGCCAAAGACAACCCCGGCGGCGTTTATAATCTGGGCGATTACGCCTTCGGTTCATCGGTGCGAATTATCGGCTTTGCCGAATTCGAGGTCATACCCACGAATGAATACACCCGGGTTGGCACTAACTACGACAGTGGCGATGCCGGTGATCTCGGGCCGGTTTTTCCCGGCCAGGTGCGCGGCAAATTTTTGCGTTACATTATCGAACCCGGAACTATTCCCCTGGATTAGTTCTGACAAACTTACAGATGCGCTGATGAATAAGAAGTATCGAGTTCAGAACTGTAGTTCAGGCGAAAAGATTCGTTGGCAATGGATATGGGGCCTTTAACCATGCCGTGCAGGAGAAAAGACTATGAATAATCTATCACAGACCAGACGGGGCAGCATTCTGCTGATGACGGTCGGCGTTGCGTTCTTGCTCATCGGGCTGACTGCCATGGTAACCGACGTTGGTTTTCTCTATTACAGTCAGGCTCGATTGCAGACTGCCGTCAACGCCGGCTGGAAAGCCGGTTTTGACAAGATGGCTGAATTACAGGACAACGGCAGTACTCTTACTGTATCAGAAAAGCAGCTGATTACCCAGGTTGTGCTTGAGGTAATAAAAACCAACGGTTTTAATGATGCTGAACTTGCAAAGGTTGAAGTTCTTTTTCCGGGCGAAAACCAGTTGAAAGTTAAATCGAAACAGAAGGTCGGTCTGTTTTTCGCGAAGATATTTGACATCGAATCAGCAGATGTTGACGCGGGCCGCGAAAGTATCGACAGTGGGGCGAGATTTGTGCCTCTGGCCATTCCGCACGGTGTCACCAAGGATTTCAGCAAGAACATGTATTCATGTTCGATGTTTGGTGACGGGCAGGGCTTTGCCGCCGGCAAAGAATACATTCTAAAGCTCGGTTCTGGCGGTGCCAAGGCCAATAATGAAACCCCGGTCGGTGACAATGCCAAAATGATTCTGGTACCCATGGATGCCGGCTCACAGACTGATGATGGTTTTCTCAAAGCCTATGGTGTTGCCTATTGGTGCTTGCGGATTGGCGACGGCAAAGACACTGGCTTTGTGCCGGTTTATTGGTTGCTCGGCTACCGGGGCGGTTCTTTTTATCTTACCTACTACGATGAAATAATCACCCAGCTGAAAAAACTCAAGGTCAATTACAAGATTATCGAGGGTGCAGATGCTATTCAGGCAATTTTTGACGCGGTCAACCCCAACGCTCTCGAGCTTTATGACCGGCCGCGCATTGCCGTTTATTCATCACAGGAAGGCACAGACCCGGTTGAAGACGTTCTGCGGGCTGCTTATGTGCCTTATGGCACTTACAGCCTGCCCACCGGCTACCAGCGTGGTGTCTATGACGCGAATGCCAACAACCATATTTACGATGATGAGATTCTCAACGGCGCCCTTGACAACTACCACTGGTTGCACCTTCACCATGAAGACTTTACTGGTTTCAACGGCGGCTGCGGCTACTACAAAGACAGTTGCAAGGTTTTCTTCGACAATAACCGCATCGGCACTGAAGCAGCGGCTCAGGCTCGCATGTGTTCATACTGCAGCACCAAGTATACTCTGGTAACCACCACCACCACCGTCTGGGATAACGCCAAGAAAAAATGGGTAACCAAGACAACCAACTCCTGGACATGGGATGCAGGCTACACCGAGGCGAGCTGTAAACTTTCTAATACCCGCTGTGCCGAACGCAAGGGAGTCAATGGGGTTCTCTACCGCAAAGACGCATTTGTTAAAGACCAGATGTGCGGCACCGAAAGCTATCTGCAGTGCAAGGAATACCAGCGACTGGTCGATATAGCTGAAGCGCATGGCTTTTCAAGCGACCCCGGCTCTGAACCGAAACCGCAAACGGCAGTTAGCAGCGGCGACGCCGGCCCGGGCATGGCAAATACCCAGGCAGGCTGGTTCAACAAGGCCAACAAGGTGCAGTTGATGAAGTTCGATGTGGTGCGCAAAATTCGCAGCCACGTTGAAGCCGGGGGCTTTCTCTTTGCCCAGTGCTTCGCCCCTGAAACCCTTGACATTACGCTGTATCAGGCAGCCATTCACGATGGAATCGGTTCGCTTGAGGCTTATTCGCACTGTTTCGCCTTCACCGCTTATGAGTATCGTCGGTTCCCGATCAAGTATGGCGTAAGTTATTATTCGACGATCAACCACCCCTACGCTTCCGGGCTGGCAATGCCGTTTAATCTGCTGAATACCTTAAAGGCCAAAAACCAGAACCATGGTCTGTGGCCAGACACGGGTACCGGTCACACCGCCGTTTTCAGGCACGAGTGCCTCAATGAGGGCTGTGAGGTGCTTGGCAATTACAGGAGCAATGCCGGGCATGCCAAATACATTTCGGGAAAGCGCGGCGATGGTGAATTCACCTTTCTCGGTGGCCATTACCACAAGAACGCCGAAAGTAAGCGTCTGGTGCTCAACAACATTCTGCTCGGCGCCCTGGTTTCGAAAAATGTTACCGGTGAAGCCGTGCCTCCGACACTGGTCGGCAAGAACAAAAACAACTATGGGCCAATCGACCCGGATAACTACGTAGGCGGTGGTGCCAATGACTATCGCGACCGGTTCAAGAATGGTTCAAACATACCCGTTGAAATCAACGACCGTCTCATCGGTGAATCAGGCAATATGGCTGGCCCGACTGATCAGGCCGTCGATTTCAGGGTAAATGGTGACGGCACTGCATCTCCGAATCCTTATGTCATCATACCTATCACAGATGTTGGCCCTGAAGTTCCGGTGAACAATACTCACAATGTTGATGCCCACACCATCTACGATCTTCAGGGTACTGACCACCCGAATGGGGTTTATCGCCCTGAACAGTATAACTTCGGCTCTTCGGTGCGCATCATAGGGTTTGCCCTTTTCGAAGTCA
>Ga0116171_10006226_pt1 | contig 10349 bp, 4 predicted proteins | sample AD_JPNHW2_MetaG_FD_89798 | JGI IMG/M metagenome (GOLD analysis project Ga0116171, IMG submission 89798) | Active sludge microbial communities of municipal wastewater-treating anaerobic digesters from Japan - AD_JPNHW2_MetaG | ecosystem: Engineered > Bioreactor > Anaerobic > Digestate | place...
ACTTATCAATCCATTGAAGTTCTTGCCCGTGCTCAAAAAGCATGGATGAAAAAGGGATTTCCTGAATTTGATTTGATTATTTGCGATGAAGCGCACCGAACAACCGGGGTTTCGATTGCAGGTGAAGATGAATCTGCCTTTACAAAAGTGCATGATTCCGATTTTATTAAAGCCAAAAAAAGGCTTTACATGACAGCAACGCCACGCCTTTACAGCGATGATATAAAAAGCAAAGCGGCACAGGCAGAAGCTATTCTTTGCTCAATGGACGACAAAGTTTTGTATGGTGAAGAAATGTATCGTATTGGTTTTGGCGAAGCCGTAGAAAAAGACTTGCTAACCGATTACAAAGTTTTGATTCTGACACTTAACGACAAAGATGTTCCGCCCGCTGTTCAGCGAATGATTTCAGACGGAGAAACCGAAATAAACACCGATGATGCTTCAAAATTGATTGGAACAATCAACGCTTTGTCCAAACAGTTTTTAGGTGATGAAGGAATAACAAAAGCTTCTGACCCTGAACCAATGCGAAGAGCCGTTGCGTTTTGTGCCAATATTGCTACTTCAAAGAAAATATCAACAACTTACAATATTGCAACCGAAGCTTATTTGGATTCACTGCCTGCCGAGAAAAAAGAACAAATGGTTACCGTGTATTCAAAACACATGGACGGCACAATGGCTGCTCCCGAACGTGACCAAATGTTATCATGGCTAAAACAGGAAACCGAAGATAACGAGTGCCGAATCATTACAAATGTTCGGGTGCTCAGCGAAGGTGTTGACGTTCCTTCTTTGGATTCTGTTCTTTTCCTTTCTGCCCGAAACTCGCAAGTTGACGTTGTTCAGTCGGTTGGTCGTGTAATGCGTAAATCGCCTGGCAAAAAATACGGTTACATTATTATTCCGGTGGTTGTTCCTGCTGATGTGGAAGCCGACAAAGCTCTTGATGATAACGAACGTTATAAAGTAGTTTGGACAGTATTAAACGCACTTCGTGCGCATGACGACCGCTTTAATGCCACTGTAAATAAAATTGAACTCAACCGTAAAAAGCCGGACAATATTTTGGTTGGCAGACCTGAATATTCATTTGATGAAGATGGAAATCCGCAAGCTTGGAATGAAGATTCTGCAGCTTTCGATACCAACAAGGATATTGGAAAACAATTGGCATTGCAGTTTGAACAATTGCAATCGGTTGTATTTGCACGAATGGTGCAAAAAGTGGGCGACCGCAGATATTGGGAACAATGGGCAAAAGATGTAGCCATTATTGCCGACCGCCAAATTGAAAGAATTACTTTCTTAATAGAAAATAAAAAAGACCAGCGACAAGCTTTTGAAAACTTTTTGACTGGCTTACAAAAAAATATTAATCCAAGCATAACGGAAAGTCAAGCAGTTGAAATGCTTGCACAACACATTATTACCAAACCTATTTTCGAAGCCTTGTTTGAAGGGTATTCGTTTGTAAAAAACAATGCCGTTTCAACTTCTATGCAAACCATGTTGGATGCTTTGGAAGAAAAATCATTGGCTGAAGAATCAGAAACCCTTCAGAAATTTTACAAATCAGTGCGTAAGCGTGCCGAAGGGATCGACAATGCCGAAGGTAAACAACGCATCATTATTGAGCTTTACGATAAATTCTTTAAAGCTGCTTTCCCTAAAATGGTTGAACAATTGGGGATTGTTTACACTCCCGTTGAAGTAGTTGACTTTATTATCCATTCGGTAAACGATGTATTAAAACAGGAATTTGGACGCAGCATTTCGGATGAAAACATTCATATTCTTGACCCCTTTACCGGAACGGGGACATTCATTACCCGTTTACTACAAAGCGGGCTGATTGAAAAAAAAGACCTTGAACGAAAATACAAACACGAACTGCACGCCAACGAAATAGTTTTATTAGCTTATTACATTGCTGCCGTAAACATCGAAAATGCTTACCACGACCAAACTCCCGACCCTGACGATGGCATTGGAAAAGAAAAATATACGCCTTTCGATGGTATTGTTTTAACCGACACTTTTCAGTTGGGCGAAACAGACGAAAGCCAAAAACTTTTCTCCGAAATGTTTCCACAAAACTCTGAAAGAGTTGCAAGGCAAAAGAAAGCACCATTGAGAGTTATTATGGGAAATCCACCTTATTCAATTGGTCAAAAATCAGCAAACGACAATGCCCAAAATCAGAAATATGAAAAATTAGATACTTGCATTTCAAATACCTACGCTAAGGATTCTTCAGGTGGCCTTAATAAATCACTATATGATGCTTATATTAAGGCTTTTCGATGGAGTACAGACAGACTCGACCCAATAAATGGCGGCATAATTGCTTTTATAACCAACGGAAATTGGCTTGATAAGCCAAGTATGAATGGTTTCCGGAAATATTTAGAAATAGAGTTCTCCAAAATATACGTAATTAATCTTCGTGGTGCAATTCGTGGTAAGTCTGGAGAATTAGCAAAAAAAGAAGGTCAAAATATTTTTGATATTTTAACGGGTGTAGCTATAACTCTGCTCGTAAAAAACCAAAATGACAAAAAAGAAAAAGCAGAGATAAAATATTTCGATATTGGAGACTATCTGACAAGAAAAGAAAAACTTGAATTATTAAAAAGAAACAAAACAATAATAAGCTCAAATTTCGATTTTAAAAATATCAGCCCTGATGCACATTTTGACTGGATAAATTTAAGAGCTTCTCTGTTTGAATCTTTTTTTGAGACTGCACCAGTGAAGAAATTTGATATAAAAACAAAATCAATATTTACTTTAAATGTTATTGGAGTTGTAACTAATCGAGATAGTTGGGTGTATAGTTTTTCTAAAAAATATCTTAGAGACTTACTCTCAAAAACATATAATGAATATGAGAAGCTTAGAAAAGAATTTCATATAACAGCCTCAACTGACAATCTTAATAAATTTATTGAAGAAAATTCCAAATTCATCAAATGGACAGTCAATTTGAAAAACGATTTTGAAAAGAATAATGGTTTAAAAATAAATGAAAATAAATTAATAGAAGCAAATTATAGACCATTTAACAAACAGCATCTTTATTATGATAAATCACTTATTGAACGTCCAGGTATTTTTAATTCTATTTTCCCAGAAAGTTCGAACAAGATTAATAATTTAGCCATTGGCATATCTGGTGAAATTAGAAAGGATTTTACAGTTTTAATTGTCGATAGAATATCAGATTTAGAAGTTGTTGGAAGAACTCAATATTTACCACTATATTTTTACGAAGAAAGGAAAAAGAACAGTCCGACGCTTTTTGACACAGCAGGGGAAAATGAATTTATCCGCAGAGATGGAGTTTCCGATTTTATTTTGGAACGGACTAAAAAGCAGTATGGAAAAAACGTAGGCAAAGAAGATATTTTTTATTATGTGTACGGCATTTTACACAGCCCCGATTATCGCACAGCTTTTGCCAACGATTTAAAGAAAATGCTACCCCGTATACCTCTGGTTGAAGATGTTCGGGATTTCTGGAAATTCAGCAAAGCGGGTCGACAGTTGGCAGAATTGCATATCAATTACGAAAGCATTCCGGCTTATAAGGGCGTGGAAGTAACTGGAGCAAATACAGAGTTTTTTCGGGTGGAGAAAATGCGTTTCCCTAAAAAAAGCCAAAAAGACAAAATTATTTTCAATAGCAAAATACAAATTTCAAATATCCCTGAAAAAGCATACGAATACATTGTCAACGGAAAATCAGCCATTGAATGGATAATGGAACGTTACCAAATTACCATTCACAAAGACAGCGGCATTAAAAATGACCCCAACGATTGGGCAACAGAAGTTGGCAATCCGAGATATATTTTGGATTTGTTATTAAGTATTATCAATGTGAGTGTTCAAACGGTGGATATTGTAAACGGTTTGCCAAAGCTAGTTTTCGATATTGAAAATGATGAGTCTGTTTCTTCATTGTTCGACAAGACTTCAGAATTTATCGCAAATCAATTTGGGAAAGATGAAAAATGGGATGAAATAAATTCATCGCTTTGTAAAGTAATTGAAAAGAACAACAATTTATTCTTTGACTTAACTGATTTAGAAAAAGTTGCAAAAGATTCAAACAATGATTTTAGTGATATTTTTTCACTCGTTGGTTTGTTATCAAACCCAGACAAAAATATTCTAAAACTGGAATATTTATCTATTGACAGCGACACAAAACTTGACGCTAGCACTTTACACAAAAAACTTAGAGAATACTGGAAAGAAAAGAAAATCTCTGAAGAAGATTGGGAAGAATGGTCTCGCAATATTCAAATTAAATGGAAAATAAATAACTAAACAGAATGAGTGAGAGTAACTTATATAATTACATAGAGCTTCAAAAGAAGCTATCAAGAGAAACTCTTGATTTAGTGACTGCAAATACCGAAGAAGAATTTGATTCAGCCTTTGACAATTGGCTGACACAAGCAGTTTCTAAATTGGAAGCAAACAAATTGAATTATAAAAATCTTGATGAAGAAGGATTGTCAGCTGTTCTTGCAGCAACACTTACAACAGGTGAGATATCAGTAACCCAAGAACAAAATTCAAACGGTCATGTGGATTTGACTGTGAAATTAAATAATTCATCTCCACAGCGAATAAAATTAGGCGAAGCAAAAATTTGGCATGGGGAAAAGTATCATGTATCAGGACTTGACCAATTGCTTAACAGATATACAACAGGCAGAGAATGTAGGGGATTTGTAATTTCCTATGTAAAAATCAAAGACATCAAGGATTTATTTGAAAAATTGAGAAAATATATTGATGAAGAAAAGCCTTTCAACCTTGAAGGACTTTGTGAAGACCATAATATTAAATGGTCGTTTTTATCAAAACACAAGCACGATTCAGGTGAGTTAGTCGCGATTTGTCATCTTGGTTGTAACATGCACATTGATTGAAAAACAGGAACGTCCAGCCCAAAGCCACACACATTGCCACATCGCTCAAAAGCCAACCACACGACCAAAACCTGGCAAAGAGTGTGCATTCCCAACGCACGGCACACAGCAGGACAAAGCAGCAAAAATGAAAAATAATACGAAAAAATAAACAACGAGACGCTAGCATCGTGTATAAAAAATAGGCAGTCAGTGGTTTATGGAGCAGTACAGACCATATCAAAAGTAGTTTTAGCTTGACAGGAAACCGCTCCGAAATGCTAAACGTTTCATACACGCAACCGTTAGGGCAAAGCAAAAAATCTCTCTTCCAAAATGGATAAGATGATAATTATTTCGTTTCAAAACCTCGACTTTATAGAGCCCAAAGAAAAAACACCGAAGTATCTTTGCGGAAGCCTGATGTTTTAAACAGGAATCGATATAGTTAGAAAATCTGAATATGGTACCCATCATTGAAACACGCAGAATATTTCTCAGGCAGTTCATGCTCAGCGATATTCCGGATCTTTCTTTGGTTTTATGTGATAAAGAGTCAATGAGATATTACCCTCACGTTTTCTCAGTAAACGAAGTCGCGGGATGGATAGAACAAAATATTGAACGGTATAAGAAGGATGGATTTGGACTATGGGCGGTAATACGGAAAGATGATAACCGATTCTTAGGGGACTGCGGGATCACATTACAAAATATTGATGGAGATACCTTGCCGGAGATAGGATTTCACATTATTAAAACGTTTTGTAATATGGGGTATGCAACAGAGGCGGCTGAAGCCTGTAAAAAATATGCCATCAAGGTATTGGGGTTTAAGTCGGTTTACTCATACTCCGAAATCGAAAATAAAGCATCGCAAAGGGTGTCCTCAAAGATTGGAATGAATCAAATTAAAATATTCAAGAGCGATGGAACAGATAAAGTCGTTTACAGGTATAAGGTAAGTGAATGATGAAAAGATAATCTAAAGGAAATCAATGAAATGCCAGCCCTTTATAAGTAAGAACCTGAATAGTCTGCACTGCCTGTCCCGGAATGGGAACCAGGCGATGATTAGCTTACGCTGAGTTCGTCCTTCGCCCTCGGTTCCCGGTTAACCCTTTTTTCGCCTGGCCAAAGGCTGATTTAAATCAGCAAATTCTGAATGCATGAAAACTAGGGGACCACATCCAAATAATTGCCTATTTTTATAACAATAAATCCGGCATGGGGAAAAAAGAAAGTGTTTTATCAGGTTCGGCTATCCTGCTGTTGGCTGTTTTATTCGTTACCGGGAGTTGTAAAAAGGACAACAATACTTCTTCGGCTCTTACCGTGGCTGATATTGACGGCAATATTTACCATACCGTGACAATCGGAACACAGGTGTGGATGGCTGAAAACCTTAAAGTTACCCGCTACCGCAATGGCGACTCTATACCCTGCGTTACCGACAGCCTGACATGGAGTAATCTCACCACAGGAGCCTGTTGCGATTATGGCAATATCCCCGGTAATAGCATTGTTTATGGTAAACTCTACAACTGGTATGCTGTTAATGACAGTTGCAGTATTGCTCCGCAAGGCTGGCATATTCCTTCAGCAACAGAATGGCAAACGCTGGTAAATTATCTAGGCGGAAATGGTATTGCAGGGGGCAAATTGAAAGAAACCGATACGTTTTATTGGTGGAAACCAAACGATGGGGCTACTAATGTAAGCGGTTTTACAGCTTTGCCGGCAGGTCTGCGGCATGCTGCAAATGGTCAATACATGAGCCTTGGCGAGTTAACCATGCTGTGGAGTTCATCCCGTATTGATGCTGATGGCGCTAGTGATTTATATTTAAGTTATTGGTCTGCCGAGACTTCAATTGCATATACAAATTTAAGAATGGGCTTATCTGTACGCTGTGTCAAGGATTAGAACTCCGGCAGCCCTTATTTTATATCAAACCACACATTGTTGGCGGCAGCGATTGCCTGGATGTCCGGTTTTGTTCAGATAAAGGCATACGCGGAAAAATTCTCCATTCTTAAATCGTCTCCGGCCAGGGGACGGCAATGCCCTCTGTTTGGCAAACGGCGGTAAGTTTTTCCAGCGACCAGGCAAGGTTGTAATCATAGAGCCGGCCATAGGGCTGTTTCAGAAGGGCGATGAACTGCAGGCTGTCTTTGTCGCAGAAGGGCGGCATCGAGGATTGAATCCCGTCCCAGTCCGGAGCTGTAAGTTTCAGGGTCAGAAAAGCGTCGGTATCCATCGACGAAAGGGCGATGGTGTTCAGGTCGTCGGTGAGTATCTTGTTCCTGGTGCGGTTCAGGTGCCGTTCCCCAAACTCGGAGAGCACCTGCATGTATTTTTCAAACAGGATATATTCGTTCAGCATGAAGGCGATCCCTTGCGGGGAAAAGGCGTGCCAGAAGGCTATGGGATGAACCTGGCAGAGGAACCGGCCTAGCATAAAGGCACCGGCAGTAAAACCGCTCAGGTTGTCGCTCAGGCACATGCGGATAACATTCCTGAAAAAGGTAATCTTGCGATCGGTGGTCAGCAGGTTGTAGATTTTATGCTGATCCAGATGGGAACCGAGGCCGCTTTTGAGAATCTCTGAATAATAATAATCCGAATGCTTGTCGAACCATCCGTTGACAAATTCAACGGCTTTTTCAGGCCGCTGGTCATAGTCGTTGCGGATCAGTTTCACGAGGTCGGGTAGGGTCATGGCTTCCTCGGTGTTGAGTGTGCTGAGAATTTCCTGGTACGCCTTATAGGCGCGCGCCATGTTGATGAACACCGTTTCCTCCTTGATGTCCATCTCAAAAGTTTTACCCTCGAGGTATTTCTGAAACCTTGCAGGCTTAAAACTGGCTTTCCCGGCGTAGATGCTGTGGTTTTTACTCGATACGGTGATCCACTCGCCTTCCTGAATGACCATTCCGGCCTCATTGCTGATGAAATCTTCGGTGAGTTCAATACCGTGGTTCCGAAGGTCGATGAAGGCCGGGATGCCGTATCCCAGGCAGGCGGTGACCACGTGAATAGCCAGCGGGTTCATGCTGAGGATCACGTCAAGTTCGCCCATGAAGATGGTTTCGGAAGGGATGAAGTTCTCTTTGCATAGGCACACCCTTTCTCCTCTTTTTTTTGCTTCAAGCGCTTTTGCCATCGTGAAGTAGATCCTGGCCGATACAGCCGATCGCGGAAGGACGGAAACCCCGTTGCCGAAAAGGATCATCGATTTCAGGGATGCGTCGTCAATCCTTTCGGAAAATATCTGCCTCAGGTGGTACGGGTGTATCAGGTTGATGACTCTTTCCTTGGATATGATTTTTTTCTGATACAGGTCGATGGCGGTGAGCAGGGTTGAACGGCCGGTCAGTTCCGACATGTTGAGCTGGAGCAAAGCAAAGAAAGAGGTGCCTTCGAACGATTCAACGGCAAACTCAATGGTTGCAGGCGATTTTAGTTTTTCCTCAAGTTTGGGCAGGATAGGGGTGAAGTGATAGATGGCGGGGAATTCCTCCTTGATTTCCTGCCGGTGAAAATATTCGCGCTGTTCAGCATGAATCGTTCCGGTCATGATGTCCTCGCCGAAAATTCCCCTGACGCTTTCAATCTGCATGCCTAGTCCGGTGCGGGGGTGGCGGCTGTAAAGAACTCCCGGGTAAGACTCCTTGTTGCGGATGGTCCATACCATTTTCTGCAGGATCAGGGCCGGGTAAGTCAGATGTCCGCGCTGAAATGTATAGATGAGATCCTGGTTCCGCTTGAAGAAGCTGTGGGAATTGTTCATGAAAACAGAAGCCTGGTAGCGGGCATCATAAAGAATTCTTTCGTCAGTGGCTTCAATCCATTTAAAAAGCTTTCCGATGCGGGCTTCGGAATCTCCGGCAGAAGGCATTTCGTCCTCCTGTTTCCCGATGAAAAAGTCGTGTCCCTGCGCGAGTATCTGGCAAATGTTCCGGAGGTTGTTAAGATAGATTTTGTCGGCAACTTCTTTACCGTACTGCTTTTCAAGGCCGGGCAGGCTCGTTTTTGTCACCCCGACATTCAGGTAGGTGGGCATCACTCCGGGTATGTAGTAGGGCGTAGCGGAGCGCATTGCAAAGATGAGGGGATGGTCCTGCCCGCCAAGTTCCTCGCCGGTCATTTTTTCCAGGTTGGCTATGGCGTCGAGAAGGCAGGCTTCCCGGTCGGGGCCGTCAAGCTGATAAGAGTTTGAAGTGAGGGTGCAGAAATCGGGGACCGGGTATCCTTCGCGATAGAGGTCGAGCAGCATTTTGCCTTTGTGGCTGAGCATGATCTCATCATAGGGATTTGTGGTGCAGGACGGGACAACCATCATGTTCTCCGTGAAGGTCAGTTGCTTCATTCTCAGCTTCAGCGTCTCCAGGTAATTGCTGCGAAAGAGATTCTTCTCTTTCAGGGCCGGGAGGTCATTCCCGGATGAGGCTAATAAAAGGTCAAGGTAGCGGTGGGCGCTTTGCCGGTCTCGCTGATTCAGGACCAGCACATCGGTGAAGGTCAGCGGAAGTTCATGAAACGACGCTTCGCCCGGCCTCCTGTACTCCAGCTCGGGTTTCCTGAAATCATGCCCGGCGGAGGGGGCGCCCTCATTACCTTTGCTGTCCAGCGCCTGCAGAAGGGAGAAAAAGTTCGGATAGAAAGACCTTATCCTGAATTCGATACCTGAGTTTAACGTCATAGCTGAATGTTTTTCTGGCCGGAAATTCAGTTCAACAGATGTGCAGTGAAAGAGACCTGATTCAGGGAACCGGTATCCCCGCCGTCAGGTCGTCAGCCTCCTTACCGGAAGATTTGCATCGCTTCGCAACAGCTTAAAAACAGCTTTTTTATCCGGATGATCGGCATCTGACAAATGTACGTCTTAAAGCCGTTCAACTATTCACTGTTGTTTTGTCTTTTACTATCCAACGATATGCTATACAAGAAAGTAAAATTGTGAACAGACATTGCCGGAAGATAGTGAAATTCCCGGCTGCCTGCAGTCCTGCGGGGCAGGCAGGAATTGAACCGGCACGGCAACCTGCGTATGAATCCGGGCTTTCAGAGATTGTGGCAACGGCATCATCGGGGTATAACGACCCGGATTTGATGAGGGATGTCTTCAGAAGATTATTTTTTGTATTTAAGGTCTTTGAGTTGCATAATTTCTGATTTAGCGGGCGTCCTCAATTTTGCACCGCAATAGATTAGAGTCGTGTCGTAAATCGGCAGGTGATTTTTCCTGAAAAATTCGATCGCGAACGGGAATACGCAAATGAAACTATTTCCGGATAATGTGCCTCCAAGATAGATATATCTGCGGTTTGTGAACACAAAGCCTGATGAATCGCCGGATATGATGTAGCCGTGTTCCACCAGTTCTTGAACGATTCCGTTCCCGCCGTAAAATGA
>Ga0116171_10006234_pt1 | contig 10340 bp, 10 predicted proteins | sample AD_JPNHW2_MetaG_FD_89798 | JGI IMG/M metagenome (GOLD analysis project Ga0116171, IMG submission 89798) | Active sludge microbial communities of municipal wastewater-treating anaerobic digesters from Japan - AD_JPNHW2_MetaG | ecosystem: Engineered > Bioreactor > Anaerobic > Digestate | place...
AGCGTCAGGAAAAAGGATTCGCTTATATCAAACCTTGAACCGGAGAAATTTCCGAACGGTTCTCGAATCGTTTGATGCGTCGGAGGATTTTTTGAATTCACCAAGACAACCGTTAGGGTTCTTTACCATCTTTCCTCTGATTTCGAAGGGTGAATCAAAAAGTCTTCTTGAAATCGTTATTTGGTAAAATGGGTAAATATTCATAGAATTTAGAAATTGGGAGAAAAAATGAAAATTAATTATCAGGAAACGACCAACGATCTATTGACAAGGATCGATATCCATAATAAATACGGCAGCAAAGATATTGATCAATGGATGTTGGATACACTGGATCTGAAACCAGGAATCAAAATTTTGGATGTGGCTTGCGGCGGGGGCAAGCAATGTATTTCATTTTATAAATATTTGAAGGGGCACTGTGATATCACAGGCGGGGATGTGAATCAAGAACTCTTGGATCAAGCCGAGCTGGAAAATGTCAAACTGGGCAACCCCTTCAAAGTAATTCCGTTGGATTTTGATAAACGATTCCCTTTTGAAGATCAAACTTTTGACCTGGTTTCATGCTGCTTTGCAATTTATTATGCGAGTGATATTCCTTTTACCATTCGAGAGATGCATCGTGTTCTGAAACCGGAAGGTCGTCTTTTTACCACCGGACCGATGCCGGAAAACAAGAAAGTGTTTTACGACATTATTCGTGAGGCAACCGGCAAAGAAATTCCGCCCATGCCCGGTAGTTCCCGCTACAGCACTGAGATATATGATGCCATCGCACAGACTTTCTCGAAGGTCGAAACCCACATCTTTGAAAACCCCCTGATTTTCAAGCAGCCAGGCCCGTTCATCGCATATACGCGTGCCAGTTTATCGGAAGATCGCCGGCTGTGGACATCCCTATTTGAAAATTCGGATGAATTTGAGAAGATGATGCAAAAAATCTTAAAAGTCGCTGATGAACGAATCAAACGGGATGGGGAATTGGTGATGACTAAAGTGGTTGGCGGTTTTGTCGGGACCAAATAATATGAGCGAAATGCGATTTTACGGCAAGCGGATTTTGTTTATCGGCGCTCATCCGGATGATATTGAATTGGGTTGCGGTGCGTTTATCGCCCAAATCGCCTCTCAGACGGAGGTGCGCTGCGTCACACTTTCTGATAACCAAAAAGATCCGGCGCTGAAGAATCTGCCCAATGAGCATTTCACCGCCATGGCTGCACTGGGGGTAAAGCCGGATCGGGTATCGTTGCTGACTTATGAAACCCGCCGGTTCCCTTTTTTCCGGCAGGAAATTCTGGAAGAGATGGTCAAGTTGCAGCGGGAGTTTCAACCCGATATCGTGTTTGTCCATACTTCTGCCGATGTTCATCAGGATCATAAAACGGTGACTGAGGAGGCGCTGCGGGCATTTCGAGGCAGAACGGTTTTGGGCTTTGATGTTATCCGTAGCAGTTATGGCTTTTTCCCGAATTTTCTGGTTTCCGTAACCGAAGAACAGGTTAACAGCAAAATTCAATCGCTCCGCTGTTATAAAACCTATCAATCCAAATATTATTTTGATCCCGAGATCACCCGCGCGACGCTGATTCGGAATGGAGCGATTTGTGAGCGAAAGTTTGCGGAGGGATTTGATATTTTGCGTATTGTTGCTTCTTTTGGAAAAGATTGACATTTTATGAAATCTAGTGCTGCGAAGAAAAATAACAACAGAATTATTTGGACAATTATTCCGATTGCTTTTTTTCTCATTCTTTTGGGTATCGGAATAATAATTCATGATGATTATGGAGGGTATACAGATGAACTCGCAGATATCGAAGTTGGAATGGTTAATCTTAAATATATTTATTCAAAGATCCCTTTTCTACAAAATATCAGCCGTTTGAATATTCCTGTTCATGGTAAGTTTGATTCATTGCCAGATCTTCTGACTTATAAATGTCGAATTTATGGCAGTGCTGCGATGACTCCCACACTTTTTGTAAATAATATACCGGGAGTATCTTTAGATATTGGCGAATATTTGAATTTTCGACGCTTTTATATATTTTTAAATTTCTATCTGGCTGCCGTTTTGTTTTATCTTTTCTTGAAAAAACGTTTCCGGAATCCGTTAATCGCTTTGGCCGGAACACTCATGCTTGTTCTTTCTCCGCGAATATTTGCTGATTCTTTTTACAATTGTAAAGATAGTATCTTTTTTAGTTGGTTTCTGATCAGTTTATTGGGAATCGGTTTTTATCAACTGGATCGGAAAAAATACGGCTTAGTCCTGTTTGGGTTTGCGTTCGGATTGGCTGCTAACACGCGGTTTTACGGATTTATTCTTCTGCCGGCATTTGCCGGAATCGCAATTTTCAATATGATTACGGATCCGAAAAACCAAAAACAAATATTACGTGAATCTTTACTGACTTGTATTTTTTCTTTTATTTGGTTTTTCGCCTTGACGCCTTTTTTATGGGAATTAAATATTGAGCAAATAAAAGGCGGTTTTTCAATGGCAGTCAACCAACCAATGATCGGAGATGCCGAGTTGTTTATGGGAAGGTTCGTGGCTCCGCGCGATGTTTGGTATTATTTACCGGTCTGGATCGGAATTACTGTTCCAGTGCTTTATTTGGTGCTTTTTGTGATCGGATCGGTATTTCTGGCATTCAAACTTCAATTGCTGAAAGACTCCGATGCTCGATTTGAGCTGGCCTTTGACATAATGAACTTTTTGCTTTTTGTGATTGCGCTGCTGGCAATTGTTATTTCAAAAGGCACGATTTACCATGGTTGGCGGCATGCCTATTTCCTTTATGCACCGTTCATTTATCTCTCCGTGTGCGGATTAAACGATCTGATTGAATGCAAAATCTCCGGCGAAACCAAAATGAAAATCAAGAACGGGATCGTGTTTTCTCTGTGCCTGATTTCCTTTGGCAACACAGGATGGTGGATGATAAAAAATCATCCACTGGATTTTGTCTATTTTAATGAGATCGGCAAGAATTATGCAGAAGATTTCACCCGGGATTATTGGGGTGTATCGTCAAAAAGCTGTCTGTTATATTTATACAATACGGTTCAGGTGGGTGAAATCAGGGTCGGAGTTAATAGTGATTTGACATATGGATCGGCTGAATTTACATTATTGCGCTTGCCGGAAGCGGTTCGAAAGCGATTTACACCGATCTGGCAGATGAAAAATGCCGATTATTTATGCTTCAGTTATAAAAATACTCCGGGAAACGATTATCAAATCCCGGATTTTGCCGTGATGAAAACCTTTATGGTGGACGGATATGCGGTAATGGGAGTTTATCAACGGGTAAACCCCGCCGAATAAGAAAGAGGGGGCTTTTTCAAAAGCCCCCTCTTTCTCCCGTTTAATTTTTCGGATAAATCACTACTTTTCGATTAGGTTCTTCCCCGACACTTTCGGTATAAATATCATTTCGATCCCGCAACGCGAGATGAATAATTCTTCTTTCCGTTCCGGGCATCGGTTCGAGAGAAATTCTTCGGCCGGATCGAGTAACTTGGTCCGCCATGTGAATAGCCATTTGTCGTAATTGACGTTCCCGTCGTTCTCGGTATCCTTGCACGTCGATCATCATTGGTACCCAATGTCCCAATTCACGTCCGACAATTAAACTTGTTATATATTGGAATGCATTCAATGTCTCGGAATGGCGACCGATCAGATAAGATAAATCATCCCCTTTGATATCGACAAGAATCATTTCCTGATTCCCGGATGTTTCAAGTTTTCCGATCCGTCCGGTCACATTGGCTTTGATATGCATTTTGTCTATTAAGTCCTCGACGACCGTCACAGTGGCTTTCAATGCGGTTTCATCAACCAACTCATCGCCGATGGTTTTCTCTTCCTCGTCCGCTTCGGCGATATCCATTTCGTTATCATTGCTGGAAAGCTCTTCATCGATTTCTTTGGCTGATATTTTTTCCGATTGCGTTTTGATAGTCTGATTGACTTGAGAATATTCCGGTTGCGGAGCTTTGGCTGCCGGTTCCTTTACTTTAATGCTTACAGAAGCCGGCCGTGAGCCGAGTCCAAAAATCCCTTTTGCTCCCGAATCGATCACAACAATTTCGACTTCATCCCGTGTTTTTCCCAGAGCTTTTAGCCCTTTTTCAATTGCTTCATCCACAGTTCCTGCAGAAAATTCCATTTGATTGTCCATAGTCTCTATTGCCTTATCTATTCTGTCGTCACTTTTTCTTTGGTTTTTTCTTATTTTTAAATTCACGATAGTCAATCTTCTCTTCTGCCGGGTCGACCCCAGATTCTGCTAAATTGGGCGTCATCGATTTTTTGGGATTAGCATTCGGAACGGAACGAGAAGTTGTTACTGGTTTTTCAGCCGGTGTAGCTAACTTTGGCAGCTGCGGTTTGCCAAACTTTAAGGCTTTCCAGTTCAACTTGCCTTCCACGCCATATTGTACAATCGTAAAGACATTCGAAATTAAGAAATAAAGTGAAAGGCCGGAAGCCAATGTATAAGCCATGAAGCCCATCAGAAGCGGCATATAAATATTCATCATACCAGTCATCATAGCGCCACTGGCTGCATTCTTGTCATTCGGATTGGTCGGGGGGACGGTCAGTTTGGTCTGCATGATGGTTGTGATTACAACTAGAATCGCCAAAACCGGTATCCCGAAAGAGATCCCCTGAATGTACAATCTTTCAGGCTGCCCCAAATTCATCCACAAGAAATTCGGATTGATCGGGAATATTTCACCGATTTGCAAAAAGCCGGAAAAAGCGCGTTTTGTCAAATCCAACATCCCCAATGGAGTCGATACAATGGCTGCGATAATGGCTTGATATAATGCGAAAATAATTGGAAGCTGAATGAGTGTCGGCAGGCAGGAAGCAGTAGGATTCACTCCGAACTTTTTATAAAGTTTCATCTGCTCTTCAGCCAGTTTCTCCTGGTTTCCTTTGTATTTCTCCATCATTTCAAGGTATTCGGGAGATTTTTGCAGTTCCATCATTTTGGTTGAGCTTTGGATCTGCTTTCGCATCAGCGGGTAGGTGATCAGTTTAATCAAGACCGTAAATAAGACGATCGCGACTCCAAAATTACCGACCAGTTTATAGATGTAAAGCAAAATATTCAGAAAGATATTTACAAAAGATTGCCACATAGTCATTTCCTCCTATTTCGCCGGTGTTTCTGTAACGGTTTCTTGGCTGACTTCCGAAGTCGGTGCAACGACAGTTGTTTGGACTGGCTCGGCATACCACCAATCTTCTTTCAGATCCGATGTATAACTTCTTAAAAGCGCATCTCCGGGGATCAAACCGGTCACAAATGATTCACCGATAACGACCGGCGAACTCATTGTTTTGCCATTAATCAAACGGCTGTTCACCGATTTTCCGTCCGTATCATAGACCAGGAGGTTGCCATCTTCCGCGACTGCTAAAAGATTCCCGTTTGGGAGCAGAATCGGATCAGCAATAAATCCCACTTTATCGGTGGATACAGCTTTAATTTGCCACACAGATTTCCCGGTTTCCAACTCATTGCAATAAAGATAGCCGGCCATATCCGCGACGATAATCTTGTCCCCGATGATCAGTGGTGATGCCCAAATTTCACCGTTGGTCTGCATAACGGTTTCTATTTCCTGAGTTGTCGGATTGAAATAAGCAACTTCTTTCCCCAACGTTCCAAAATAGATCCGATCATTCGAAAGCACCAATCTTCCCATCACTGCGCCATTTATCGAAAGCGTTTTCTCAATTGATCCGGTTTTTTCATCCAAAACCAGGAATCGTTTATCGAGTGTCGTGACATAGACCTTTCCGTCTGACACGAAAGGACTGACCCATATTTCAGTGGAAAGATCTGTTTGCCAAACAGGAACGCCCAAATCATCCAGAGCGTAAGCGTAGACCGAACCGTTATTTGAAGCGATGAAAAGCATGTCGTCTGCGATTACCGGAGAGGCGAGGATTTTATTCTTGTTCGTCTCCAGGGAAATCTTGGTAATCAGTGTTCCATCATTTTGGTTCAAAACATGAACTTCGTTTTGATACGTCCCGGCATAAATTTTCCCATCATAAATCGTGGGAGCGGCAAAAAACATCATCCCATTTTGGGCTTCTGCCGGATATCTCCAGAGCAATTTTCCGTTAGAAACGGCTTGAACAGAAGAAGTGTATGCGACATAAACTGTCTCGTCATCGGCTGCTAGTCCTGGCCAACTGACTGCATTGCTCAGTGCTGAATTTCCAGCACATCCGCTGAGAATCATCGTTGTTAAGATCATCAGCAATAATAATAAAAATTGTTTTTTTCTCTTCATTGAATTTCCTTATCGGAGGATTCTTTACGGAACCGGGTCAAATCCGCCGGGGTTGAACGGGTTGCAACGCAAAACACGCCAAATTGCCATTGGTACGCCTCTGAATGCTCCGTATTTATAAATCGCTTGATAAGCATAATGAGAGCAGGAAGGGTAAAATCGGCAGGTGTTTGCGGGCAGCAACCTGGATATTGTATTTTGATAAATACGAATCAATATCAAAAAGAAAAAACGGGGCAAATTTAAAATACGGAATGGAAGCTCGCGCAGGCGAGGTTCGCTGGCATAAGCATCCTGTGAACAATCACATTCTTTTCTTCCGAAAAGAGAGGAAATTGCCCGAATCATTTTATCTTTTTGTGTGATATGAATCATCTTATTGCGAAGAAGGCTGCAGAACTTCGGCTTTTTTCAACAAATTGTAAATTGCTTTAGAAACGTTTTCGATATCGGCTGCTAAAATCGGCTTGCGGGCAATCAAAACCAGATGATAGTTGGGTTTGATTTGATCCATATACGGTTCGATGGCTGCCCGAATCAGGCGTTTTGATCGATTTCTGGATACAGCGCCCCCTACGGATTTGGTGGCAATAATACCAATTTTCGATTCTCCAATGTCCGGATCCAATAATGTGGTTAATACCACGAGAGGGTGAGAAAAAGATTTCCCTCTTTGTCTCACCCTTTGGATATCATCTGAGCGATTCAGACGCTTTTTACGTTTCAATTTAGCAGATGCTCCACTATACGTGGATAGTTCTGTTTAAAAATTTGTTGCGAAAAGTCATTGTTCTAAAACTACCAGCGAATACGCTTTACATGATTATTCATCGAAACGGTCAAGCTATGGCGGCCGCGGGCTCGACGTCTCTTTAGAACATCTCGACCGCTCGCTGTTTCCATCCGTTCACGGAAACCATGCACACGAAGGCGACGTCGTTTTTTGGGTTGGTAAGTTCGTTTGGTTGACATTTACTTTCCTTTCAATATTTGAATAACGGCAGAGATCGGTGAATGGGTTCCCCCAGGGCTTCAGTTCAGGCTTTTCAAAAAATTTATCCTAAACGCTTTGAAAAACCGGCACATCCCGGCATGCCACCCCTCTCGCCATCATATTTTTCTTTTATAGCCAAAGAATTATATCTTAATCCATAAGGACGGTCAAACATTTGGTACATGAGGACTACGAGAGTGTTTCGGAAACCGAATAGAGGAAGATGTTTCCAGATAAGGGATTCATTCTCTGCGGTACCCCGGAACCCCGACGGCATTAAAAAAATCCGGATGGGAATTCCCATCCGGATTTTTTTAAAAGTCTTAGTGAACAATGATTAGTAACAGCGCCAATTCACTCTGTCCGAGAATAAACTGCCGGTCATATATAAGCCCAAATCCGAGAAATTCACTGCTACATTAGCCGCTCCGTCACTGTTGGTCTGACTGATCAGATTGGTGAGCCAGATTCTGCCTACCAAAGTCACGATTTCACCCGGACCGAGTGCAACCTTATTTCCGTGCGGAGCGACGGATGAGAGCCAGTAGAAGGCAATCGGAGCACCACCGTTGACGGCTACGGAACCTGGCAGGTTAATAAAACCGGTCTTTGCTCCGTCATTGCGCAGACGAACCTGCATGACTGCAAATTTTCCGCATTTTTGATATAAGCCAACGACTGCTTTATCATACGTGTTATACCATCCGGAAGGTTCGATCGGATTATCCGCATCTTCCATCCAATCCAACGGTTTCAACGGGACAATCTTCGCATCGCATAGTCCGGCGGGCCCCGGAATGCTTTCCATAACTCCGGTGATCATGGCCGGGTTGTACCCGAAACGCCAGTTCACATCCAAATCGGCACCGCCGGAAGTCTCGGTAACCGGATTGGTCAGATCGTTGATGATTGCTTCGAAACGGATCTTGTCCCCCGGTTTTACTGGAATGGCTTTGCCGGGTGTACAGTAATCACCGCCAAAAGGATACCCTTCAGAACCGAAGCGTGTATAACGGCAGGTGTAATTCGAATAGGATGTTCCTTCCACATAAATTTGTGCAGGGACTAGGCAGTCAGGCCCATCGGTTGCCGGGACTTCAATATCGGCTTTGAAGGAAGCTTTCCCGCCGCATTGTTCATAAATGCCTTTCGTCGTAACAACGTCTACGCCTTCTGTCGCGCATAAATCTTTTATACGTGTAGCAACATCTTCCGGATCCGTTCTGGTAATCGGAGTTTCTAATGCGCCATGAGGAGTCTTTGAATAGTTGATAGTAGCGCTAGTAAGAGGAATCGTACTTGCATTTAAAATGTCTGGAATTTCGACATAGCCGGTTAATACTGCGTTCCCGCTTGCATCCAAATAGACTTTGCTGCAGGCATCCCCATATTGAGATTTACAGTTCTGTAGTTCGTAATCGATACCATCGATTTCCACATTTACAGATTTCACAAATATCATATTGGGCGTCCCGGTCGTTGCGTCGTCATCGGTTCGATTTAGACCGATTACAATCTTGACTTTTCCGTCTCCGCAAGCGACATATTCACCGGAAAGTGAAGTGATTGAAGCAATGATCGATTTTGCCTGTAAATCGACATCTTTCTCGCCTTCAACAGTGACTTCGTCCGTTAATTCAGCCGTTGGAGCTGGATTCTCAACACTTTTGGCTTCGAATTCAGTCATATCGACTGCTTCCGAATCCACACCGGCTAAAGCAAGATCTTGGGTCGTCCAGTCTTCAATTGCGCCAAAATAACCGGAGACTTCATCCTCGCTTAATTCCTGTGCAAATACGGGGAATATGGATATGCTCAGGAGTAATACCAGAGCCAATAAGATGGAAAGTGTTTGTTTTTTCATTAGATTATGACCTCATTTCTTTCGAAATAATAATTTTTGTTTCCGTTCCCCAATAATTTGGGCTTGCTTTTTATGTTGCAATATCAATGCCATTTATCGATTTTTCTTTAATTTTCCGGAAAACTCTTTCGGAAAATATTTAACCGACGTCTTCTATGCGTGCAGGAATCGCGCCAAAATTAAGATTTTTGAAAAATGTCTGAAAATCTCTTCAGAGACGGACGATTGATTCGATCTATCGAGTAAAAAAAGAGGCGGGATATCACTTCTCCCGCCCCCTATTTTCCCCGCTGAACAGACCATTATTGATTTCGATTACTCAGCCAATCGACTAACAGACGAACCCCAAAACCGGTGGCACCCGGGACGGAATAATCGGTCGCTTCGTCAAGGTCCGCGACACCGGCTATATCCAGATGCGCCCATGGAATCTCATCGGATACAAATTCTTTCAGAAACATTCCTCCGGTTACAGGAGAAGCCAGACGACCGCCTGAATTTTTAATATCCGCATCTTTTCCTTTAATCAATTTGGCATAATCTTCATCATTAGGAAGTTGCCAAATGCGTTCCCAAGTTCTTTCTCCTGATTCAAACAATTCCCGGTATAAGGATTGATTGTTTGTGAGTACTCCGGCTCGGACATGCCCGTATGCGACGGCACAGCCGCCGGTAAGAGTTGCCAGGTCAACGATGGCTTGTGGGCTGAAATTTTGTTGAGCATAAGTCAATCCATCTGCCAACACCAATCGTCCTTCCGCATCTGTTGAGATCACCTCAATACTTTTACCGGAGAGACTGATCAGAATATCATCCGGACGATAAGAATTTTGGCTCAGCATATTCTCTGCTGCGCAGATAATTCCAATAATCGGGGTCGCGATTTTCAATTGGGAAGCGGCTCTCAAAACCCCTAGAACAGCCATCGCACCGCATTTGTCATATTTCATCCCAACCATGCTGTCGCCGGGTTTAATCGAATAGCCACCCGAATCAAATGTGAGCGCTTTACCGACCAAAACCACCGGTTTTTCCTTTTCGGTTCCTTTATATTCGAGGATGATCATGCGGGAGGGTGTTTTACTTCCCTGGCCAACTGCCACGATGGCGCCGGCTCCCATTTCGGTTAATTGTTTATCATCCAAA
>Ga0116171_10006235_pt1 | contig 10337 bp, 10 predicted proteins | sample AD_JPNHW2_MetaG_FD_89798 | JGI IMG/M metagenome (GOLD analysis project Ga0116171, IMG submission 89798) | Active sludge microbial communities of municipal wastewater-treating anaerobic digesters from Japan - AD_JPNHW2_MetaG | ecosystem: Engineered > Bioreactor > Anaerobic > Digestate | place...
AAATAGCATTAGAAATAAAACCACATTTAATTGTATTAGATGTAATGATGCCGGAAATGGATGGAATTGAAGCCTGTCGTGAAATAAAACAAAACAAATTATTAGAAAAAACTATTGTAATCTTTTTAACAGCACGAGCGGAAGACTATTCTCAAATAGCCGGATTGGAAGCCGGAGCCGATGATTATATAACCAAACCGGTAAAACCGCGTGTTTTCTTAAGCAAGGTTAAGTCCTTACTAAGACGATTTAAGCAGAACGAAGACGAGATTGCTTCCATGAAAATTATTGATTTAGGAAATATTGTGATAAGCAGAGAGAAATATGCCGTATTTGTGAATGAGAAAGAACATATTCTTCCCCGAAAAGAGTTCGAGATAATAGCACTTCTAGCATCTAAGCCACATAAAGTTTTTACCCGCGAAGAAATATTTCAATCAATATGGGGAAATAGTGTTGTAGGTGATAGAACCATTGATGTACATATTCGCAGAATTCGCGAAAAATTAAATATTGATAATATTACCACCATTAAAGGGATTGGATATAAATTTGAAATTTGAACTATCCCTATTTTCTCAATTTACTTTTAGAAAAGAATTCTATTTAGCAACTTTATATATTATTTACAATAAAAAAGTAAATCATGTTATTGGAGAATACATAAAATTTAAACCCGAAGAAATAGAACATAGTTTAAATCTGTTGTCGGTTGTTCGCAAATTAGAACGTGTAGGCGATCAAACCAAAAATATATCGGAAGAGATTATTTTTTATATAGAAGCCAAAGTACTTAAACATCGAACTAAAAATTTAGGTGCAGCAGATAAGAAGAAGAAAGACTAGTACCTTTCAGAATTTTATAAAAAACCTTATTTATAGGGGGATTAGACCGTTATACAGAGTTTAAATTATAATATGTTTAAAAAACTTTCAGCAGTCATTACAGGAATCTGTGAGTGCTTATAGTCTATGATATTCCTTGTTAAAATCGCTGAACATTTACTTTCGATTGCACAAAAATATTGAATACCATCCTCAAAGTCTTTAAAATCAGAGCTAAGAGCTAACTCAATCGTTTTATTATCGACTGGTAACACAGTAACAATAGATTTGAATTTAAAAAGAATCTTTTTTGCTTTTTCTTGTCCACTATCTTTTGAAAGCAAGTAATATAATGTCGCTAAAGTCAAAGAAGAAACATGTATATGTAACTTACCATTATCTGCGAGTGAGAATACTTGGGCAGCAGGGAGATAAAACGATTTTCTATTAGCCAATAAATCAAGAATGATGTCGGTATCTATGAAAATCTTTTTCATTTGTATTTGGTTGAAAGGTAATCAACATATTCTTTTTCCATTTTCGTATTTTTTCCTTTTATTATGCCGGAGAGCGACTCCACGAGAGGTGAAATTCCGATATCATGTCGTTTGCGTCTAACTATAAGTCGAAGGTAATTTTCAATCATTTTTGAAAGACTTGTATTTTTATCTTTCGCATATTCTTTAGCAAGTTCAATTGTTTCTTGATCAAGTTTTAATGTTAATTTTGAGTTCATGACGGAAGTTTTATACGTACAAATATATATATTAAATACGTATTATCCAAATATTTTAACAAACTTATGCATGAATATTGCTAAATCGGTATTAATACAAATAATAAATACGTAGAAGAACTTCAAGCACGTATAAAATAATAAGCCTGCTATTAGAAATAAATAACAGGCTTATTAAAAAAAAATATTTTGTTATTTTTTGTAATAAGTCATAGCCGTAGGCAAAAATTCTTTAATTGCCTGAATTCTCTTCGTATCGCTAGGGTGTGTACTTAAAAACTGAGGCAACTGAGCTCCAGTTGATACTTTCGACATCCGTTCCCAAAAATCCATTGCCTTAGAAGGGTCGTAGCCGGCAAGAGCCATAAATACCATGCCTAATTTATCGGCCTCATATTCATGTAAACGAGAATAGGCAAGTGTTCCAAGAACAGATCCAACACCATAGCTTGTTAAAAAAATATTTTGTGTTTGCTCCGGTTTTTGCGATAATGCTACACTTAAACTAGCTCCTCCAAGAACAATAGCCAATTGCTGACTCATTCGCTCATTCCCATGACGAGCAACGGCATGTGCAATTTCATGACTCATAACAACTGCTAATCCTGTTTCATCTTTGGTATAATCGAGCAAACCGGTATAAACCACTACTTTTCCGCCCGGCATACACCAAGCGTTTACAGTAGCATCTTTAACTAGATTATATTCCCATTTATAATTATCAATTCTTTTCGACTGTCCTTTCGTATTCATAAATGTTACAACCGCTGTTTCTAATTTTTTACCCGCTGTTTTAACCATAGCGGCACTTGCTTCAGAAGAAGCAATAGGCGGATTTTTTACTAAGAATTCTTTATAACTGGTAAGACTTAAACTCATCATAATACTTTCAGGTAACAACTTTAGCTGTTTTCTGTTAGTAATAGGCACTTTTGAGCAGGATAGTATTAATAAAGAAATTATTAATACGCCAATAATTTTATTTGATTTCATAAATATAATTTATTAATATTTATTCTATTGATGTTGTTAGATTCCGATTATTTAGCTTATTATGTAATGGTTCTAGTGAATCGAGGGAACCTGTTTTTATCATACATTTACCTTTATAATGCACAATTAAAGCACATTGTTCGGCTTGAACAGCATCATGTTTGCATATTTCAACCAATGATTCAATTACATGATCAAACGTATTGAAATCGTCGTTATGTAAAATAAGTTCTTTCGATGAAGTTAAAGAATCTTCATTTTTACTTTTGGGATATGTTTTTTGTTTAACCATAATTTTTATTTGTGATAGGAATACAAATTTAGCAAAATATTAGTTATCTGTTAACACCTTTTTTAAATATCTTTTTTAACTTTTTTAAGATTTAATAAGTTCATCGGATTGCTGGTAAGTCCGGAAATATTCTTTTGACAAAACCGAAGTACTTGATCATAATAAAGAACGATAACTGGAGATTCTTCTATCAAAATACGGTCCATTTTTTTATAATATTCGAATCGAACAGAATCATTTATTTCTTTTTGAGATTTTTCGTATAACAAATCATATTTTTCATTTTTAAAATGAGTGTAATTCGGCCCCTTAGGTGAAAAATTTTTACTATAAAAAAGAGAAAGATAGTTTTCTGCATCAGGATAATCGGCTATCCAGGAACCTCTAAAAAAATTTATTTTGGAATTTGCTATCATTTCACGCAAGGTAGCAGGGGGATTTACATCTATTTTTATTTGTATTCCTATTTCGTTTAGTTGATGTTGAATATACTCACATAAATCTAAATATGTTTTGTCGATACTGAGCGTTATCTCCGGCAATCCTTCTCCATTGGGGTAACCGGCTTCAATAAGTAATTTTTTAGCCATTTCGGGATTATACGCATATCCTTTCGATGAAACCGAATCAAAAGAAGGCATTCCGGCAGGAATAAAGCCATATAAACCGGGTATTCCAATACTATTTCGCAAATATTTAATCATTTTTCTTTTATCGAAACCATAGTTAATGGCTTGTCTTATTAGTTTTGCTTGCGAAGGAGTTGTTTTTGTTGAATTTGAAGAAGAATCCATTAAAAACCCGAGGTATTCTGTATTTAAGTATGGCTCTGTTAAAACATAAAATTTATTAGCATATTTCGGATTTAAATGCCCGTTTTTTGTTAATAGTTCATCTTTATAACCGGGATGAATACTATTTAAAAAATCAATATTTCCTTTTAAAAATTCAAGAAAAACAGATTGCATATCGGTATTAAATGTTATTGCCACGCCGTCTAAATAGGGTAATGATACGCCTCCTTCTTTTTCAAAATAGGTAGGGTTTTTGCGTAACACCAATTTTATTCCTTCATTCCATTTAATAAATTGAAAAGGACCAGTTCCTACAGGGTTTTTCCTGTAATCTTTCCCATAATATTCAACTATTTCTTTTGGAATTACGGAACAATACTGCATACTAAGCATACTTAAAAATGCAGGAAATTGTTTTTTTAATAATATAACAAAGGTAGAATCGTTTAACGCTTTAAAATTAAATTCCGATAGATTATCATTTACATTATTAAATATCCACGCTCCAGGCGAGGCAACTGTAGGATCGATAATTCTTTTTAAGCTATATTCAAAATCGGATGCAACTACCCTCCTTCCCTTTCCTTTAGGAAAAAGAGAATGATCGTGAAAAAAAACATCGTCTCTTAAATAAAACGTATATCGTAACCCATCGGTAGAAATAGTCCACGACTTGGCTATACAAGGGCGTACTTCGAGTTTATCGTTTAATTGAACTAAGCCATTATAAATTTGATTACAAGCCCATATACATGCTTGATCTTTTGCGAAAGCAGGATCGAGTGATGAAATTCCTGCTTTTTCGTTATAACGAAATATTTTTTTATTGGAATCTTTTCCTTTATCTCCGGTGCAAGAAATAAAAAAGAACAGACCTAAAAGAAAGATAATAAATAAGAATTTTTTCGACATTTGAAATTGCTTTTGATGAACAATTTTTCAATTGTCAAATTTATTCAAAAACGATTGGACTTTTAATTTTATTTTTATTTAAAGCGATTTTTTCTATTTCAATCATTTCTTTAATATAATGAAATGTGAGTCCTTCTAAATAAGTCGGTTTTATATCTTCAATATCCTTTCTATTTTCTTCCGAAAGAATAATATGTTTAATATTTACCCTTTTAGCAGCTAATATTTTTTCTTTCACTCCCCCTACCGGCATAACTCTTCCTCTTAAGGTAATTTCGCCAGTCATAGCAATATCTGTTTTCACTTTTCGTTGTGTAAAAATTGATGCTAAGGCAGTAAACATGGTTATTCCAGCCGAAGGGCCATCTTTAGGAGTAGCCCCTTCAGGAACATGAATATGCACATTCCACTTATCAAAAATACTTTCATTAATACCTAATAAACTAGAATGCGATTTTAGGTATTCAAAAGCCAAAGAGGCCGATTCTTTCATTACATCGCCTAAATTACCTGTTAAGGTTAAATTTCCTTTTCCTCTACTAATACTCGCTTCTACATAAAGAACTTCGCCCCCAACAGCTGTCCATGCTAAACCTGTTGCAATTCCGGCTATATCGCCATTAAGACCTCTATCCTTTTGAAAAATAGGAATACCTAGAATTTTTTGCAAGTCGTTTTTAGAAACACATTTTTCATATTCTTCGTTCATAGCAACAGCACGTGCTTTATTTCGGATTACTTTGGCAATATTTTTCTCTAGTGTTCTTACGCCCGATTCGCGTGTATATTGATCAATAATACTTTCAATAATTTTTTTAGGGAAAACAACCTGTTCTTTTTTAACCCCATGTTCTATTAATTGCTTAGGTAATAGATGTCGTAGGGCTATTTCTAATTTTTCTTCAATAATATAACCACTAATATCAATTACTTCCATTCTATCGCGTAAAGCGGGATGAATAGTGCTAAGCGTATTAGCAGTAGCAATAAACATAACATTCGATAAATCGTAATCTAGTTCTAGGAAATTATCGTAAAAAGCAATGTTTTGTTCCGGATCCAATACTTCTAATAAAGCAGCCGAGGGGTCTCCGCTAACGGTGTTTCCACTAACTTTATCAATTTCGTCGAGTACAAAAACAGGATTAGAAGATTTGGCTTTTTTAATATTTAATAAAATTCGACCGGGCATAGCACCAATATACGTTTTTCTATGTCCTCTAATTTCAGCTTCATCACGAAGTCCGCCAAGCGACATTCTGACATAGTTTCTATTTAATGCTCTCGCTATTGATTTACCCAGGGATGTTTTTCCAACTCCCGGAGGTCCAACTAAACAAAGTATAGGAGATTTCATATCCCCTTTTAGTTTAAGTATAGCTAAATGCTCAATAATTCGTTCTTTTACTTTTTCCAGTCCAAAATGATCTTCGTCTAAAATATTTTGAGCTCTATTTAAATCAAAATTATCCGGTGTTTTTTCATCCCATGGCAATTCAACCAATACCTCAATATAATTCATTTGAATGGAATATTCTGCCGCTGCCGGGTTCATTCGCTGTAGTTTATTAATCTCTCTTTCGAATATTTCGGCTATTTCGGGTTTCCATTTTTTATTTTTTGCTTTTTCGCGAAGCGAACTAAGTTGCTGTTCATTAGGGTTTCCGCCTAACTCATCCTGTATTGTTTTTAGTTGTTGATTTAATAAATAATCTCGTTGTTGTTTATCAAGATCAACTTTTACTTTAGACTGAATTTGGTTTTTTAGTTCAAGGATTTGAATTTCTTTTGTTAAATATATTAACACATTATTCGCTCTTTCATGCAAATTTAATTCTTCGAGCAGTTTTTGTTTTTCGTTAAGTTCTATATTTAAATTAGAAGAAATAAAGTTTATTAAGAAAGTGGGACTTTCAATATTTTTAATTGCAAAACCTGTTTCCGAAGGTAAATTAGGAGAAAGCTTAATTATTTGAATAGACAAATCTCTAATAGAAGAAATTAATGCATCAAATTTTTCATCTTTAACAGGAAGTACAGTATGTTCGTATGGAAGAACAGATGCTTTAAAATATGGATTAGATTGCACACATTCCCCTAATTGAAAAGGTTTTTTCCCTTGAATAATAACGGTAGAACTACCATCGGGCATTTGCAATACTTTAAAAATGCGAGCAATGGTACCTATTTTATTTAAATCTGTAAATTGAGGGTCTTCAACCGCTAAATCTTTTTGGGAAACCACCCCTATTACTTTATCGCCTTTATATGCTTCTTTCACTAGATTAATAGACTTATCTCTACTAACAGTAATTGGAATAACAACACCAGGAAATAGAACCGTATTACGCAAAGGTAAAATAGGTAATATTTCGGGTAATGCTTCCGAATTCATTTGCTCTTCATCTTCGGGAGATAATAAAGGAATAAACTCTGTATCTTCATCCAACAAATTGGGAATATCATTTTTTTTAAATTCTAACCAAAAATCCTTCATGCTTTATATTTTATGTCAAACTGTCAGAAACCATTATTAATATACATCGACTGCTGTATATGTCAATCATCATGCCATTATAAAAAACGATATTCACGTGTCATTATATAAATATGACGTAAAATATTTTTTTCAATTTCGCTCAACACCATTTTCCTTCTTTCGTAAACTTTCTCAGCAACTTCTATTGCTTTTTCTATTTCAAAGGTCGTAATACGAGAAGAAGAAGAGCCCCAGGAGAAAGAAGCTATAAAATTACGCTGATAACCATGTCCGTAAATATTTGAATTAACTCCAATAACAGTACCTGTATTAAACATGGTATTTATACCACATTTACTATGATCGCCCATAATTAAACCGCAGAACTGTAAGCCCGTATCAATGAATTTTTTGCTAGGATAATCCCATAATTTGACTTCGGTATAATTATTTTTCAGATTCGAATTATTGCTATCGGCACCAATATTACACCATTCTCCAATAACAGAATTGCCTAAGAAGCCATCGTGTGCTTTATTAGAATACCCAAAAATAACACAGTTATTAATTTCACCACCTACTTTAGAATGAGGACCAATAGTTGAAGGGCCATAAATTTTAGCCGCCATTTTTACGGTAGCATGTTCACATAAAGCAAAAGGGCCTCTAATAACCGAGCCTTCCATAATTTCTGTTCCGGCAGCAATATAAATGGGGCCATCGGTTGCATTTAAAACGGCACATTCTATTTTTGCTCCTTTTTCAATAAAAATATTCTCCGGACAAATTAACGTATTTGTAACACTCGCTTTATCGGATTTTCGACCTTCTGTTAATAATAAATAATCTGCTTTAATTGCTTCTCCATTTTTTTGAAAAATATCCCATAAATAATCTATTTTTAAAAGAGGGGTATTTACTTCAACATCTTCAATATTTTCGGCGCTATCTAAATTATCAATATCCCCTTCGTTTAGATTAATTGCAACAAGTATTTCTCCTTGAACTAACGCTTGATTTGGTTTTAGTTTAATTATTTTTTTTACTAATTCGGGAGAGGGGCATACAGAACCATTAATTAGAATATTACTTTTTCCTTTAATAATTGGAAATTTTTTACTCAAATAATCTTCGGTTAAGGTGGAGGTTTTTGTATTTAAATACCGTTCCCATTTTTCACGAATGGTAAGTATTCCAATTCTTATATCGGCTACCGGCCTTATAAATGTTAATGGTAAAAGGTGATTTCTATTCGGGTTGTCAAATAATATATAATTCATAATGTTATTTTTTCGGTTTATTCTTCATTATACGCAAAAAATCCCCCGAGGTTCGGAGGATTTTATAAAAATTCCAAAAAAATTCATTATTCAGAATCTTTCTCTAAATGTTTTTTGTAACGGTTTCTGAACTTATCAACACGACCTGCTGTATCAACCAATTTCATTTTACCGGTGTAAAAAGGATGCGAGGTGTGAGATATTTCTAATTTTATTAAGGGATACTCTTTTCCGTCTTCCCATGTTATCGTATCTTTTGTTAGAGCTGTCGACTTGGTCATAAATGTATATTCGTTAGACATATCTTTAAATACAACAAGTCTATAGTCTTTTGGATGAATATCTTTTTTCATTGTAAAAATCCTTTATTTTATTAATCTTATTTAAGTTTGCAAAAATATTAAATATTTTTAAACTGACAAAATATTTTTATTTAAAAACGTTATTTTGGGGATTAATTTTGTTTTTAAGGCATATCATTTAAAAATTGTATCGTATTTACCCCGTCGGCATAATCCCATAACTCCGGTTTTTGACTTTTCCCAAAAGAAACCACCGTATCGTTCAAGTTAAACTCTTTTGCAACAATACATTGTATTTTTTCCCTATTTTTATTAATCTCTTCTTTAAGCCACGTTCTATCATCATAAAACTCGTAGTGTAATACAGATATAGGTGAAGAAATAGCACTATTTTCTTGCAATATACTATATCCGATATCGGTAAAAGGGATTTGGTTTAATAAAAAAATGGTTTTATAATATTCATAATTGTTCATATACTTATTATGATTCCATAAAATATCCTTATACCCATCCATGGCTTTTATTAAGGGAGTAAAATCATAATTACGTGGCACATATATTTTAGACACATTTCTACAACCTAATCCAAAATACAAGAAAATATCATCCATTAACAAATTAAGTTCTTCCTTGCTTTCGTTTCCGGTTAAAACAGCAATGCTACTTCTTGATTTCCTAATAATATGAGGGTATCTATTAAAATAGTGTTCAAAATAACGAGCCGAATTATTAGAACCGGTCGCTATTATTGCATCAAATTCGGGTAAACGAGTCTCGGCAAACTCAAAATATTTTTTTTCTTCCGGAGCAATATTTATTATTTCTTGAGCAATAAATGGTAATAAAAATTTATCTTGTGTTGAGAGTTTTCCAATAAACATATTCCCAGTAATATATACGCATAAAAAATCATGAAAACCAACCAAGGGAATATTCCCTGCCATTATAACCGCAATTTTATTAACATTAGAACTTTTAATTTGTCCCTGAGATTGTTCCCATTTATTTAAATTTTCAGCACTTAATAAATAAGATATAGAACGAATCGCTTTAATAACAAAATCTTGTGTAAACCATTTATTGTGTTGTATTGAATTCGAAATTGCATCGTTTAATTTTTCAGAAGTACCATTTTCGGTATAATCGGTTAGTTTCTTCTGTAACGATGATAAGATTATTATTTTGTCGGAAACAATCATCAATAATTGATTTTTCACAAAAATAATGAAACATGACACATGATAACACAATAATATTATATTTTTGTCATTATTATTAAATATACATTTTAAAAAGTATTAATGAAAAAAATCATCATTTTCTTTATTATATTAATTAGTTCAACACATATCTATTCTCAAAAATATACAGAATTAAAGAGGTTGGAAGATTCCTTAATTAGTTTGGGGAAAATAATACGCGATGGGGAAACTGATTTTATTAAATACAATGCAAACGAAAAATTTTTAATTTTACTTGAAAAAGCACTTATTACTGAAAATTCGTTTAATTATCCATTCGATTCATTAATTACAATTGCTCGACTTAAATCAGAAGATAATAAATTCCGAATCTTTAATTGGCTTTTAAAAAAGGCGGATGGTACGTATGAATATTTTGGTTTCATTCAAGCATGGAATAAAAAATTAAAAAAGTATATTTTATTTCCGTTAAAAGACAACTCCGAGAACATAAAAACTCCGGAAACACAGCTATTAGAA
>Ga0116171_10006236_pt1 | contig 10335 bp, 8 predicted proteins | sample AD_JPNHW2_MetaG_FD_89798 | JGI IMG/M metagenome (GOLD analysis project Ga0116171, IMG submission 89798) | Active sludge microbial communities of municipal wastewater-treating anaerobic digesters from Japan - AD_JPNHW2_MetaG | ecosystem: Engineered > Bioreactor > Anaerobic > Digestate | place...
CGAAAAAAATCAATTTACTTCCGCATAGCGGAATGGGGTAAATAAAATGATTTTTAAGCTATTTGTGAAATCATATTTATGATTGACGATAGTAATTTTCTATTTTAATCTCTGTAGTATTATATTTTTTGAAAGTTACATAAATCCACTTTGACATATTAAGCCAACCCACTATTTTTCTCCTGATTTACCATGACCCTGAAAGGAGTCAGGAGAAAAATCTGCCTGCGCTCTTCAAGTATAGGGTACAACAAGCAGATTTTTCTAAAGTAGTATTGAATAACACCAAACTATTGTATTGGCACATAAACCTCTGTTTTCAGTTTCTCGGGTTCAGTCCGTGCCGGATCATTGCAGTACTTTTCGTATACAGGCAGATTACGCAATTCATATCCGCCCGATGGCAACCATTCTGAGAAAATAGTGTCGTACACCATACCTAATTTGTTGTAGGGACCCTGATATGAAAAAACCGCATATTTACCCCCGGGTATCACTTTTACATCTATCTCTCCCTGTGGTTTAACAGGTTTCTGGATAACCAGGCAGACATCTGTACGCAACTTATTGCTTTCAGTCACTTTAGGGTCATCGTAGTATACACAGATATTTTCAATACCTGCAGAATAGAGCTTTTGCTCTTTTACAAAGTTCCATAACTTCGTGTAAGTTCCAGGAAAATCAAGTTCATTGTATGATCCGGTCAGACGGATGTAAATAGCTGTCTTGTCTTTCAGATCAAGGATCTTGGGAGCTTTCAGTTTAAATTCGGGATTTAATTCTTCTTTCTTCATGATAAATATATTTTTGTTTGTTCGGTATTCTGTCGGAGTGATGCCATAAAACAGCTTAAATGACTTTGAAAGAGAAGATGGCATTTCATAACCCACATTATCTGCAATAGTTTCTATAGGCAAATCAGAGTAACGGATAAGCCGGGCTGCCGTTTCTACTCTCATCCGGGTAATGTAAGCCGATAATGTCTCATGCTGGAAGGCTTTAAAAATACGATGAAAATGATATTCCGAAAAACTGGATACTTCTGCCAGCATTTTAAGATCCATCTCTTCGGCCAGATGGTTGTTGATATATTCCACAACCTTGTTGACCCTTCGCAGATATTCTTCTCTTGTTGATGTCTTTGTTTTCATACCGTAAAGATAGAAGCAAATCGGAGTGACTGCCTTTTCCTATCTTGCTAAGTTTTAATCCGACATTACTATATCCCCTTTCCTAAAGGGAGTCAGGAGAAAATCCGCCTGTTCTCTTCAGGGCACGGGGTAAAAACAGGCAGATTTTTCGAATGTCAAAGCAGAAGTAACATGGACTAAAAATTGAAAATCTGAAGAGTTTTCATCGTAATCCGACAAACTAAAAATCGATATATTCGCAGGGAATGATTTTACTGAAATTTATTTAGAACAAAAATGAATATTATAGTGGGTGAAACAAAACTGTCAGATCTGAAAATATGGTTCACAGAGTATGTGCATACGTTTATTTTTTGTAATCCCGACTTGCAACGAAACATCGATCTGAAAGAAGAGCATACCAGACATGTATGCTATGATATTATTTTAATAGGAAAGGAACTCGGATTGAATGAAAACGAATTACGGTTTGCTGAGATAATTGCTCTGTTCCACGATTTGGGTCGTTTTGAACAATATGCACGTTACAGAACTTTTCTTGACGGCAAGTCAGTAGATCATGCTGAATTAGGAGTAGAAATTCTGGAGAAGCATAATATCCTTAATCAATTTGATGATGGATTAAAGAATCTGATTATTTCCACAATCCGATATCATAATCAGCCAGTGTTACCAAAGAATGAAACAGAGACTTGCCTGTTTTATACAAAGCTGCTTCGTGATGCCGATAAACTTGACATATGGAGGGTTGTCATAGATTATTACAGCAGAAAAAACGGGAAAAAGAATGATACGATAAGCCTTGATTTACCTGACACTCCAGAAATTTCAGAAAAAGTTTCCCAGGATATAATTCACAGAAAAACAGTAAGTATTAATGATGTCAAAAATATGAATGATCTTAAATTGCTTCAAACAGGCTGGATCTTTGACATCAATTTCAAACCTACTGTAGATTATATCAAAAGCCACAGATATCTGGAAAGAATGCGTGAGGTACTTCCCGAATCAGATATAATCAAAGAAATTTTCGAAGTCATTCATACATTTTGCCTTGAGCAAGAATTAATACCTTCTCCTGACAATGTCACAAGATAACTAATCATGCTGTTGATTTAATCATAAGTAACGCCAACAAAATCATTGCTTTAATTGTTACTATATATTAATCTCTAAACAATTAAAGCCATGGAAGAAAATCAAATAATTTCGATGCCACGCATCGGGGATAAAGCGCCTGAATTTAAAGCAGTTACCACACAGGGGCCAATTAATTTCCCGTCAGATTATTCAGGAAACTGGATTATCCTTTTCAGCCACCCCGCAGATTTTACACCTGTATGTACCTCAGAATTTATGACCTTTGCAACCATGGAAAATCAGTTTGCCGAAGCCAACTGCAAACTTGTAGGTCTTTCGGTTGACGGTCTTTACAGCCACATCGCATGGTTGCGTACTATCAAGGAAAAAATTGAGTATAAAGGCATGAAAAATGTCGAGGTTAAATTCCCTTTGATTGAGGATATAACTATGGATGTTGCAAAAAAATATGGCATGATCCAGCCAGGTGAAAGCAATACAAAAGCCGTACGCGCAGTATTCTTTATTGATCCTAAAGGCATTATAAGAGCAGTTATCTATTATCCACTCAGTATGGGACGTAATTTTGCCGAACTGTACAGGGCCCTTATCGCAATGCAGACAGCTGATGCTTTCTCTGTTGCCACACCTGCCGACTGGCAACCGGGTGATGATGTTATCGTTCCCACTGCGGGCTCATGCGGCGTTGCAAAAGAACGTATGGAAAGTAAAGATGAGATGCATTGTTATGACTGGTTTTTCTGTACAAAAAAACTCGATAAAGAAAAAGTATTTAAAACAGTACTTAAGAAATAAAACAACAACTGTATATTGAAATTATCAGGAAAAAGAATTTGAATATTACCTGTTTCTCAGTCATTTCCACAGAGAGTGTGATAAATGTGTCTGAAATTAGCAGTTTCATGAGTTTATCTGTTTACTTCTTCAATGACAGGCCTCAATTAATATTCTTTTATTCGTGGTGATGCTAAATAAAACAATAGTAAAACAGACAACAAAAAGATAAAAATCTTATTATATTTGACAAACGATTGAATACATATTCATATGTTTGTGCAAAAATGAAAATTAAAGTATCAGACAAACAGAACACAGGGTGCGTTGAAAATGGAAAGGTTAATTCTGTCATAAGCAGTATGAAGCCGGAGAGTTTTTTTCACCACCTGGCAGAGACCTTCAAGGCATTAAGTGATCCTACAAGGACCAAAATTATTTACTCATTATCTCTGGAAGAGAGGCTGTGTGTGCGGGATCTTGCAGTAATAACAGGCACAACAGACTCAGCCATCTCACATCATCTTAGGTCATTGCGTAACATGGGGCTTGTAAAATATGAAAAAGCTGGTAAGATAATCTACTATTCGCTGGATGATATTCATATAAACAATCTCTTTGCTGAGGGAGTACGGCATGTTGAGGTGTAATAAACTAATACGCTGCTGAATAAATGTTTACACATCGACACAGACACGGGCGCATCTACGAGACTCTTAAAGAGGATTTGATACCACTGAGTGAAATGAAAGAGGAGCAATCAGGCATTATCGTTGAGATAACAGGTGGTGCTCATGCGGCCAAAAGGCTGGCTGATCTTGGATTATCACCGGGGGCTGAGGTTGAGGTGTTATCATCAACGTTCTTTTCAGGTCCGATGCAGATACATGTGTGTGGATCAAAACTCATTATAGGGCGTGGTCTGGCAAAAAAAATAATTATTAAGTTAAAATGAGTGATGAAAAGAAGATTAGCATCGTCCTTGCCGGGCAGGGTAACACAGGCAAGTCGGCAGTATTCAATTATCTGACAGGTCTTCATCAGCATATCGGCAACTGGGCAGGAAAGACTATTGAGAAGAGCGAAGGGACCCTGTTTTACAAAGGTTTTACAATAGATGTTGTTGATTTACCTGGCATTTACTCACTTACCACTCTTTCTGAGGAGGAGGCAATATCAAGAGATTACATTATCAATCAGAAGCCTGATTTTGTTATAAACATAGTAGACTCTACCAACCTTGAGAGGAACCTCATCTTCACCCTTCAGCTTCTTGAACTTGACTGTCCGGTGATCATCGTACTTAACATGTATGATCTTGCCCGGAAGAAAGGGATACTTATTGACTCCAAAGGGCTGGAGAAGCATTTTGGAGTGCCGGTGATACCTGCTGTAGCATCACGCGGAGCAGGGTTATCAAAGATACTTGATAAAGTTGTTGAGCTAAAAGACAATACCGGCAGTCACTGGCAGCCTCACTTTGGCAAAGAGGTTGAGAGCTGTATTGATGAGCTCATTCCTGACATTAGTGATCTTAAGAGCAAATATCCTGCACGGTGGATTGCTTTAAAGTTACTGGAAAAGGACAGAGAGATCATTGACATGATATCCGGAATAAATGAACCATTAGTCAGGAAAGCAGCGGTGCTGGGCAAAAAGCTTGAAGATATCCACGGGCATGATTCATCGGTGGTAATATCAGATGAGAGGAGTCTTCTCTCTTTTCAGATAACCAGAGAGAGCACTACCTACAAACGCACCATGCAAACAATAAATGAGCGTCTTGACGCCATTACCACTCATCGCATCAGCGGTTATATTCTGATGACACTGATCATCGGCGGGATGTTCTTTTCAGTCTTCAGCTTCGGGAACTGGTTCTCAGGACTGCTTGATACACTCTTCAGCAACTGGCACAACTGGTGGAATAGCTTTGCAGGCACCTCCGTTACTGCCTCCCTGGGATGGGCTGCCATAGAGAGTGTACTGGCGCTGTTCCAGATAGCCTTTCCTTACATACTGCCGTTTTACATTTTACTTTATCTCTTAGAGGATTGGGGATATATTGCCCGTATATCTTTTCTGATGGATAACATGATGCATAAGATGGGCATCCATGGCAAAGCCTGTGTCCCTTTTATCATCGGGCTGGGATGTAATGTGCCGGGATGTATGGCATGCCGCATCATGGAGACACGACGGGAACGTTTTATCACCGCCGTGCTTGTCACAATGATACCCTGTTCTGCAGTCTCTGTAATCATATTCGGACTGGTGGGCAAATATGTAGGTATCTGGTGGGCCATGGGTCTTTATCTGATGGCTGTAGCAGCAATCTTTGCCGTTGGGAAGATATCATCAAGGCTGATGCTCGGTGAACCGGTTGAGCTGATAATGCCTATGCCCGATTTTAAAACTCCCCAGATACGTACTGTCCTTTATCAGACATGGGATTCACTAAAAGAGTTTGTTTATATAGCATCACCAATTGTAATTATTGCCGGAGTACTTATTCATGCCATTAACCTTGCAGGATGGATGCCAGCTGTGGCTGCCGTCTTAAGTCCGGTTACAGTTACATGGCTCGGCCTCCCTGCAATAACAGGCATACTGCTCATATTTGGCATCCTTCGTAAAGAGCTTATTCTGGTGATGCTTGCTGCATATCTGGGTACAACAGATTTTGCACAGGTGCTTTCGCCCCAGCAGATGATAACTCTCGCTATTGTAAGTATGTTTTATGTTCCATGCATTGCAACTATTTCAGTACTTTGGAAAGAGTACGGCTGGAAAAAAGCGATGGCAGTATGTGTACTTGAAATAGCATTTGCCATTTTCCTTGCCGGGGTTGTTAAAAGAATACTCGGTTTCGTACTATAAAAAAGATCAACGTAGAATAAAAATTGCACTGTTGTCACGTTTCATAATACCTTATGCACTACGTGCAATTTTTGGGAGGGCTGGGTGGCAATACCAATCAACAATACCTTATGCGCTATGCGCAATGGATTTGTAAAACCAATGGGCCTTACCACGTAGCGGTTACAGTGCTGTAGAATATGCAAACACGAAAATCCCATACCGCGTAGCGGTTGCAGTATTGTAACACAGATCGTTATATGATATCTTACCGCGTAGCGGTTAAGGTTTAAATACCGTATGCGCTACGCGCAATGGATTTGCAAAACCAATGGGCCTTACCGCGTAGCGGTTGCAGTGCTGTAGAATATACAAACACGAAAATCCCGTACCGCGTAGCGGTTAAGGTGTTAAGATGTTTTCAACTCCATTTATGGCATATACCAGGTACCGGGAGTATAATTTTCGAAATAGGTGTAAACCCGTTCTTCAATAACAGTTATATCTTTGTTAATTCCGTCTTTCACAATGGCTTTTGTCCAGTTTCCTTTCTGGTCATACTCGTATGTAAAATAATTGATCCCTGTAACATTTTTGTCTTTGTCATAAATTTTCAGTTCTGAAATTTTCCCTTTATCATTGTATGTGACCTCATTGGCAAATCTGAATAAGCCATCTTTACCATACCCTTCAGACCGTACAAACTGCTCCAGTCCGTTGAAAAGAATAATAATCTTGTACCTTGACTCCCCTTTCGAGTTTACAAGGTTATACTCCATAGTGTCACCTCTCCAACTGTCTTTTATATCAAATGTTCCAACCATTGTATCGGTCAGTGGTTCATAGCGGATAAAACCAACTCTTTTCCCATTCTTATCCAGTTTGTACTTATCATAAAAACTCACAGTGTCTTTTGCAGTTTTTTTCCCGATAACTGAATGTTTTCCCTCACTGGAAATCTCATATTTATTGATTATTTTACCATTTTCATCCAGATAATTACAGCTAAGAAGGTCTCCTGAATTATCGAAATTGGCCTCAAAATCCAAAGTCCATCCGCCTATGCTATCCCTATCTGCCTGGGTTAATGGTTTTCCTTTCTTATATGAGTTACCGTCAGGTATAGCCCAATAGTTCTTTTCAATAACCGTTTGAACTTTACCGATTAATCTTTCCGGGTATGGATAATATGGTGTGCCATCACCTAAGAGTGTGTACCCAACTCTTTTGCTTTTGCAGGCTGTAATTGCAAAAACAATTGCCAGGAAAAGGATGAGAGTTTTTTTCATAGTCTTGAGTTTTTGATATTTTTTAGAAGGATCTTATCTAAAATAAAATCAATATTTTACTATCTCAAAACTTACTGCAAGTTACGATTTTTACAGGCTCAAGTCAAGTAAATTGACGAGTGTTTTTATTTATCATTAACATGTTATCATATTTGATTAAATTTGTTCAAGTTAAACCTGCCATGAAAAACAGAACATATTTTTTAAGCCTGACACTGTTGATACTTTTTAATATCAATGTAAGATCACAGGACACAATCAGAATAAGTGATTTTGGCTTAGAACCAGGTACGCGCGAAAATGCCGTACTTATTGTACAGAAAGCGCTTGAAGCATGCAAACAAAAACATCATCCCGTACTTTTATTTTCTGAAGGAAGATATGACTTCTGGCCTCAGTACACCATTGAAAAAACATACTATGAATCAAATACCGACGTAATACCACTACGGAGATGTGCAATTCTCATTGAGGAGTTTCAGGATCTGACCATCGATTGCGGCAAATCAGATTTTATTTTTCACGATCGTATTCAGCCATTCACTGTTGATAAAAGCAGGAATATCACAATAAAGAACGTGAATATCGACTGGGAAATACCCATGACATCACAGGCTGAGATAATGAAAGTGACTGATGATTATATAGATATTTCAATAAACGTTCAGGAATCACCATACCTTATTGAAAATGATAAACTTGTGTTTGTTGGTGAGGGATGGAAGAGCAGTTGGAATGGTGTAATGGAATTCGAAAGGGATTCAAAGCTGATTACCCCGCAAACAGGCGATTGGGGATGCCTCGGAGAAGGTTATCTGAGCTATAAAGCTCAGGAGCTTAAGTATGGCCTGGTTAGGCTGATTTATGCGTTTAAACGCAAACCGGCCGCAGGAAATTATCTGGTACTTCGTCACAATGCAAGGGACCATGCCGGGACTTTTATTACAGACAGCAGAGATGTTACCATAGAGAATATGAACATGTATCAGAACGCCGGACTTGGAATACTATCCCAATATTCAAGTAATCTCACCTTCAGGGCTGTAAACTGCGTCCCTAATCCGGCCAGGAACAGGATATTATCAGGTCATGATGACGGTTTCCATTATTCAAACTGCAACGGATTGATTACAGTTGACAGCTGCAGGTTCCTGGCTCTGATGGATGATCCTATAAATGTTCACGGGACATGTGTTCGAGTTGCAGAAATAAAAGATAACAGAACCCTTATCTGCAAATTCATGCACAACCAGAGTATAGGATTTATCTGGGCCCGGAGTGGAGAAAAGATAGGCTTCATCGAAAATGATGCCATGAACACATTCGGGACAGGCATAGCTCAATCGTTCAGAACAATTTCCCCTGAGCTTTTCGAAATCACTTTTCAAAATCCGTTGCCGGAAGAGCTTGAGGAAGGTGATGCCCTTGAAAACCTGACCTGGACACCTGATGTAGTCATCACAAACAGTTTCTTCGGGAGCAATCGCGCAAGAGGCATTCTGGTTACCACACCCGGAAAAGTAATTATTGAGAATAATGTGTTTGAAAGCAGTGGTTCGGCAATCCTGATTGCGGGAGATGCGAACGGATGGTATGAATCGGGAGCCGTTAAAGATGTCCTGATACGAAATAATATATTCAATGATCCCTGTATGACCTCAATGTATCAGTTCTGCGAAGGCATCATCTCCATCTATCCTGAAATCCCAAAACCTGATCCGGAAAAACCATTTCACAGCAATATACGTATTGAAAATAATGAGTTTCATCCTTATGATTATCCTGTTATTTATGCAAAGTCAGTATACGGATTTTCATTTACAGGGAACAAGCTTATAAGAAGTAACCGATTTAAACCATTTCATAACAGTAAATCGACATTCACATTTGATGCATGCCGTAATGTTATTATCAAGGGCAATACTTTTGAGGGCGATGTATTGGGTAAAAACATAAGGCTGATCAACACACCTCTGAAAACTATTAAAGTTGAAAGAACCCAGAGGCTTACTGTTGCAACCTATATCCCGCAAACAGGACTTCAGGTAACCAAATAAAGCATAAAAAAACTGTCCCAAAAGCCCTGAATCACCCCCACCCCTCTAAAGGGGACTTAGGGGTAAATAAGGATTCAAACCTATTGAGACAGCCTCATTTTTTTGTTATTGATTATATCAGATGGTTGGTTCCCAACCTTTTTCATATTCTCTTGACCAGAACTTCATTGCCTCTTCATCAGATATGATATGACCGTTCTCAGGATTGATGTTTAGAGAATGTCCTACTCTGAGGGAGATATTCGCAAGCTGCATCCAGAGTGTACTCTTGTGGCCGTTAAGTGCATCGGCAAAAGGTTTCCTTCTGTTCTTCATATTCTCAAGAAAATCTTGTATATGTATTGCATCAAGGGCTTCTCCCGGGCTTGTAGTATTCAGCTTTTCAGTAATAACAACATCTGACTTGACATCTTTCACAAGTTTATTCTTGTTATCATAAATCATATAACTGTTATCACCTGTATGTAGTGATCCGTTTTCACCATAAAAGACAACACCTCTGGGAATTGAATTATTATATGTTCCGTTGCAACTGCGTCCCTCCCATACTATTGTGGCACCTTGGCCCTCAAACATAACAACCTGAGTGTCGGGAGTTTCCCAATCATCCTTATAATGATATCGGCCGCCGAAAGAACTTACTTTTAAAGGATAATCGAGACCTAATCCCCACCTCATTATGTCAACATCATGTGTTCCGTTATTCAAAGCTTCTCCTGTACCCCAGTTCCAGAACCAGTGCCAGTTATAGTGGATCAGGTTATCTTTAAATGGACGACGGGGGGCAGGACCCTGCCACAATTCATAATCAAGATTTGAAGGGACAGGTACAACTTTTCCTATACCAATAGGTCCGCGGGTATTCACATACCAGGCTTTTGCCATATAAACTTTTCCTATCGCACCATCTTTCAGTTCAGCTATCCCCTGCCTTAAAACCGGCCATGAGCGCCGCTGTGTTCCAACTTCTACGACCCTGTTATATTTATCTGCTGCCTTAACAAGAAGCTCTCCCTCGTGTGGATTATGGCTTACCGGTTTTTCAACATAAACGTCTTTCCCGGCTTTGCAAGCCATGATAGCAGCCGGAGCATGCCAGTGGTC
>Ga0116171_10006237_pt1 | contig 10335 bp, 5 predicted proteins | sample AD_JPNHW2_MetaG_FD_89798 | JGI IMG/M metagenome (GOLD analysis project Ga0116171, IMG submission 89798) | Active sludge microbial communities of municipal wastewater-treating anaerobic digesters from Japan - AD_JPNHW2_MetaG | ecosystem: Engineered > Bioreactor > Anaerobic > Digestate | place...
CTTTTGCCAATGAATATCTTAATGTGTTTGCCACAGGTTTCCATTATGCTTTTGCAGTGGCTATCTGTGCCATGATTATATCACTAGTTATATACATAGTAAACAAAAAGAAATTCCCGAATCCTAAAACCAAGGAAGAAGTTGCCAATGCCAATATTAAAGAAATGGATCCAAAAGAAATCAAGCAACGCCTGTACGCATTGTTTGCAGTATTTGCCGTGGTTATTTTCTTCTGGTTCTCCTTCCATCAGAATGGCTTAACACTCACTTATTTTGCAAAAGATTACACCGACTTAAGCAAAATCAGTATCAACCTGGGATTTACAGAAATTAAAGGTGCCGAATTATTTCAGTCAATCAATCCATTTTTTGTTGTATTCCTGACACCGGTGATTTTAGCTGTTTTCGGTGCTTTACGAGCCAGAGGAAAAGAGCCCTCAACACCTAAAAAGATTGCCATCGGTATGGGTATTGCTGCTAGTGCATACCTTTTAATGGCATTGGGATCGATGGGAATTCCTACAAAAAGCGAGATTACGGAAATGGGGGGATTACCAGATGCTCAGCGCATTACTCCATTCCTGCTGTTAGGCACTTACTTTATTTTAACTGTGGCCGAACTATTTATTTCGCCCTTAGGTATATCATTTGTCTCTAAAGTGGCTCCTCCCAAATATCAGGGCATGATGCAGGGCCTTTGGCTTTGTGCTACTGCTGTCGGAAATTCGTTGCTGTTCATTGGAGCTGTTTTATATGACATTATTCCGATTTCCGGCGTTTGGACTGTTTTCATTGTGGCCTGCTGTATTTCAATGGGAACAATGTTTTTCATGCTGCGATGGCTGGAGAGAGTAGCCAAATAAAAAATTAAAAAGAGGCTTAACGGCCTCTTTTTTTTTACTACATCAAAAACACCAAAACAATGAAAAGAATATTTTTTACTCTTGCAATACTTTGGTTTTTTTCTGGCTCCTATGCCCAATATCAGATAGGGCACAGTACCATCACTTTTCAGGACCCTGCACGCAGCAACCGCAATATTGAGACAGAAATTTACTATCCTGCAACCACGCCGGGCAACAATGTAAGCGTTGCCAGCGGGCAATTTCCGATCATTGTTTACGGCCATGGTTTTGTAATGGGTGTATCGGCTTATGAAAATATTTGGTTGGCGCTAGTGCCACTGGGCTATATTGTTGCCCTGCCCACTACCGAAAGCGGAGCGCCCAGCCATTCAGATTTTGGAAGTGATCTGGCTTTTCTGATTAATACATTAAAAGCTGAAGGAGCCGACAACACATCGCCTTTTTATCAGAAAATAAGCGCCACCTCAGCCATCATGGGACATTCCATGGGAGGAGGGTCTTCTTTTCTGGCTTGTGAAAACAACTCCATACCTACCGTAATGATTACTTTTGCCGCTGCCAATACCAACCCTTCATCAATACATGCGGCCAGAAATGTTACCATTCCCTCACTAATTATATCAGGCGAACTGGATTGTGTGGCACCACCCGACGAACATCAGATTCCAATGTTTGATTCACTTTCGTCGCAATGTAAAACCTATATCAGCATAAAAAACGGCGGACACTGTTATTTTGCCAATTACAATTTTTTATGCACCACTGGCGAAGAAAGCTGTTACCCCGGCGGCGTGCCCTTGTCGCGGGCCGAACAGCAGCTTACCGCCATGAACTTTGTATTGCCTTATCTGGATTATTTTTTAAAAGGAAACGATACTGCCTGGAACAACTTTGTTCATTCGCTAAATAGCTCTGCAAAAGTAACCAGCATCCACAATTGTAACATCAATCCCTCAGCAATAAGCGCCACCGCAAACACAATACCCGCCATGGCTTTAGCGCCCAACCCTGCTTTTGACCTGCTAAATATAAGCCTGGCAGAGGATATGGACGTGTATATTGAAATTACCGGCATCACAGGAAACAAACTGATGTATACCCATCTTAACGTCCGGCAACTTTCAATTGACATCAGCCATTTATGTAAGGGCGTATATTGGATAACCCTGATAAGGGACAATAATGGAAAATTTACACAAAAATTCATCAAGATGTAAAGGGCCTGTTTTTCAATTTATGATTTTATCTAACTTTGTTGGCAATACAGCAGCAATACCATATTGCAAAAGACAGAATACTACTTGAACAAGAGACTAAATTGATTAACCCAAAAGATGGACTTCGCAGATATTAAATGACAACACAAGGACTAAAAAAACTAATAATACTATTTAAGGGACTGGTTTCGTTTTTAATTTTCATCATTACTTCGCAACTATTCACTTTACTAATTCCGACACCTTTTACCAATAAAAAAAAGAAAGCTGATGATTTTTACTCACGGCTGATAGTATGGTATGCCCGTTTTGTAATCAAAACACATTTTAATATCCGGGTACATTATTTAAATAAAAAGGAAAACACTTTTAATAAGCCGGTAATGATAGTGTGCAACCATCAGTCGTTTACAGATGTTGTGATTACCACTGCTTTTGATTCAAAAGTGCGGGTGCTTAACAACAACTGGCATGATAATGCCGCAGCAAGGTTTTTCCTCTCAAAATATGTATGCCTTTATTCCATTTTCAAAGAAAAAAACCACCTGGTTGAAGAACTCAAAACCCCGGTAAAAATGGGGTGCCCGTTACTGATATTTCCCGAAGGCAAGATGAACAGAGATGGCAAGATATCCCGTTTTCATAAAGGTGGTTTTTTTGTTGCAGAAAAGCTCAGGATAGACATACAGCCTGTTGTGATATTTTATTCTCCCCAAATACTGAAAAAAAGCTGGTTCTACCTTAAGAACGGGGATGTGCTGGTGAAATTTCTTGATCCAATAATGATAGAAAGCCCTGATTATGGTGCCACCTACCAGGAACTCACCGACAAGGTCATGCAATTGATGCGCATCGAATTCCGCCACCTCAGCGAGCTTTACAACCAGGGAAAATTTAAAACTGCTTCTGATCAAAAAAAGATAATTTTGTAAAATAAAGATTTTGCGATGCTGTTGAATATATTGATTTGCCTTTTACTGCTTACCGTCACCGGTTGTATTATTTATTTGATATTTGCATACAAAAGACACCCGGCGGCTCCTGTAACAGACCTGTCGGATTACCAGCCTGAGCAAAAAAACGGACATCTGGTGCAACTTGGCAAAAACTGGTGCCACCTCAACTCAAGGGGGCTGTATGAAATGTATATCGAGGGCACTCCTTATGAACGCGGTATTATTAATGGCCGATTGACCGAGAAACTTATATATACACAGGAAAACGTTTTTATTGAAGAGATAAAAAGGAGGATTCCGAGTAACTTTTACCTTCATTTTTTAAAACTTGTTTCCTTGTGGATGAACCGTAAATTAAAGAAAAATATCAGCAAAGAATACGATCTTGAAATTTACGGAGTTTCCCTTTCGGCATCAGCAAAGTTCCGGATGATAGGTCCGGGCTATATGCGCATCTTAAATTATCACGCTGCTCACGATATTTCGCATGCGCTGGTAAACATAAATCTTGTCGGGTGTACCGCCTTTGCAGCATCAGGAGACCATACGCCGGACGGAAAATTCATTCACGCACGGAATTTCGATTTTTACGCCGGTGACGAGTTTTGTAAAGAAAAAATTATTTCTTTTTATGCCCCCGATCAGGGGAATAAATTTGCCATGATCACCTGGGGAGGCCTGGTTGGTACGGTCTCGGGCATGAATATGCAGGGCATTGCCATTACCGTAAATGCAGCCAAATCAAAAATGCCCGGTAGTATCTGCACCCCGGTAACCATACTTGTCAGGGAAATGCTGCAATATGCCACAACCATCGAAGAGGCCGTAGCAATAGCCCGCAAGCGCAAAATTTCGGTCTCCGAATCTTTTCTGGTGAGTTCGGGCAGAGATAACAAGGCTCTGATTATCGAAAAAACACCCTATAGAACTGAAATCTTTGATCCAGGTACCGGCAAGATTGTCTGTACCAACCATTTTCAGTCGGAAGCATTGAAAAATGACCCGATGAACATCCGGCAGATTAACGATACAGCTTCGATGTACCGCTACAAAAGAACCCGTGAACTGCTTGAAAGGAGCGGACAAATTACCGTTGAAAAGGCCGCGGACATTCTCAGAAATCGTCTGGGATTAGACGACAAACCGATAGGAAACGGCAATGAGTATACCTTAAACCAGTTGCTGGCACATCATGCCATCATTTTCAAACCCGACGAATTAAAAATGTGGGTTTCGTCAGGACCGTTCAATCTGGGCGAATTCTTATGTTATGACCTTCATGTGGTATTTGGGAACCCCGCGGCCATAAAAGATTTCAGTAACATTATCACGGAAAATGAAGTTATTCCCCGCGACAACATTTTGTCAAACGGAGAATATGAACATTTCGAAAGATTTAAGCAGATCAGGAAAGAGTTACTGGCATCCAATGAAAAACAAGGTACTGAAAAGGCATTAATTGAGGAAATGATAAGTCTTAACCAGGAATACTTTTTATCATACAGCACTGCCGGCGATTACCTTCGCAGGAAAAAGGCATATAACCGGGCCGCTGAATTGTACCGTATTGCGCTACAGAAAGAAATTCCCAATAAAAAGGAAAAAGAAGAAATACTGAAGCACCTTAATTATTGTTCAAAAAAAAGTCGTACAACGTAATTCATGAATGGAAAAAATCAAATAAATGTGTTGTTCGACGAACTGAATTGTTGTGTGATTATACCGACATATAACAACGCCGGTACAATCAGACAGGTGTTGTCCGGCGTGCTTGAATACACTGATAACATAATTGTTGTCAACGACGGGTCTACCGACGAAACAGCGGAGATTCTGAAAAGCTTTTCCGGCATTCATTTATTGGGTTATGTAAAAAACAAAGGCAAGGGATATGCACTGCGAAAAGCTATCAGGCATGCTCACGACCTGGGGTTTCGGTACGGGATAAGCATTGATTCCGACGGACAACATTCCCCTGCCGACCTGCCAGACTTTCTGAAAAAAATCAAGGAAGAGCCCGAAGCTATTATTATCGGCTCAAGAAATCTGAAAACCGAAAATATGCCGGCAAAAAATAGTTTTGGCAATAAATTTTCGAACTTCTGGTATTATATTGAAACCGGCAGGAAACTGCCCGATACGCAGTCAGGCTTCAGGGCTTATCCCTTGTACCTGTTACACAAAAAACGATTTTTTGGCCGGAAATATGAATTTGAAGTTGAAGTGCTGGTGCGCTCAGCATGGAGCGGAATTAAAACCATTCACATCCCAGTCAGTGTCTATTACCCTCCCGACACGGAACGTGTCTCGCACTTCAGGCCGTTTACTGATTTTTTCAGAATAAGCGTATTAAATACAATCCTGGTTCTTTTGACTATCTTTTTTATAAAACCTTATGCCTTACTAAAGGCCATAAAGAAAAAAACATCTCAACAATAAGCACCCCGACAAATACTTGTGAAAAGAATATCCGCAAATAAATAATCTAAGTAAAGAATGAGTTTTGTATTTCTTAAAATATTTGATTTTTTCAACCAAAGAAAGTTTTTGCTATTTGTTATTTTATTTTTTTTAGTTGCCTTGTTTCTGTTTTTGGCAGCGCGGATGAGGGTTAGCGAAGATATCACAGATTTTCTTCCAAAAACAAAAGCCGTTGAGAACATCAATGAGGTATTACACATGGTAAATTCAAGGGATGACCTTGGGATTATCATTACTGATAATGAATCTCAGGCAGATCCCGACAAACTCATCGCCTATGCAGAACAAGTTAACAAAGACATTGAAAGCCGGCTTGTGCCAACCTTGGTAAAAGACATAAGCTTTAAGACAGATGAAAAGCACATGGCCGGCGCTTATGAGATAATCCTCAGAAATCTTCCTTTTTTTCTCGACGAAAAAGACTATAACCATATTGAAAATATGCTGGCTCCTGACCATATAGATTCAGTGATGCAAAGCAATTATAAACTGCTGATTTCACCGGCTGGTACCTTCATGAAAAAATTTGTTGTCAGCGACCCTCTGAATCTCAGCCAGTATGCCATGCAAAAAATAAGCTTCTCAGGTATAGGTGACTATTTCAGAATTTATAAAAACTACATTTTCTCTCAGGACCTCCACCATTTGATGATGTTTGTTCAATCAAGTTATCCCGCCAATGAAAGCTTTCACAACAAAAAACTCACCAAAGAACTTGACAAAATCATCCATGAGAATCTGGCAAAAACCGGGAATAAATCGGTTACTATCGAGTATTACGGCACAGTAGCGGCTTCAGTGGGAAACTCCACGCAACTCAAGAGAGATGTCGTGACTACTTTAGGGATTGCCATCCTCATATTGTTCATCTTTTTTAGTGTGTTCTTCCGTAAAAAGAGCACCTTGTTTATACTTTTAATTCCGGTAATTTTTGGCGGATTGTTTTCGATGGCTGTACTGTCGCTGATAAAAGACGATATCTCGCTCATTGCTTTGGGGGCAGGATCAATAATTCTTGGTGTGGCGCTGAATTATTCCATACATTTTTTTTCGCATTACCGTCATGTGGGTTCGGTCCGTCAGGTCGTCAAAGACTTGTCTTTGCCACTGACACTTGGCAGTATAACCACTATAGGTGCATTCCTGGGGCTCATGTTTGTTAAGTCGGAAGTACTCAACGATTTCGGATTAGCAGCAGCGATGTGCTTGTTGGGCTCGGTGCTGTTTACATTAGTGTTTTTACCTTTTATAATAAAAAATAAGAATGCTGAAGCTGATTACCCTTCAAAGCCAAATATCATCGACAGGATCTCGGCTTTCCACCCCGAACAAAATGCTTACCTGATGGCTGCTTTGGCTGTACTCACGGTATTCCTGTTTTTTATGGCCCGTAAGGTAAATTTTGAAACCGACATGAACAAACTCGGATATACTTCCGAAAAACTCAGGCAAGCCGAAGCAACCCTTCATAAGATTTCGGGAGATGTTTCACACCGGGTTTTCATAGTCAGCAAAGCAGAAACTCTGAATGCAGCCCTACAACATAACGAAAACACTTTCAGAAAGATTAATGACTTGCAACAGACACACGCCTTTAGCCAATTCCAGAGTGTATCCTCCATCCTGCCCTCCGATTCGATGCAGCAGGTTAAGGCAGATTTATGGAAAAAATTCTGGAACGATGAACGCAGACAAAACACAAAAAATCATCTTGCCGAAAGCGCCCGCAAATTAAACTTTAGCGAGGATGCTTTTCATGATTTTATTTCAATACTTGATAAGAAATATACTCGCATAAGCCCCCGGGATTTTGAATGGCTTAAAAAACATTTTGCCCGGCCCTATCTCCATCAGGACGAAAAGAACAATTACGTTGTAAGCCCACTGAAAATAAATTCCCAGAAGTACGACCAAGTATTGGCCGCCATCCCAGAAACGGCAAACACTTTAGTTCTTGAACCCGCAAATATCTTAACCCGTTTTATTGATATTATCAATAAAGATTTCAATACGATACTTCTCATTTCCTCTCTGCTGGTTTTTCTATTCCTGTTGATCTCTTACGGCCGTATAGAACTTGCCCTCGTCGCATTTATTCCCATGCTGATCAGTTGGGTATGGATACTGGGTATTATGAGCCTTTTCCAGATAAAATTCAATATTTTTAGTATCATTATTTCTGCCTTTATCTTTGGCCTTGGCGATGATTACAGTATTTTTATGATGGACGGCTTGCTGCAGAAATACAAAAAAGGCGTAAACCTGCTGGACTCATACAAGACAGCGGTATTTTTATCTGCATTAACGATGTTTGTCGGCATCGGCGTATTGATCTTTGCCAAACACCCCGCCCTGCGTTCTATCGCACTGCTTACAATTATCGGGATGTTTTCTGTGGTATTCTTGTCATATACCGTTGCCCCGGCCTTATTCCGTTTATTGGTATACAAAAAAAACAAGCTCCGAAAATTTCCTCTGACGGCTTACGGGATTATTTATGCCGTGGTGTGTTACACATACTTTCTGCTTGGATGCATTATCACAGCCCTGTTGGGACTCACCATCTATAAAATACTTCCCGTTTCAAAGAAGAAAAGGCAGTTGTTGTATCATCAGACTCTGCACTGGGTTTGCCGGTCAACTATGTATATCATGTACTTTACCAAAAAGAAAATAATAAACTTTACTCCGGACACGCTGAAAAAGCCGGCCATAATCATTGCCAACCACCAGTCAATCATAGACATCCCGTTATTCCTGATGTTTTCGCCCAAAGTAATCATGATTACCAACGACACTTTTTACAATTCAAAATTGATAGGTATCATTGTTAAGTTGGGAGGATTTTTGCCGGCATCGCTGGGGTATGATGTCATAGCAAAAAAAATTAAATCTGTTGCCGAAGCGGGATACTCCGTTATTATCTTCCCTGAAGGAACCCGCTCCACCGACGGTTATATCCAGCGTTTTCACAAAGGCGCCTTCCATTTGGCCGAACAGCTTCAAATGGATATCTTGCCCATAGTGAGCAACGGCACTGGTAACTATATTGCCAAGGACGACTTACTTGGCAAAAAAAGCCTGATAACGGCTAAGTTTCTTGACAGAATAAAATACAGCGATACCGCCTGGGGCGCCAACTATTCCGAACGCACTAAAAATATTCAGCATTATTTCAGGCAGGAACACCAAATACTGTTAAAGGATTATTACAGCGACACCAAACAATACAGGGATATCTTATTAAAAAACTTTATTTACAAAGGCCCGGTGCTGGAATGGTACACCCGGATAAAACTAAACCTGGAAAATAATTACCGCCATTATAACGACATCATTCCCCGCGATGTCCGGATTATGGACATAGGCTGCGGCTATGGTTATTTATCCATGATGCTGGCCTGGGCTTCGCCCGAAAGGAAAATACTGGCCATTGATTACGACAGGGATAAAATTGATGTGGCCTCACACTGCATGTCGAAACCCGCTAATGTTACTTTTTCATATGAAGACATCACCCAATATGAATTCGAAAATAATGACGTTTTTATTTTGAGTGACGTGTTGCATTATCTGACGCCCGAGAACCAGACCCGCCTACTGGAGAAATGTATTGAAAAGATGAATCCCGGCGGTATGATTTTGATCCGGGATGCCAATAAAGACAGTGCAAAACAACATAAAAAAACACGATGGACAGAGTTTATGTCAACAAATTTCGGATTTAACAAAACTGCAAACGACAGACTTCATTTCTTTTCGTCAGCAAACCTGACGGATATTGCAGCATCACTGAGTGTAAATGTGCAAATAATAAAAAATCCAAGTATTACCTCCAACACCCTGTATTTATTAAAAAAATAATACCCCGGATAGATCGTGATTCCCTTTTGGACAATATGATTGTCTCATACCAGCAACAAATTCATTTTAAATTTAGGTAAACGATAGTATCTTTGTAATCGTATTTGAATGCCGAGTCATAATCTTTCACCTTCGTGCATGTATTATCGACTCTTCAAATACAAAATTTTAGAATATTCGATACGAAGGGACCATTTATTTATGGATAATAAATTTGATGTCATAATTATCGGCAGCGGCCTTGGAGGATTACAATGCGGCTACATTCTGAGCAGGGAGGGAATGAAGGTATGCATACTCGAACAGCATAGCCAGATTGGCGGGTGTTTACAAAATTTTACCCGTGATAATTGCTTGTTCGATACCGGTGTGCACTTTATCGGCGGTCTGGACGAAGGCCAGGTACTGAATCGTTATTTCAGGTACTTCGGATTGATGGATAAACTGGACCTGAAACGCATGGATGCAGATGGCTTTGACACCATCAATTTTGCCGGAGACCCCGTGGAATACAAGTTTGCAATGGGACATAAGCATTTTGTAGATACCCTGTGCCCGCATTTTCCATCCGAAAGAAAAGTCCTGGAAAAGTACGTCAGCAAACTGAAAGATATTTGTAATCATTTTCCTCTTTACAGTATTAGAGAAAATGAATTTCAGGTATCAGAACTACAACTGTTTTCAGAAAATGCTTTCGATTATATCAGGTCGCTTACAAATAATCCCAAATTACAAAACGTGCTTGCCGGAAGCAACCCGCTTTATGCGGGCATACCCGACAAGACTCCGCTATATGTGCATGCGCTGGTCAACAATTCCTTTATCGAAAGCTCCTGGCGGGTGGTAAGGGGCAGCTCAAATATTGCCACTATCCTTGCAGAATCTATAATTGAAAATGGCGGCACTATCTTAAAAAAATCCAAAGTAGAGGAATTTATTTTTGAACACAAA
>Ga0116171_10006243_pt1 | contig 10326 bp, 6 predicted proteins | sample AD_JPNHW2_MetaG_FD_89798 | JGI IMG/M metagenome (GOLD analysis project Ga0116171, IMG submission 89798) | Active sludge microbial communities of municipal wastewater-treating anaerobic digesters from Japan - AD_JPNHW2_MetaG | ecosystem: Engineered > Bioreactor > Anaerobic > Digestate | place...
CTTTGAATGAGTAAAATTATTTGTATTGTTATAAATTGACACAGACCTCACAGAATATCCATCCAATCTTTCGGTAAAAATGAAAACGTATTTGACGATTAACAATTATAGTACGATTTTACCGGTAGCGGTTTTACTTGCAATGTTCTTCTTGGTTGGCCGGGTATCAGGTCAATCCGCCACGATGTACAAGTACGTTAAGGTTGATACAACGAAGGTGATTTCGGAAGCTCAGATGGTTAAAATAGCTACCCGTTTCTACGACCGGCATTATAAAGCCGTTTACGCCGGAAGCGAAAAGAAGTTTGTAGATGATAACTTCAAAAAGCTGGAAACGGAAGGCGCCGATCGCTATAAAATTGCTCAGGGGCTAAGTTCCACGGCAGTCTGCCTCACCGGTACGGGGCAGGCCTTTAACATTTCACTCGCCTTTTCGGCAAAAGCTGTTATCCTGTTTCCGAAGGATACCCTCATTGTGAACAATTTCGGGGCCATACTGAGAATGATGGATTCGTTAAAAACTTCTCTTCCGGTATTGCTCTACGCCAAATCGCTCTATCCCTCGGCGCCGGTTATCCTCACCAATCTGGGAAATACGCTTTTTGAACTGTATGATGACCGTTCGGCCGAGGCATTCTACAAAAGAGCGTTGAAAATCAACCCCGACTTTGCGCTTGCCCGACAGGGGCTGCTTAATGTTTACCTGAAAAGGAAGGATTTTAAGAATGCATTGGAAGAATTATACAAAGGGGCAAAAGGGATCTATTGCCAGTCGATGAAAACCGTGCATGAAAATTTGAAGTCCCGGGATGACTATAAGGCCCCCGGGGAACCTGGCGGCAACAAGCCCGGCACTGATCCTTCCGCGGGTGAAGGTTCCGGTACGCCGAATCCGGATGTCCCGGTCGAAAATCTGCATCTTCCCTCATTCCCTCAATGGCCGGATGTATCTGCACTGATCCATGATAATTCGATCAAGGATCTGATAAAAGTTCTTCAGGAAGGCCGGGATGAATCCCAGGAAAAGTCGCTGGGAGATTTCGCCGGTTTAGCGGATATGACACCCGAACAGCAAGCTGCATGGGCCAGATCTTTCACAAAGAAAGAAACCACCCCGGGCTTGATTAGGTTTGATAATACCGCTTTCGGGATGGAACTGCTCAAGGCTTATTTTGAGGATCAGATAGCCAAAGAAAACAAGCGCTATATTAAAAGTGACAGCCTAGCGAATGCTAAGTTCATGAAGTCGCTCGAACAGATAGAATTCGCCAATGATGCCAAAATGAAAACGCTGGACGGTGATGTTGAAAAGATACAGGCTTTCCTGATAGAAAGGTGCAAAGAGATAACCAACCTGGTGGATGATAATTACAAAGAATGGCGCGACAATGCAGCCCGGCGGCAAAACCGCTATAACGATCTGCTCACTACCTACTGGGTTTACTGCGAGCAGTATCTGAACAGGACCTATGATCTGAATGAGTTTGGGAAATTAAACAATGCCAGGAAAGCCTTCGTCTATTCCAGCTACTACACATTGTACTATGAATATCAGGTGCGACAATTGCTTTTTGCCTCGCTGAATATGACGGCTTTCGCTTCGGTTGGCGGTGACTGCCCGAGTGTGCCCCCGCCTCCGCCTGCGTCACAAGCAGAGGATAACGAGGTAAATGTTCCCGATAAAAAAGTCCCCGATTGTCCTTTTGAGGGCAAGAAACTCAAAGTGGGATTGATTGTATGCAGTTTCGGGCTTGACTGCGAAAGCATCGAAGGCGAGTGCGGCGAAGGCCTTTTGGCCGGGGCAAAATGGAATTATAAGAAAAAAGAAATTACCGGGTTCTTCGGGGCCGGCGTGAAAGCCGATTTGGGCGTCGAAGGCGGAGTGAATGTCAAAGCGGAAGGTAAGACCGGGTTCGAAATTACTTACAACACCAAGAGCCAGGTTAGCGACTTAGGTTTCAAATCGGAGGCTACGCTCACCGCCGGAGTGGGGAAAATGGAGGTTGGACAGGCATTCGAGGCCAAAGTCACAGCAGCAACGGGTATTGATGTTGGCCGTACCACCGAGCTGACTTACAATCCGTTGGGTTTTGACAAATGAAATTAAATGCCTTTTTCTTTGGTAACTATATGATGCGAAACACCATGAAATACAATTTTTTTTATTTGGTTCTGCTGGTAATCACCGCCTTATGGTCAAAGCCGTTGAGGGCCCAGGACGATATGTTGCTGCCGGACAAACCGGGAACTTTCAGGATAACTAAGAACAAACTGAATGGCCAGGATTCCGACGCTTACGGAAAGACGTTCAATTTTACGGATGCAGAAGCTGCTGCGGCTTCCGAAAACCTCGGATCGCTGATCGGTATCTTTCGCAAAACGCCTGTGCTTTCCAACATCAAAGGTTTCGACGGGGTAGGCCTTCTCAATGCCAGTTCCTGCTTCGTTAAATTCGGGTACGGAATCCCCTGCGAAGTAGTTTTCTGTTTTCAAACCTGGAAGCTGATGGATGGGAAAGAGGTGAAATTTACCGGCGAACCACCTTACTGGCAGTTTGATGTAAACCGCTTTGATATGTTTTGCAGCCATGGCTTTAATGAAACGAATTACCGCGATACCTATGATGCCACCAATCCGGTTTTCACTCCGAAAAAGATGGACGATGCGGCCTTGGCCCTGCACGAACTGTTTTTTCTGCCCGACGTTAGGGAAGAATTAAGTCCCGGCATCGACCGTTACGGCAACACCGTGGTGATCTATAACCCTGATCGGCCGCCGTACTGGGAACAGGTCACCATCCGCGAAGTCTTCGGGCTGATCCTGGACTACTGGAAAGTGATGCCCGATAAAATAACTTCGGAAATCATGATACCGGTTATCACAAAAGAATTTGACCATTTCAGTGAGAACGAAAAGGACGGGTTTGCCTATCTCAGTGACAAGGAATCAATAACTGGAATTGGTTCTGTGAAGAATGAAACACCGGTGATGCGTCCAAATCCGGCATACTGGAATAAAAGCCTTCCGCGTTCCGCTATTCAGATTATGGTTTTGGACATTCCGCCTAAAGACATTGTGAAAAGCGGGATGGAGGAAGAATTACACCGGCAGAGCGGTTATTATTATGTCAAAAAACTGCTGTATCAACTGGACCCTAATTCGCTGTTGCCGGCTATTGCACGTTAATTTCTTCCTCCTTCTGAATAGGAATGCCATAATAGCGGGATAGTGGCCTTTATTGTACATCTGGTTTATCCGGGTATCGGGGAGCGCAACCGAATCTTACATGAAAAACACCGCGTTGATTGTGCCTTTCGTCTGCATTTGTGACGGTCAATCACATTCCTGTTTTCACAAAGATGCAATGTTTCGTGCAGATTAGTAATCGTAAACGGCAACCGGTAATTTTAACAACGCCATGTAGTGCAATGTTCATATCCATTTATCCGGATAGATTGTATTACAATCTGCAAAACGGTCACTCCGACAGGCTCTGTCTGAATGAATTATAAACATGTGCGGAATTTGCATATTAAGTTACAATACAAAAAAATATTTGTGATCAAATGTTGAAAAGTATCATTATCTGAAAAAATAATTATTACATTTAGCGCCTTTATTCAACATAATCAAATAATTAACCAATTAAAACTTAACGTATGAATACCAAACTAATCGCAGCTTCATTTGTGGCGCTGATGCTTTTCGGATGCAACAGCAACAAAACTGAAAACTCTACTGCAGCATCTTCCGAAGGACTTTTCGGGAAAGCCGCTGCCATAAAGGTAAAATACGATGCTGATTACGATGCATTGAAAGAGAAAGCGAAAACAGAGGTAAAATCGGCTGATGACCTGGTGAAAATCAACGCGGAAATGAACAAAATGCAGGAAACGGCTAAAAAGGAATTTTCGGACGCTGTAGCTTCGATGAAATTCCCCATCGATATTCCGTTTGTTGATTCCACGAATGGGAAGAGCTTTAAGGTTCAGTCGGTACAGGTCACTGAAATGCAATGGGATATGGCAAAGGTATCAGCCAAAGTACAGGTGCTCATTCCGGTTGAAAAGACGATGGGCGGACAGGTCATGCCGAAGATCATCAATGCCCTTATGGTTGATAAGGACGGCAAGCCTCTGGACGCAGGTCAGCAGGGCTGGTTCACATTGTCGAGCATCAAGGATTATGCTGTAAACGACACCGTTGAATTTACCAACGCCTTTACTGATTATGTGAAGGTTGAAAAACTGGCTAAACTGATAATCAAGGATAAATAGGAATAGTTTTTCATTTGCCTGAAAGAGACCAGCCGCTAAAATGTTGTGGCTGGTCTCTTTATAAAAATCATGCCGGGCCTGCCATGCTGATGAATCCCGGCTTATACCATCCGTATCAGCTTTTAAAACAGAATTCCAAAACAACAGAATCACTAAACCAATCAGAAGCAGAAAACATGAAGATCAGAACGTTCTTGAATTCAAAGCTCCTTCTCGTCCCGGTCATTGCTGTATCCATAACGGCGATGGCCCAGGAGCCCAACTCAGTCGCAATTTATTATAATCCGTTATTCGGGAACCCGTCAGGGAACGTAAAATGCACCACTTGCGGGCTGCTGGAGAAAGACCTTACGGCGGTTCCCGGGCTTAAGGTGTTTGAAAGACAACGGATCGACGTTATCTTACAGGAAACGACATTGGGCGGTTCGGGATTGGTAACGCCCGAAACAAAAGCTGAGGGCGGAAAAATCATGAAAGCCGCGACCATTATTCAGTTAAGCGGCGCTAATATCTCCGATGGCGATGTCTCAGCCGATGCTTCCCTGAATGCTCTCATGATCGACAGCAAATCGGGTAGAATACTCTCTGTTCTGACTGCCGCTTTTGATGAAACAGGCTCTTTTTCAAAACAAATCGCCAGCCTGTCGAATAGTGGTTTCGCTTCCCCGGTGGCGGTTCAAAAAGCTGTGGCGCCCCGCCGGCTTACCAGCGTGGAGGTTGATATCCCGGTTGAATACGATTTCAGGTATCACGGTGTTTTTACGGATGAAGAAGGGAAACAGGAAGTGCGCCAGTCCGATCAGTATGTTTTGTATGCTGATGGCTCAAAAAAGCAGGATAAGGAAAACAAACTGTACATCTCTTCTCTCAGGCTCCTGAGCGGAAATTTTTCAAACGAAAATTTCTTTGCGACTTTTGAGTCGGGTATATTTACGGATGAATACATCTCGATAGAGGGAAAATTCAACAAGGACAAGAGCAGGATCGAAAATATCAAATTCAGCAGGTTGTCGTGCGATTCCTATGATTACGGTGATAACAACCTGGGCTATACAAAGCATGACGACATGGTTTGGGCCGAAAACCTTGTTTACAATTCTGTTCTGAAAGGATATGAATATAAAAACGGCGTTTCAAATATTTCGAAAATAAAATCAACGATTGATCAGTATGAATCGGGTTCGGTTCCTGAACGAACGATCAATATTTCGCACCGGTACAAAAATATAGACGGCTCCCGGCTGGATTACGATAAAAAACCTCTGGGGCCGAGGGTCTGGTTATACAGCTCGGAAGCCGTGGCCAGGAAACCGGTGAAAAAGATATATCTCCGCGGAAACTGGAAGGCTTATGGTTTCGTAGCCGGATTGCTCGCCCGGCAATATCCTGATGCCGTACTTTACGACCAGACCGATATCTTCAAAGCAATTACCGGCAACGAAAGCAAAATTTCCGAAACACCGCCTTTGGTTAGCAACTGGAACAGCCCTGCAAAACCGGCGGTTGATGAAGCAATCGTGACTTTTACAACCTCCGGCGGCAACGATATAAGCGCCGAAGTGGTAACAGCCAGGCAAACGGGCATGGTAACGACGAAAAATCCGGAGCTTGATTTTTCGGGATATGCAAAGCCGCCATCAGGCGAAGAGCAAGTTGTTGATCCGCGTGTTGACCTGGTCAGGTTTTATCAGTTGCGCTGGAACATCCTTGGAAGCAGCATTATCAAAGAGATCGAAAAATAACCTAAGACGATTTCCGGTATTTTGATTTTTACTGCTTCGCGTGCACGCGGAGATCGGCATTCACCACCTTCATGACAAATACTGAGTAAGGGTTCTCAAACGAGGCCCTGATCTCTTTTTGGAGGATTTCCATCACCTTGTCGTATTCGCCGAAAACCTGGGTGCTCATCCCATTGGTATGGACTTCCATTTTGGGGTGCGAATTCAGCCGGTCGATAAAGGCTTTGATCGGTTCGATAAAATCGTCTCCGTGGAGCGGATAATAACTTATTTCAATGGAGATGATCATGGCATGAAAGATAAAATCAGGATTGACAAGACAACTGTACCTGATGATCGGAATACAGGGATTATTACCGGTCATGATGAAAACGCTCATCAACCTGCCCGGGCAGGAGCCTGAACAAGCATTCTATATCTTTAAAAAGGTAACAGATACAGGTTAAAGCGTATTATGTGTGCCGTCGCAATAGGGCTTGTTCTTCGAATGTTTGCAACCGCACAGGTATGCTTTACCGCCTTTTTCGGGAGTGAAGACTACCGGTGTAAAGCCGGTTCCCTCGTGGGATCCGTCGCAGAACGGCTGGTTTTGACTTCGGCCGCAGGCGCACCAATGATAGGTCTGGCCTTCTTCCAGGTCAACGGCAAAAGGACCTTTTTGAGCAATTTTGGGTTCCATGGTATTACGGTTAGGGGGTTAATGATCAGGTTCGGGAAGGAATAAAGCTACAAAGATTTGGCCAATATTAACCAGGTGACCTCTGTTTTTATGCCGGAAAAATGCTGCCCGTGACATGCTAAAAATAGGATGGCCATAATGCTGCAGCGTTTGGATTTAATCCTGTATTTTTGCAACTTCAATCAAGCCGCCGGAAATCCATAAATTCATCCGGGCGGCCAACGTTGTTTTGTATGGACCAGGACTTTGAAACGAATGATCTCATAGTAAATAGTCAGGATACGGATTCAGTAACCCGGTTGCTTTCCTGTTATCGTAGCGATGAACGTCTGGTTTCGCTTTCAGCTCTTTTCAACGAAGCTGGTATTGCCAGGCAGCGAATTCACCTGAACGGGTTGGCAGGGTCTTCGGTTTCGCTGGTTACCGCTGCATTGTTTGAATCTAACCCGGTTGTTCACCTTGTCATTCTCAGCGAGAAGGAATCAGCCGTATATTTCTGCAATGATCTTGAGAACCTGTTGGGTGAAGCCGAAACGGCCTTTCATAAAAAGCGGGTATTGCTTTTCCCTACTTCGTACAAAAGGCCTTATGAAATTGAAAAAACCGACAACAGCAACGTGCTGATGCGCACCGAGGTGCTGAAGCGTTTGAGCACCCGTGCAAAAAATACAGTGGTGGTCACCTGGCCTGAAGCGTTGAGTGAGAAAGTCGTTACCAAAAACTACCTCGAAAAGTCAACGCTTCATCTGAAGTGCAATGAGCCGGTTGACCTGGATTTTGTGTACGATATGCTGGATGAATATGGGTTCGGACGGGTGGATTTCGTAGCTGAACCGGGACAAATGGCCATCCGCGGAGGTATTATCGACGTTTTTTCCTTCACAAACGACTACCCCTTTCGTATTGAATTTTCCGATGAGATAGTGGCTTCTATCCGTTCCTTCGACCCGGCTACACAGCTTTCGATTGATAAACTCGACCACATCACCATTGTTCCCAACGTCCAGGACCGTGTGTTACACGAAAAAAGGGAATCTTTCCTGGAATTCATTCCCGGCAAGAGTATACTGTGGTTTCAGGATATGGCATTTGCCGTTGACCTGATCGAAAAGGAATACCAGAAAGCGAAAACGGCATTTGAACAACTGGACGGGCTTGTGGAACATCTTGGCCCTGAAGAACTTTTTACAGGGAAAGAGTCCGTAATTCATGGCATTGGTGAATTTCCCGTCATTGAGTTTGGCCGGCATCATGCCCTCACGGCGGATGCTTCCTTCGATTTTGACATTGTCCCTCAACCTTCCTTTAATAAAAATTTTGACCTTCTGCTCGATAATCTTCGGGAGAATGCGGAAAACGGCATCAGGAACCTTCTTCTGGCCGACAGCCCACAACAGGTCGAACGCATCTATTCCATCATCGATGACCTGCTGAAAAACCGTGGCCTGAATCCCGAAGACATCAATTATGCGTCTATCAATCTTTCGCTGCACGAAGGCTTCATCGACCGGGGAACCAAACTGGCTTGCTATACCGACCACCAGATTTTTGAACGTTATCATAAATTCAGGCTTCGCGAAAGTTTCAGCGGGAAGCAGGCCATTACGCTCAAGGAATTGTATGACCTGAAACCCGGCGATTATGTAACCCACATCGACCACGGTGTCGGACGGTACGACGGCCTGGAGAAAATAGAAAACAATGGCAAGATACAGGAAGCCATTCGTATTATCTATGCCAACGACGATCTGCTTTATGTAAGCATTCATTCACTGCACCGCATCTGCAAATATTCGGGTAAGGAAGGCCATATTCCATCCCTCGACAGGTTAGGTTCCAATTCCTGGAACAAGCTGAAGGCAAAGACCAAAGCGAAAGTCAAGGACATCGCCAAGGATCTCATAAAACTATACGCCGAGCGGCGGGCCGGGAAAGGATTTGGTTTCGCGCCGGATACTTACCTGCAGCACGAGCTGGAAGCATCGTTCATTTACGAGGATACGCCCGACCAGGTGAAATCGACCTCCGATGTTAAACAGGACATGGAACAGGACTTCCCGATGGACCGCCTCATTTGCGGGGATGTGGGTTTCGGGAAGACCGAAATCGCCATTCGCGCTGCCTTCAAGGCCGTGAACGACAGCAAACAGGTTGCTGTACTGGTTCCTACCACAATCCTTGCTTTGCAGCATTATAAGACCTTCAGTGAACGACTCCGCGAGATGCCGTGCAGGGTTGATTACATCAACCGTTTTAAAAGCCCGCAGCAGCAAAAGAAAACACTGGCCGAACTGCAGGAAGGCAAAATCGATGTCCTGATCGGGACGCATCGGTTGCTCAGCGCCGATGTAAAATTCAAGGATCTCGGGCTTATGATCGTAGATGAAGAGCAGAAATTCGGCGTTGCGGCCAAGGAAAAGCTGAAACAAATGAAGGTAAACGTGGATACGCTCACGCTGACGGCCACGCCTATCCCGCGAACGCTGCAATTTTCGCTCATGGGCGCCCGCGACCTGAGCATCATCAATACGCCGCCGCCCAACCGTTACCCGATACAGACCGAGTTGCATGCTTTCAATGAGGAGGTAATCCGCGATGCAGTCTCTTATGAACTTTCGCGCGGAGGGCAGGTGTTCTTTGTAAACAACAGGATACAGAATATCCAGGAGATTGCCGGCGTCGTTCAAAAGCTGGTTCCCGATGCCAGGATCGCCGTCGGCCACGGCCAGATGGACGGCATGAAACTTGAAAAGATCATGGCCGATTTCGTGGAAGGGGAATACGATGTATTGGTTTCGACCACGATTGTAGAGTCCGGCCTTGATATTCCCAATGCCAATACCATCATCATCAATGATGCGCATCATTATGGGCTTAGTGACCTGCACCAGTTGCGCGGACGGGTGGGAAGGGCTAACCGCAAGGCATTCTGTTATCTGCTGGCGCCTCCAATGAGCGTGCTGACCGACGAAGCCCGCAAACGACTGAAAGCCATCGAGGAATTTTCGGAAATCGGCAGCGGGTTCAACATCGCCATGCGCGACCTCGATATCCGGGGCGCTGGAAATATCCTGGGCGCCGAACAAAGCGGTTTTATTACCGAAATTGGCTTCGAGATGTATCAGAAAATCCTGGATGAGGCAATGCAGGAACTCAAGCATACGGAGTTCCACGACCTGTATGCGCATGAGGAAGAAAAGGAATTTGTGAAAGAATGCCAGGTGGAGACCGATCTTGAAATCCTGATCCCCGACGATTATGTCACCAGCAATGTGGAGCGTATGAGCCTTTACAAAGAGCTCGACGGCATCGAAGATGAAGATTTGCTGCTCACTTTCCAGGAGAAAATGATTGACCGTTTCGGGCCTGTACCGGCTGAAACCCAGGAATTATTCAATGCTATCCGTATGCGCCGGCTGGCCAGGGAATTGGGTATGGAAAAGATGATTCTCAGGAACGGGAATATGACCTGTTACTTCGTCAGCAACCAGGAATCGCCCTATTACCAGTCGGATATATTCACGCAGGTGCTGAAATATGTCCAGGCAAACGCTGCAACATGCAGGATGAGAGAAGCAGTGGGCAAACTAACCCTGACTTTCAGGAATATCAATACGGTGATGGATGC
>Ga0116171_10006244_pt1 | contig 10326 bp, 7 predicted proteins | sample AD_JPNHW2_MetaG_FD_89798 | JGI IMG/M metagenome (GOLD analysis project Ga0116171, IMG submission 89798) | Active sludge microbial communities of municipal wastewater-treating anaerobic digesters from Japan - AD_JPNHW2_MetaG | ecosystem: Engineered > Bioreactor > Anaerobic > Digestate | place...
AAAGCATACGAAGAACAGGAAAAAGACGAAGAATAGTATTTCCAATATATGCGAAACCTGCTCAACCGGCAGGTTTTTTTTTAGTTGAAAAATACTAAATAACACTAATTTTGCGTATAAGCCCTGGCCGCAATTTTAATTTTAAGCCAGATTAAGAGAAGAATGAAAAAAATTGATTTCTACATCATTAAAAAATTTCTCGGAACCTTTTTTCTGGCGATTTCTCTGATCATTATCATCGTTATTGTTTTCGATATGTCTGAAAACATCGATGACTTGATTCAAAGCCAGGCTCCCTTAAGCGAAATCATCTTTGATTACTACCTAAACTTCATTCCTTATTTTGTAAACCTTTTCAGTCCGCTGTTTACGTTCATTGCCGTGATATTCTTTACCTCAAAAATGGCGACACATTCTGAAATAGTTGCCATTTTAAGCAGTGGTGTTAGTTTTGGGCGCATGATCCGGCCTTATATGATCACCGCATTTTTTCTTACGATTTTATCCTTCTATCTGGCGAATTTCCTTATCCCGCATACCAATATTAATCTGCTCAATTTTAAATACACCTATATAAAAAACAAATATTACAACGACAACCGAAATATTCACATGCAGATAGCGCCCGGCACGTATGTATATGTGGAAAGTTTTAATGTTGACGAAAATAAAGGCAACCGCTTTACACTTGAACAATTTAACAAAGGCGTTTTATACTATAAGATGTCGGCAAATAATATTATCTGGGATAGTATAAAGCAAAAATGGGCAATTAATAATTATTCCATTCACCTTATCAATGGCCTTGAAGAAAAAATAGTTTCAGGAATTAAAAAAGATACTGCCTTTGCCCTCACACCCGATGATTTTCGACGAAAGCTTGATAATATGGATGTGATGAATTTTTCTCAACTCAGGAAGTTTATTAAAAATGAACGTCTGAAAGGTTCTGAAAATATCAGGTTTTATGAGGTGGAGAAAGATAAACGTATAGCCTTCCCTTTTGCAACTTTCATCTTAACCTTGATTGCTGTTTCTGTTTCAAGCCGAAAAGTGCGTGGTGGTATCGGGATGCATATAGCTTTCGGCATGGCCATTACTTTTGCATACATATTATTTATGAGAATTACCGAAACGTTTGCTACCTATGGCAATTTACCTCCGTTAATTGCTGCCTGGCTGCCTAATATTATATTTGCCGGGATCGCTTTATATATGATCAGGGTTGCCCCCAAATAAGGTTAATCCAGAACACCTTTCCAGCAAATACAGTTGGGGAAAGAAAAATTAATATGAGTATCGCTTTCAAATAGACCATATACTGCGGATCCACTGCCGCTCATCGAAGCATAAACAGCACCTTGCTCATACAGCGTGTCTTTCAAGATTTTTATTTCAGGAAATATTTTAAAAACAGGTTCCTCGAAATCATTTACTAGTAAATTTTTCCATTCTTTAACAGGAAGCTTAATGATTTCATTTATATTTATTTCAGGCTTTTGGGGCTTTATTATACTATAAGCCTCACGGGTTGAAACTGAAATTTCCGGTTTAATGATAAAGATTTGATAACCTTTCAGGCTAAGTGAAACCGGAGAATATTCCGATCCGGTTCCGCAGATATAACCAGGTTTGTTATGAATAAAAAATGCACAATCACTCCCAATCTGTGAGGCTATTTCTGTCAATATTTTTTCATCATTATTCAATGAAAATAATGAATTTAAAAGTGAAATTGTAAATGCGGCATCTGAAGATCCACCACCTAATCCGGCGCCCATCGGTATATTTTTATATAAAAACAGGCTTATTTCAGGCAGTTTATAAATGGATTTTAATAAGTAATATGCTTTAGAGCATAAGTTTTCATTTTCGGGGCAATTAAACTTAATTCCATCAAATTTAAATAATGGTAAGGGTGCAGGAATAATTTCAAGAAAATCAACCCAGGGCACAGGATAGAACACGCTTTCAATATCGTGGTAACCGTCCGTACGTTTACTGACGATATTTAATCCGAGATTGATCTTGCAATTTGGAAAGGCAACCATTTTATTTTTTCAAATTTTCATAAACAATTGCAAATATAAATAAACATGACATAAAACTAAAAATATTAAATGGTTACTGGCAAGCTTTTATTACAACAGTGGCAGTGAGCCAGCCACACATTGCAATTGTGGACTGTAACAATTTACGCCTATGTTATAGAAGAAAAATATTTTTATTCATTTAGCAATCAGTTTGATTTTTTCTACTTTTGATGATTATTCGTTTATATATGCTTATTGTACAGAACACCTTGGTTTCCGATGATCTTGCAGAATGTAAATTTTGCTGTGACACACCTAAATGTTTGGGTATGTGTTGTGTAGAAGGTGATGCAGGCGCCCCTTATGAAGAAGAAGAAATTAAAATTCTGCAAACTTCCATAAAAGAAGTCTATAAATTTATGACTCCCGAAGGTCTTGATGCTGTTGAGAAACAAGGAATTTTTGTTATCGACCCGGAAGGTAAAAAAGTTACGCCCTTAATTAAAGGGAAAGAATGTGCTTTTGTTGTTTATAAAAATGGAATAGTTTATTGTGCAATTGAGCTTGCTTATAATAAAAAGAAAGTGGCATTTCAAAAACCAGTTTCATGCCATTTATACCCGGTTCGGGTTATTGATTATGAGGATTTTTTTGCTGTAAATTACCACGAATGGAATGTTTGCAAACCTGCGTTGGAAAAAGGAAAAAATGAAGATCTTTTCATGTATGAGTTTCTGAAAAAACCTTTGATTAGAAAATTTGGAAAGTCGTGGTACAATGAGCTGGAAAAGATCGCTGAATATATGCGCAATAAAAAATCAAATGGTTAACGCCTGTTGAATCTGCAATGCGATCTGTTCGAATTCTTCTTTGCTTAACGAAAGCTTCTGCTTTTTAAAATCAATATCATACACATCATTCAGAGGAATGAGATGTATGTGTGCATGGGCGACTTCAAGTCCCACAACAGCAATACCAACTTTTTTGCAGGGAACAACCTGTTTGATTCCTTTAGCGATTTTTTTTGAAAAAAGGAATAAACCCGTGTAAAGGTCGTCGTCAAGATCAAATAAATAATCAGTTTCCTGTTTTGGGACTATAAGTGTGTGCCCTTTTGCAAGCGGGTTTATGTCAAGAAAAGCAAAAAAATTCTCATTTTCTGCTATCTTATAACACGGTATTTCACCGGAAATGATTTTTGAAAATATGCTTGCCACTTGATTAGTATGTAATTTTTAAAATTTCAAATTTCAAAACACCTGCCGGTACTTTTATTTCTACTTTTTCACCTGCTTTTTTACCAAGCAACCCATTGGCTATAGGTGAATTAACTGAAATTTTGCCTGCTTTAAGATTTGCTTCGTTTTCAGGCACCAGCATATAAGTAAGTTTTGCCCCCGTCACGATATTTTTCAATTCAACGGTTGACAGGATAAGTACTTTTGATGCATCTAATTTTGATTCATCAATAATTTTTGCATTTGAAATCTCTTGTTGCAGTCTGGATATTTTCAATTCCAGCATGCCCTGGGCATCTTTGGCTGCATCATATTCAGCATTTTCAGAAAGGTCGCCTTTATCTCTGGCTTCTGCTATCTGTTGCGAAATTTTTTTTCGTTCAACAGTCATTAAAGAATGGAGTTCATCCTTTACTTTCTTTAAACCTTCCTTAGTATAATACCTTGTCATGGTTAATAGTGTTAGGTTATAAAACAACAAAGAATCCTGTTTTCACAGGACTCTTTGTTAAATAAATTTAAAAAATCCTTACAGGTTAATACGGGCCCCAATTGAATGAACCCCCTGGAAAGGATTCGTCGCTCTGTACGAGTAATCAATTCCAATGGTAGAGCCTCTCTTTTTATTTACCGGAACCTGAACTGTGATACCTGCATGTGGCCCGGTTAGAGCATTGGTGCGGTCAGCTTTTTTGAAAATACCTTTTTCCATTGCATATCCGCCGCGCAAATAAAGATAATTCATCATCTTATATTCAAGGCCAACGATGTATTGGTCTTTTCCGAAAGAGTTAGAAATAAATGTTCCGGCAACGGTTATTCTATGCTGGTCGTTAATAATAAAATCGTAAGCAACCCCGATATTCAAGGATGTAGGCAACTCAAAATCAGCGGAACGTTGTTCAACAGTCAACTGTGAAGAAGAACCAACAAGGTTTCCCCTGAATGATAGCCCGTCACCGTTGAATTTCATGCGTGGCCCAACATTTTTCAATGCGATACCGAACATGATGTTTTCCTTTTCTCCGGTAATGTATTGAATCCCTGCGTCAATAGCGATACCTGTTGCAGAAAGGTTGGATATCTTTTGAGAAATAACTTTTATGTTTACACCGCCAAAAATACTGTTTGAAAACATTTTTGAATAGGAAACATTGATGTTCAGAAGAGTAGGTGTAAATGTTCCCGAGCCACCTTCCGGTAAATCAACTGTCGTGATTGGGATATCGCCAAAACTCATAGCCATAAAGCCGATACCGATAACTCCGGTTTCACCGACTTTCTGGGACATACCAAATGTATTTATACTTACACCGGAACCCTTGAGCCACATAGTGTGTGCAAATACGATTTCCGTTTTTTGTGTAAACGCCATACCGGCAATATTCGTGTACATGGCTTCAATACCACGTGAGCATGCTACACCAGCGCCACCCCAACCAGAACTTCTTGCCCATGGATTAATAAGTAGCTCCTGTGCGCCACATTCACCAACGCGGTCTTCATTCCCGGCGTTGATGTTTTCTACCGGAAAAATGAATAATCCCACCAGGATGATTGCTGAAAATATTTTAAAAATCTTATTCATAATAATGCATTTAAGTTGTTTACGAATATTATTAGAATGCGTTCAAATCTATAGGGCGTAATGAGCCAAACCATTTAACTACTTTTTCGCCCACACCGTCTATTTTGACATAAATAAGGTATAAACCTCCCGCAATAGGAATACCAGCATAGTTTTTCAAATCCCAGTCTACGTATGATTTTATGTCATCTTTTGTATATTGACGAACTAAAGTTCCTCCAACAGTATAAATATTAATAACACACTTTTGTGGAAGGTTGGTAATACGAACCCTGTTATCGAGCTGGGTTGTTTCATAACCTGAATAGGCAAAATAAGGGTTAGGAACAACGTTGATAAGATCCAAGGAACCCTCGGCGGCTAAAGCATCGCCTTTGGTTGTTGCAATATTATCCGTACTGAAAGAATACATAGGATAATTGTTGTTTAAAGGATTTGAAGCCGCATTCCCTTGTGTTGAGTAATATTTTCCGTAAGGCCTGCTTACTCGGATTCTTATTTTTACTTCGCACGGCATATTGGCAGGATCAGTAAACTTATATTTATCAAGCACCATCGGGCACCCCACCCACATTACATCTTCAAAAACATAACGTTTAAAGGATAAATGGTTGGGACCAGGAGAGAGCATATCTTTCAGCCAATCTCCTTCGTCATAGGCAGGACACTCAATAACCTTACCATATGTCGAATTATATGTGTCGCCTTTGTGTCCCATGATATAGGTCCAATGTTTGCCTCCCATCATGATTTCTCCGAGTGGCGACTGATAAGATGAGGTAGGATTCCATATCATATCACGGCCATTTTCACCCTGCAACCATGAGTCTTCACCAAACATCATATTGAGGCGTTCACCGGTTTCTACATTTATTGCATACCCGGGGAACCATCCCATTCCTGTTTCACCATCTGTCTGACCTGCTCTCAAGTCAAATTTAAACGCCGGGCCTTCCGTCAGCGGAGATGGTGTGTTCGAACTTTCATCTTCGCACATTTCTAATACAGGGCATCTTGTCCATTTTGATCTGTCAGGAGTAAGATAGAGGTCTATACTGTATAGATTCACTAGTTTATTTTTGGCGCTTACAACGGCACTTGGCCATTGTGGCCCGTATTCATATTTTGATGCCATACGATAGGGTGCCCAGGTGCCACCAAGAATTTTCTCATAAATTTCGTCAGGGTCAAATGCTGTACCAGCGATAGATCCGTTAGAAGAATATACGTCATAATCATTCAACGACGCATCGTTTTGATCAACAGTCTGACCGGACCTGATCCAGTTAAAAGGTTTATAATTATCATTATCGGGAACACCCTGAAGCCATTTTTTTGAGCTGTCGGCGTATTCAATAGTAGCTTCAATAAAGGGGTTTTTATAACCACGAACCGCTAATTCAGGGTCTGGGTCAAGTTTAATTTGTTCAATTTTGATGGAAAGTCCCAGATCAAGTAGCAATTGCTCGTAACCTACAGCTATCGAACTTTCAGAGTTCCAAGTCTGCCCGGTAGAAGTATTGGTAAGCACCCAGGTTGCGTTATCGAGATTAGTAGCGCCTGTAGCAGGGATGAGTTTTATAGTAAAGTTTCCTGGGGTAACACTTAGAGGGTCAATAACTTTGATATTTAAAGGCCCTTTATTATAATCATAAGTAAGGTTGGCCTCAAAATAGGGAGAACCATCCATGATTTTATCATGAGTTTCCGTGGTAAAATCAAGGGCGAAACCGCCATTTCCATTGCCTTCTATACGTGTAATCTGAGGCATGACACCATATTCAGAATGCTGGATGGAGCCGCCCGCTTCAGGAGACGGAACGTGAGGCATGGCAGAAATCGCAGTATTTTGACCGGCAGCAGCTTTACGACCTGCCTTATAAGGCAGTTTCTGACCATCATAATCTAATGGGTTGGATTGGCTATAGGTTTTATAATTATTATAAGCATAAGCAACCGCGATATAATAATATTGTTTGTGGTTTACCAAACGTTTATCACCGGATGCAAAGGCATCTTCGAGAATGCGGAATGAGTGGACAATACCTGAATTGCCACCATTAACTTCCAGTACAGGAATATTTCCGTTTAGTTCTTCAGAAAAGTTGTAGTTAATAATTTTCGAGATGTCGTTTTTAATATCGCATTGTGCAACAAGACGAGCTTTATCTGGGTTGTGAAGATCGGTAATAGAAACAGAAACATCGGATAACTGAAAAATCTGATAGCCTTCAAAACGATAAGCAGAGTCGCCTGTTATAATTCCATTATCAACTTCAATATAATCTTCAGGGCTAACTTCATAATTATTAGAGATGCCTTTTCTGTTTGAAATATAAAGTATCAATTCGCGATCTAGTTCCTGAACAGTTAAATCCGGTGCGTCTGGTCCGTCAATAACTTTGAAACAGTTGTCGAATAAAGCCTGGCATTTATCATCAACAGTACGTAACAAATTTACTGAGGCCCACGGACCGCCGGAAGTTGCTCTTGCCCATGGAATACCAACTGTAATGTAATTAACAGCACCGGGTTCAAGTGTAAAAGGTCCGGCTGATTGCATAAAACGACGGTCATAAGGAGGATTTCCTGCATTGGCATCTGTCCATGTAAGACCGGAGCCACCAAAACCGGTTGTAAATCCTGAAGGTTGAATTCCCGATGTCCCCCAGTTGCATGGGTCAGTATTATCAGGAAACATGAAATCACAAGCAGGGCCGATACCACCGGCACTTGGATGTCCGAGACCACCGTAGATCATACGTTCATTATCTTTCCAGATACCACGTAATAAGTTGTAATATTCTGGGGCAATATCAGGGTCAGTAATAGCATCCAGCCCCCCCGTATTATTATGATATACAAAACGGCGCATACCAAAACGTTCGTCATCAACAATACAGTTACCGAAATTCACGCCGTTAATGGAGACATTGCAATTTACCAAAGGATTATTAATATCATATTTAGGATTATCTACACCATCGGGGTCCATATATGGCCCTTGAAAAAAGTCAACACCAACTGCAGGTGGTTGTAAACCATAATCCTGCGGACGGCCCGAACCGTCAATATCGTCACCGTTATAGCAATACCCCAGCCCTCTTAAAACGTCGCAGCCAACATAATCATCTGTGGCATCACCAAGGTCCGTATCGACCCATTGACTGAAATAAGTTTCCGTTAAACGGTAAGTCGACCGGTTTATAATTTCGTAAGTATAGAAGGTCATGTTGTTGATTTCATCATTTGTGGCAAATCCAAAAGCCTGTGCCCTGATTTCCATACCAACAGCTTCACCTTTAGTTTCAGTGTGAATGTTACCCTTATCGTTAAATACCCACCACAATGTCATATCTCCTTTCAGGACCTGATCGGATAAAATACCATTACCTTCCATAGTTTTAGGTGTTGTGTAAGGTGTCGCACAAGGATTATAATTAATAGGACATAATACATTATCAAAATCATAATACGGATAATCGCCTTTTGTATAATCGTATGTCAAATCGCCATCTACATCAAAAAATGGGGCAAGATAAGGACTTTCGTTTGCAACCGAGCGCATTGCCGGATAAGTTTTAATACATTCCGGAACTTCATATCCTGAAGGGATTGCATTACCGCCTTCAATGAAAGCTGCTCTAAATTCTTCTACGTCAGCACGGGTAATAACAAAATGCTTGTCAAACTCATCGCAGGTTTCGGCACTAACGGAAGCTGTACCATCTTTAGTAAGAGGTCCAGTCCAGAAGTCATTTCCGTTTCCTCTGTAACGCTGGGCAGCAAGTTTTAACTGACCGTTTACATCCAACCCACCTATCCATAAAGCGGCGGAGAACATCGATGTTTTGGTTGTGTTGGCTGGAATAAAATATTCAGGTGCTCCCTGTAAGTCCCACCACATATCACCGCCGGTGTTGATACGCGCCCTGACATTGTTTACATTCAAGTCGGTAGAAGCAGAAGCGGGCAAACAACCTTCGGCTAGAGCTTTGGTTTGTCCGGTAGATTTGAGATGTTTCTCAACAGGCCATTTATCAGCATAGTTGGGTTGAACAAAACCTAAAAACAAGGCTGTAAAAAATAAGTAACGAACGATATTTTTCATGATTATAATTTTATTAAAGTTCTGACATCATATTTTGTTAAAAAGCCAAAGATATACCTAAGCGGATTCTTCTCGGTAAACTATAATTATAAGGATTATTTACTTTAATGGAATATTGATCAATATATGCCTGGGCATCAGTCTGGGCGGCAATTTGCGACTGGAATTCTGCTGCAGACGTATATCCGTCATCATCAGCATTACCAGTAGCCCTATAAACAGACATAATATTTTTACTATTGAGAAGATTTAATACTTCGAGGTAAATATTCATATAAAGTGGCCGGCCACTTTTCTGTCCTTTTTTCCCTGATTTGATCAGAATGTCTTTATCAAGACGGGCATCAACCCTGAATTGCCAAGGCATTCTGGATCCATTAACCTGGCCTTCCATAGAATATGTGCCGGAACCAACCTGTGTTCCAACAACTGTGCTTGAACGTGAATAAGGAATCCCTGAACCGCCGTTTAGTGATACATTGAGACCGGTATTTTTTAACAACTGCACTGTTTTAACTTTGTCGGTGCCCTTAATCTTTCTGGTAATCCTGGGACCATTGTATTCTTTACCTTCACCATAACGGTAGTCAAAAATCGCCGAAAAGGAATGACGACGGTCATAGTCTAAAGGAGTTATGGTTCTTAGATTTGGCATATTTGCACGGATAAGGCTTAGAGAAGTTTCTGCATTTGAACCCGTACCGGAAGCAAACTGGAGCGTATAGGAAGCCTTGAGCCACACATTGCCCGTTCTTCTTAAGTCATAATTAACGGTTAATCCCATTACGGTACCGAAGTCTATATTATTGTATGATATATAAGAAACCGGATAGGCGCCAGAATACCTGTAAGCCGCGATCATATTTCTTTGTTCACGATAATAAGCAGAAATTTTAAGTGATGAAGAGTTGCTTAATTTTTGCTGAAATCCTAATTCATAGTCAATGGTCTTTTCTGATTTCAGATTGGGGTTGCTAATGGCGTTTTGTCCCTGAGTATAAATAAAGAAGTATGAAGTAGGGTCCATTATGTTTCCGTCAGACGGCCTTTGAGTTAAAACATCGTAGTGGGCAAAGAATAATGCCTCATCGGAAATTGGGAAGGAGAACGAAATACGAGGCATAAAGTTCAGCTGCGGATCATAATCTTCAAAAGCGCCCGAATTAACTTGTTTCTGATCGGGATTAACCAGGTAGGGTGCAATACCTGAAGAAGTTTCAATCGATGAAGGGTCACTGATTTCAGTTCCTTGTGCATTGTACCAGGTGCTTCCGCTGCGATAACCTTTAATAGCTGTTGGGTTTTTAACGTTGTCCACATATACAACATAATCATCACCCATATTTGAAGGATGGG
>Ga0116171_10006245_pt1 | contig 10326 bp, 7 predicted proteins | sample AD_JPNHW2_MetaG_FD_89798 | JGI IMG/M metagenome (GOLD analysis project Ga0116171, IMG submission 89798) | Active sludge microbial communities of municipal wastewater-treating anaerobic digesters from Japan - AD_JPNHW2_MetaG | ecosystem: Engineered > Bioreactor > Anaerobic > Digestate | place...
ATACTGATATTTCCCTATATGAACGGACTGACTAAAAACATGTGGGTGGAAAGGGGGTGCCAGGAACAGCTCGTGGCGTCCCCTTCCCCACGACCCACATTCCGCCACCCCCATTCCGGGCCCGTAATGGCCCCGGATTGCCACCGCCCGGCTGCCAGAGGGGGAGTTTTGCCCAAAATGGGGGAATAATTCGACCCAAAAACCTGTTTTTCCCGTCGGAAAAGATGAGGTCATATTTAGCAGCATTTGGACGGCCGATCTTATCCTCATGCGGACTCCTGCACATTATTTGAAAAGAAGGCCTGTTTTGGGGGGGTCGATCCAGGCAGGGGACATACGGTCCGGCATACCAGGTTCTCCGACGGAGAACGGGTCGGGCAGGGGAGTCGCCCCGCCCCGGATCAACAGGAATTCGCGCAAAACCAACAGGAAATGGGGGTTCCTGCGACGTGCGCGAAATAGCACGAATTGGAGGGCCGGGCAGGTTCAAAACGGGCTCCCGACACGAGCAGCACCGCACAGGACTATTCAATAAAATATCAATAAAATTTATATTATTGTAATTTATATTCAGGTTTCAAAACACAGAAGCTGGTGGAGAGATGACACTACGGGTTATAACCGAAGCAGAGATTGCTGCACAGACAAAATTGATCGAGGCGGTGCACGCAAACGAATCGGTCAGGTGTTTTGCCGCACCGATTTCGGAAAAAACAGACTCCGACAAAAAAGACGACATGATGAATGCACTTCTCAAGTACATTCCCGTCACCATCATTGTAGGATACACGTTCCTTGATTCCGTGTTTCGTGCGGTTCAGCCGCCGCCCGAATGGGCCTGGATGGTTACCTTCATCGTATTATTGATCCTGGCATTCATCCTTACCTACCGGATAACAGAGGGCGCCGAGATCCCTATTGCGGCAATGCTGGAAGGAGAGGACAGCGTTAAGCAGGCCATCGCAAACTGGCAGACCGTTATCCAGAATCAAAGAGTGAAACAATCGGTCATTGCAGTGATTGCATTTACCGGATACGTAATGTGCCTGGGGGGACCGTTTTCAAACATCGCAGACATCAATGCGAAACTGATCTGGGAGCCCTACTACGGTTCCGTTGCACTCGTCTTTGCCACGGTCATCATTGCCATAATTGCAGCAAAAGACCTGATGGCATCATCGTAATCCTTTTTTTATCCGTACAGGAAAAATTTCGCAGACGCAAAAACCGGGTGTTCCCCGGGCAATTGCAGGTCCGTAAACATCAGGCCCCGCACTCAGGTGCACCTGCACGCCAAAATGAAACATGGCGGGATTAAAAAAAATGATGCGATCCGGGCAGGAGATCCGCGATCCAAAAAAACATTCTCAGGAGAAAGATCGTCCCGGGAACCGCGAGCTGTTTCGGATGCCTTTTAAGCAGGGTATGCTCCCGGTTATAATATGAGAAGTAGTATGAAATTTGCTGCATTCATCTGCATTGCATGCCTCATGCTGACGGGCGTTGCTTTTGCATCCGGTATAACCCCTGCGATCAAGACCATGCGGAACGCAAGCATTGCTCAGGTCACGGTGCAGACAACACAAACGACTGAGGAACCCGGGGTTATCGGGAACCTGATAGCCCCGATCGCCCGTGTTCTCCCCACGGCAACAGCCACGAGCAATGCACAGGTAATCCAGCAGGAAATTGCGACAAACACCACGATTTTGTCCCCGACGCTCTCTGTCACCCCCGACCTGAATGGACTTACCCCGACTCAGAAAGTTGAGAAACTGAACCTGCAACACTCATCCGTCGTTTCTACAACGGATCCCTGCATGGATCAAAGCTCTTTACAGGTCATGGACGGGAAAATGTATGTCATCTACGTGCAGGATTCCCCGGGCCCGTTCTGGGGAGGGCTCCTCCTTAACCAAAAGGACAAAAAACTCTACACGCTCGTTTCCACCAACCAGAATATCTATTCCCTGATGCAGACGGCAATGATCGCCGACAGGGAGGTTTCCGCAGCGGGGTATTCGGCTCACGGCGATCCCAATGATACCTTCTCTTACCTGTATCCCTCTTATCACGTCTGCTGGATGTCGATAAACACGTAACTGAACCGGGCTGCAGGTTCTTTTCTTTTTTTTCTTTTCGAACTCTGGAGAAAACGTAAGTGACATCCTGAATTTTATTGCGAGGGAACCACGGGTGCTCGCCGCCTCATCGGGGCTCGCCCCGTGGAGCAAACCTCTGCACAGGATGCATAATTAAATATTTTTTCTGCGGGGGGTCACCCTCGCAAATACGGTTTGGTTCTGGAGAAATGATTTCTACAGAGCCTCTTTTCGTACATTCCCGGCTCTTTTCTTTTCCCCGGATCTGCCGTTACCGGGCCTTATTCCCGGGCAGCACGTGCGAGTATCGCGAGAGGGGTACCGGGTAAGATATTACAAACATTTTAAAAAAAATCTGTTGTCGCCGGCTTTACTGCAAAAAAAAATTCACTCAACGCCGTGTTTATCGTCTTTTTCGTGAAAAGATCCCACTTGAATAAAAGGTATACCCATGGGAAACATCACCCCGCTTTTTATCATCGCCGCCGCTGTCGCGCTGCTCTGCATGCCCGCACCGGTTGCCGCCACGGACACGTTCACCGAAATTACCGTACTCCCCGATGGTGTACTCTGGTCCGGCGACAGCGTTACCGGTTCGTTTGCGCTTGTCACGGACGAACCGTTCTCCGAAGGCGATAACGCGACCCTGGAAACCGCCCTTGAAGAGTCTGCCTGGAAGTACACCGTAGAAACCGATGGCGTGGAGCGGGTCCGTTCCGGTTACCTGCCGGCTCCCGTCACCATCCCCTGGTATGAGCTCGCGTACCACTCGGCAAAAAACATCAAAATAACCGTTCACTTCTCCGGCACGGTGCCGGAGGTCACAGAGGAGCAGTACGTTACGCTCGTTACAGCCTGCAGTTCCCACACCTACCCGGACCACGGGGTAGGGCGCTGCATGATTGCCCCCCGGGAAGTAAGACCGGTGCTCAGGCCCGAGTAAAGGCCGGGTACGCCCTACCACAAAAACCCTTTATTGCCCCGGCCACAATGGAGCATACGAATATACCATGACCATTTTTTCCATCATCCAGTCTCAGATCATGCAAAAGAAAAAACCGGGGAAAACAAAAAAGGAAAAGCCCGCTCCTCCGGAAAAACCCGAAGACAAAAAAGATCGCGGTTCCGGACAATAGACCAAAAACGTCCCGTCTAAAAAAAAATCTGGTGACTGAAGGGAAATTTTCACTCATCGGGACATTTATCCGATTTTACAAAAAACGGTAAAGAACCGGCATCCTCCCCCGGGATCCCACCCCCCTCGCATTCCATCACACGGATCCCCGGGAGAAGCCGCCGGGGATTTTATGGACCCAGACACCCTTGCCATAGGCGCCGCCTTTGCCCTGTACCTTACCGCCATGGTCGCCATCGGCCTTTACTACTGGAAAAAGACCACGACCGTGAGCCAGTACATCCTCGGGAACCGGAGGCTCGGCCGGTTTGTCGCGGCACTCAGCGCGGAAGCCTCCGATATGAGCGGCTGGCTGCTCATCGGCCTTCCGGGTTTAGCGTACGTCTGCGGCCTTTCTGCCGGGTGGGTGGCCCTCGGTCTTGTTCTCGGCACCTACCTTAACTGGCGCTACGTTGCCCCGCGCCTGCGGGTGTACTCGGCAATCGCCGGCGATGCCCTGACCATCCCCGAGTTCTTCCGGAACCGGTTCCACGACAGATCCGATCTCATCGGCGTTGTCTGTGCGGCATTTATCCTCGTCTTCTTTGTCATCTACACCTCCGCCCAGTTCGTTGCCGGCGGCAAACTGTTTACCACGGTCTTTGGGATCGATTACCGGCTCGCCCTTGTTGCCGGCTCGCTCATTGTCGTGGCCTACACGTTCTCCGGGGGATTTTTAGCGGTCTGCGTCACCGACACGGTCCAGGGCATCCTGATGTTCTTTGCCATCCTCATTGTCCCGGTGACCGCGGTCATCCTTGCCGGGGGCAGGGCCGCCACCGATGCGATCGGAACGCTTGCCGGTGAGCAGCTCTTAAACCCGTTTGCCGGTCAGGATGGCGGCCTGCTCCCGCTTATTGCCATCGTGTCCCTTGCGGCCTGGGGACTCGGGTACTTCGGCCAGCCGCACATCCTTGTCCGGTTCATGGCAATAGAAAAGCCGGAAGAGATCAAAGATGCCCGGCGGATCGCCATGGTCTGGGTAATAGTCTCCCTTGCGGCCGCGGTCGCAATCGGCCTTGTCGGCCGGGCGCTGCTCCCGGTGCACCTTACCGGCCCCGACACCGAGACGGTCTTCATGGTAATGACCATGGACACGTTCCCGGCGTTCCTTGCCGGGATTGTCCTCTGCGGGATCCTCGCCGCGGTCATGAGCACGGCCTCGTCCATCCTGCTCGTGACCTCCGCGGCCCTCTCGCGGGATGTGTACTTCCCGCTCCTCCGGCCGAAAGCAACGGACCGCGAGCTCCTCTGGGTCAGCCGGATCTCGGTCCTTTTTATCGCCGGTCTCGCGCTCCTGTTGGGCCTGGACCCGGACAGCATTGTCTTCTCGATTGTCGCGTATGCGTGGGCGGGCTTTGGGGCGGCTTTTGGCCCGGCGCTTCTTGCCTGCCTTTTCTGGCGGCGGGCAACAAAAGCCGGGGTGCTTGCCGGGATTTTAGTCGGCGGCGTAACCGTGATCCTGGGAAAAACGCTCGGCCTCTTTGCGGTCTACGAGATCATCCCGGGCTTTCTTTTCTCGCTTGCCGCCATCGGGATAGTAAGCCGGCTCACCCCGGCACCGGATGAGTCCGTTACTGATGAATTTGACCGGGCAAGAGAGGAAACGCGGCGGATCGGGGAGGGGCAGTAACAGCGGTTCCCATCCCCCCGGTAAAAACCCGGGCGCCGGCACATCAGCCCGTGGCCGGTACCTTCGCCCCCACGGTATGGATCTGGTATCCTCCCTCCGGCACGAGGATCTCGAACCGTACTCCCTCGCCGGTTTTCCCGGTCTCGCGGATGACAATCCCGGTGATCGCAAGGATCTCCCGGGCCAGAAAAAGACCAAGGCCGGTATTTTTGCCGTACCCTTCCCGGAATACCGTCTCTTTCTCGCTCTCCGGAATTCCTGTACCATTGTCCGTGTACACGATCGCCACCCCGTTGCTGCGCTTCTCGTACGAACAGGAGATCGCTGTTACGCCGGGGCAGTGCGTTACGGAATTTTCGATCAGGTTTGCAAAGACCTGATCCAGCAGCGGATCGGCATAGATGTCAAGACCTGCAAGATTATTCGTGCACCCGATGTTTTTGATCCTCCCGTTGCAGTGCGAGATCGCCGTACTGAAGCAATCGGATACCTTGCACCAGAGCGGGGACTGCACCCCCATATCCTGGTACTGCCGGGTGGCTTCGATCTGCAGGCGGATCGCCTCGGATGTCGCCACGATCCGGTCGATACGCTGCACAACGGCCGGCACGGGTGTTTCGGTTTTGATCAGATCGAGGTACGCGTTTAAGGCGGTCAGCTTGTTGAGGATGCCGTGCCGGGTCACCGCGCTCATCAGGTTGAGCTTCCGGTTCGCCTGCGTGAGTGCCGCCTCAAGGTGCTTGTATGCGGACACATCGTGGATGACGGAGAGCGCTCCCGAGATCTTCCCGTCGTGATCGTACAGCGGCGACGCCTTGATCCAGATGTCCATGATCCTCCCGTCGGGAAACGTGACCCGGGACTCGCTTACCAGGGTCTTTCCTTCGGTTCTCTGGACATGTTCGTAGGGAGACTGCCCCGATTTGTCGGGATGGATGACGATATCCACGAGCGTGGAGATCCGCCTGCCGTAGAACGGCAGCGCATATTCGTGATCGGATTTGCCAAGCATCTGTGCTGCCGGGACCCCGGTCATGATCTCTGCGGCCTTGTTCCAGACGATCACCCTGCCAGAGAGATCGATCGCGTACATTGCGTCCGGCAGGAAATCGATGATATACTGCAGGGTCTTCTGCGAATCCTGCAGGGCCTCTTCTGCATTTTTTTGTTCGGTAATATCCCGTGCAACGGACTGGTACTCGATCACCCTGCCATCCTTGTCAAAGATTGCCCGGTCATTGCACCGCACCCAGCGGACCGATCCGTCCGCCATAATGACGCGCTGCGTTGCGCACCCCCGGGGACTGGCAGGCGTGAGGGCACGCAGGTAATTTTTTGTCACCACAATGTCTTCTGCGGGAATGCTCGGGACAAACTTCTTCCCGATAATCTCCTCTTTTTTCTTCCCGACCAGTGCGCAGTACGCAGCGTTTGCAAAGACGTGCGTGCCATCCGGCCTGAACCGGCAGATGGCCTCGGTCTGGTCCTCGACCACATTCCGGTACCGCTCCTCGCTCTGTTTGAGCTCTGCCTCGATTTTGCGCCGGTCGACTGCCTGGATCAGCATGTTCCTTAACTCGGCAAACTGCGCCTTGGGATTGCCGCCTTTCTGGAGATAATAATCGGCGCCGTTGTTGAGCGCGTCGATGACCACCTCTTCCCTGCCTCTCCCGGTAAAGAGGATAAAGGGAAGTCTCTGCCCGCTGTCGCTGCGGAGCTGCTTGAGGAAGGAGATGCCGTCCATCTCCGGCATCTGGTAATCGGATATTACCGCGTCGTACCGCCCGGTCTTTGCCCGGGTAAGCGCATCTTTTGCCGAGAGGTCCGTGTCGACGGCGATATCGTGGGACCGTTCCAAAAACAGCTTCCCTATTTCGAGAAGCGCCGGTTCGTCATCGACATACAATGCATGGATCATATGCTTTTCACATCGGACTTGTCCTTTACCGTACCGGCCCGGGCTGGGTACCCGGCCGGCAGAGGACACGTTTTCATGGCGTTATGCAACCGGCATCCCGGAGGATCCGGCTGATGCCAATCCAGACGACGAGATCCGAAACTTCCTTCTCCCTGACCCGGACTTTTTTCCGGATAATTCCCTGGATGGCGGCATCGTCGTTATAGATCGAGGCCGACGAGCGGTCGACATCAGACTGATCGTACGTTGAAACCGAAAGGACGTCATCGACAATGATCCCCATTTTTACCCCGGTCAGTTTTTCGTCAAGGACAATGATCCGCCGGTTGTCATCGCCGCCGGTGTTTTTTTCAGCGGCAACGCTGAGCCGTTCCCTGAGATCGATTATGGTCGTGATCTCGCCCCGGAGGTCCATGATGCCCTTGATGTATGCCGGGGTATTCGGCAGCCGGGTAATCGCCGTATAGTCGACCACCTCCTTGACATCGTACAGATCGATGGCGTAGTGCTCCTTTCCCAAAAGGAACTCGACAACCTGGATTTTGTCCGGCATGTCTGCCGGGGCCCGGTGGTTCCGGGAGTCCGGGCGGTTTTCTGCTGGCATGCGGCATCTCCCTACACGGAAAATTTGGTCATTTCCGTGGTGAGGCTCGTGACAACCTTGTTCACGTCCCCCATCGCCGTGTTTATCTCCTCGATGGATGCGAGGGACTCTTCGGTTGCCGCTGCGGTGTCGGACGACTCTTTTTCGGTCTCTTCAAAGAGGCGGGTCACCTCGGTGACACTGGCGGTAATCTCCTCGGTGGTTGCGGCCTGCTCCTCGGTCGCGGCGGCCACTTCCTCGGTGTTCCGGGAGACCTGTTCGATCGACTCGACGATCTGGTTAAACACCCGGATGGTGTCCTCGACATCCCTGCTGCCGGTACTGACCTCGGTTGTCGCGGTCGTCACCGCTTCGGCCGCGTGGTTCGACCGCTTCTGGAGGTCCCCGATCATGGTCTCGATGTTCTCTGCCGATGCCCGGGATTCCTGCGCAAGCGATTTTACTTCGGCAGCAACGACCGCAAAGCCGCGGCCGGCATCTCCGGCGCGTGCGGCCTCGATTGCTGCATTGAGGGCGAGCAGGTTGGTCTGGTTGGCGAGGTCGCGGATAATGCCGACAATCTTGCCGATCTCGTCCATCTTCGCGCTGATCTCCGTGATGCTTTCGTTCACCACGGATGTCGCATCGTTGATCCGGCCCATGCTGTCGTTGGCCTTCCGTGAAAGCGAAACGCCGTTTGTACTGAGATCCTTGGTTTTCTTTGCAAGCGCCGAGACATTTTCCATGTTCGTGGTGATCTCCTCGACTGCTGCGGCAAGGTCTTCCATAGCCTTTGATACCTGCGAAATCCCCTCGTGTCCTTTTTCCATGTTCTCATGGACATGGGTCGTGTTTTTGGCGATCTCTTCCGAGCCCGCGGTTATCTGGGAGAGCACGGTTGCCGTTTCACCGGCCTCTTTTGTCAGGTTCTTTACCTGCGCATTGACAAGCCCGATCGCTTCTGATACCTCGGAACCAATCTTGTCAAGAGAGGTCCGCAGCTCCACAAAATCACCGGAAAGGTTCGCACTGGTATCGATATGAGCGGTAAAATCATACGTTGCATACGCGTCCGCGACCCGCGTGATCTCAAAAATCGCCCCCGATACATTGCTCCCGATGCCGTCCAGGGCGTCACGGAATTTTGCAAGATCGCCGGAAACGCGGACGTTCTCATTCATGCGTGCGGAGAAGTTCCCGCATGAGAACTCGCGGGAGACCCGTATACCCTCGTTTACGGGGAGGGTGATTGCGTCAAGGGTTGCGTTAACGCCCTCGATGATGGTCTTAAACTCTCCCTGGTGCTTTGACGCATCGGCACGTACCGAAAGCCCGCCTTCCGTTGCGGCAGCAGAGAGCATATTTGCGTCTGCGATCATGGCGGAAATCGCCGTCATCATCCGGGTAAATGCCGGGACCATCTCATCGTTGTCGGAGCGTCTGCCGATCTTTTTGAATTCAGCAAGGTCGCCGATGTTACCAAGGGCGATGTGGTTTGCCGTTGTCGTGAGGTGGTGGAGTCGTTCCTGTACGGTATTTACTTCACGCGCCAGATCGGCAAGCGTGCCGGAATAATTTCCCTTTACGGTAGCGGTAAAATCGTTGACCGACATCTTTGCAAGAACGGACTGCACCTCAATAAGACCGCGGTCTGTTTCAGCGAGCCGGAAGAACTGCTCGCGTATCTGGTTGAGTGCGGACATATCGCCGCGTTCAGCGTTTTTAAAGAGATTTTCGATCTCCTGTTTTTCCATACGATCACCTGATCCGGGTTTTCCCTGTGTGCCGGTGACGCCGGGACCTCAGGGGTACTGCATGAAAAACGGCATTGCCGGGAGACCTGTCCCTCCGGCAACCGCTTTTTATCGCATTCCGGCACACTATACACAGTCAAAAATCAAGAACCGCAAATATCGCGCGGTATATAAAGATCGCAACGGATTGTGCACGGAAATGACAGGCAAATGCCATAACGTTCATATTCCGTTCCCTGCAAAATTTTATATTACCAACGGGATTTTTTTATGACGCATTATGACGATGAAGTGGCACTCATCAAAGATCTCTTAAAAAAACATCCAAAGGGCATGACCATCAGCGAGATCTCCGGTGCCCTTTCCCTCAACCGGGCATCCACGGCGAGGTACCTCGACAGCCTCCGGTTCTCGGGGCAGGCCGAGATGCGGAGGTTCGGTCAGGCAAAGATCTATATGCCCGCGACAAGGCTCCCGCTTTCCTCTTTTTTAAACATCTTTTCCACACCCATGCTGATTGTCGACCGCGAACTCTTTATCCGGGAAGCAAACGATGCGCTCCTTGTGATGTTTTCCCTGAAACGGGAGGATGTTGTTGCCCACAGCATGCTCAATTCGAAACTGTCTGCAAGTTACCCCGGCACGTTTCCGGAGACGGTGAGATCGGTCATCGGCGGGGAAACGTACTCATCGGAACGATCCTTTGAACGCAACGGGAAAAAGTACAGTTTCATCGTCAGGATGGTCCCGGTCGTCGATGAAAACGGGCAGTCCTGTGCCACGATCGTTCTTGAAGATATCACCGGCCTCAAAAAATACCAGAAACACCTTGAGACGACGGTGGAACAGCGCACAAAAGAATTAGAGGAGATAAATACGCGGCTGAAAGCAGAGATGGAGGGGCACCGGCGGGCAAAGGAGGCCATCCAGATCAGCCGGCAGAAATACCGTGCGCTTGTCGAGGACATGCCGGCCTATATCTGCAATTACGAGTCGGACGGGACAATCACGTTTACCAACGAAAACTTCTGTGCGTTCATGGAGAAAAATGCAGAAGATATTGTCGGAATACAGGTCAATACCCTCCTTTCCCCCAAAAACGAGGCCATTGTCCGGGACGCGCTAAAAAAGATCGGCCATGAATATTCCGCCGAGACCATAA
>Ga0116171_10006246_pt1 | contig 10323 bp, 5 predicted proteins | sample AD_JPNHW2_MetaG_FD_89798 | JGI IMG/M metagenome (GOLD analysis project Ga0116171, IMG submission 89798) | Active sludge microbial communities of municipal wastewater-treating anaerobic digesters from Japan - AD_JPNHW2_MetaG | ecosystem: Engineered > Bioreactor > Anaerobic > Digestate | place...
AGGACTACTGGCCCGATCACGATGGCGATTGCGGCCCCGAACGATGCCGCCGACGAGAGCCCGAGCGTGAACGGGCTCACGAGCGGGTTCCGGAGAAGTCCCTGCATCACCGCCCCGGCAACGGCAAGGCTGATCCCGGTAAGAATTGCAAGGAAGATCCTTGGCAGCCGGAAGTTGACCACGATCAGTTCTGCCTGCGGGTCAGACGGTGCGGGAACGTTAAACGGGATTGCATCGTACCAGCTCCCTACAGAGGGGAGGTACGTGTGCAGGAAGTTCTGGATCGAGACCGCACCTGCATGGGCAACGGCAAGTACGGTGTCTTCCGGTGAAATGGAGACCGTCCCTATCCCGGCCGATAGGATTGCCGCTGCGACAACAAGCAGCAGGAGTACCGCGATAAGAAAAATCCGCCTACGGCTCCCCGATTTGTACAGGCTACTGACGGAAGGCACGGGCGGGCAGGACGGATCGGACAAGGAATTCCTCTTTTTATTCAATTCACACAGGTGCGGCCGGGGGACTTACATCCCGATTCCCTTTACAATCTCTGCAAGTTGTTCTGACTGCAGGTCTTCGAGCCGAAGATACTTTGCGCCGAGCTCGTCCGAGAGCGTGTGGGCAAGACCGAACGAGAGGAAACCCTGCTCGGAATCGATCACAAGCGATGGGATCTCCGCCTCGCGTATCCGGGCCGCGACCTCCTTTGCATCATCGAGCGGCGACCCGGAGCCCATGCCGACATTTGCCTTCCCGTCCGAGATCACGACCATCCGGGGGATGACATGGGGATTAGTCATACGTTCACGCTGGAGAACCTCGAATCCCCGCAAAAGACCGGAGGCAAGCGGTGTCTTTCCCCCGACCGGGAGCGTCTGCATGTACTTTCGGGCGAGCTCCACGCTCGATGTCGGGGGCAGGAGCACCTCGGCGCCGCTTCCCCGGAATACCACGAGCCCGACCCGGTCGCGCTTCTGGTAGGCGTCGATCAAAAGCGAGAGAATTGCACCTTTTACCGCAGTCATGCGCTGCTGGGCACCCATGCTCCCGCTTGCATCGACCACAAAGAGGACGGTGTTTCCCATCTTCCTCTCCCGGATTTTTTCGCGCAGATCAGAGGGAACAATCTTTATTGCAAGATTCCCTTCGCGTTCCCGCTGGTGCGGGGCGGCGGCACGGATCGTGGCGTCGAGTGCGATGTCGGGGCCGGGCTTTGACGGGATCCGGCTCCCGGTGTACTTCCCGTCGCGGGACTCGGTCGTACTCCTCCGCCCGTTTCCCTCGCGCCGGAACGCGTCCATCATCCGCGGGAGCGCTAACGCTTTCCGGTCAAGAGAAAACGGCGACCCTTCGGCAAACTGCGTGGTGGCAGATCCGTCCGGGTTCCGGTTTTCCTGCGGGGGATGGTTGTGCGGGTGTTCGTGCTCATGTTGAGGTTGCTGTTGCTGGTGCTGCGATTTTTTTATGGACTCTTCCATCTTCTGGTTGTCCATCCGCTGCTCGGAGAAGGGGCGGCGGCGCATCCGGTGGGCAAGGACAAGGGCCGCTGCCTCCCGCACATCGTCTTCGGTGACTTCCGTTCGGTTGTTATACGCCGCAATCGTCGCCGCGGTCTTTGCCATCGTGATATCGGCCCGATGCCCATCCACAGCCATGTCGATGCAGATCTGCGCGATCGTCCGTAACATGTCATCGGAGAGTTCAACATCCGGCAGGAGTTTTTGTGCCCGAACAATGCGGTCGCGCAGCTCCTGTTCGCCCGCACTCCACTCAGAAAGGAACGCACCGGGATCGTTCTCGTACTTCCGGCGCCTTTTCATCACCTCGACCCGGGTGTCCGCATCGTGGATCCCCTCGATCTCCACGCAAAGCCCGAACCGGTCCAGAAGCTGCGGGCGCAGCTCTCCCTCCTCGGGGTTCATGGTGCCGATCAGGATAAACGCCGAAGGGTGGGCGTACGAGACCCCTTCACGTTCGATCACGTTGGTGCCCATTGCAGCAGCATCGAGGAGGACATCCACGATATGATCGTTAAGGAGATTCACTTCGTCCACGTACAGGATGTTCCGGTTCGCCTGCGCAAGGACGCCGGGTTCGAACTTTTTTTCGCCGGTTTTGAGCGCATGTTCGATATCGAGGCTGCCCACGACCTTGTCCTCGGTGGCGCTGATCGGGAGCTCGACCACCCGCATCGGGGCCGTTACTGAGGTAACTGCGGGAAATTTCTTTCGGCAGTCGGGACACATCGTCTTCTCGTCTGTCGGGTCGCAGCCGAAGATGCAGCCCCGCACTACCTGCCGGTCCGGGAGCAGGCGGGCGAGGGCCCGGGCTGCGGTGGACTTCGCCGTCCCCTTCTCGCCCTTAATGAGCACCCCGCCGATCTTCGGGTTGATTGCATTCAAAAGAAGCGCCTTTTTCATCTGTTCCTGGCCGACAATCGCCGGGAACGGGTATATGGCATCGAACCGGGTCATCGCATATGCACCTGTAACCTTTAAAGGAAGCCGGGATCCTGCAGTCCCGGAAAAAATCCCCTGGAGGATATTCCAATCGGGAATATTATTGCTAACAGATGTTATCTTTTTGTATTTATTGCAAATATGTGTTACTTTTTTTTATTGGTTCGTATCTGGTATTACAATTAATAATATATTTAACAATTGACGGAGCAGATCTGAGGGAATACGCCGGCAGGCCCCGGGAGAGGGTAACGGGGTCTCCAAAAAAGGTAACTGATCATGAAGATCACGTCGGTCATGTGGGGTTCGTACAGCCCCGTAATGAAACGTGCTGCCGCAGCGACAGGTACCGATTGCAGGATCTACCCCACCCGGGTCCTGGAGGAGTCCCCGGAGAAAGTGAGCGAGGCCGTCGCCGACATGCAGACGTCCGATGTGATCCTTGTCTATCATACCTCGGATCTGTTCTGGGAGAGAATGGACCGGGAACTTGCGGCCATCAGGGAAACTGTGCCGGTAATATCGCTGGGGCCCGACCCGTCGTTCTGGGGACAATCGACCGTGGATCCTGCCATCGTGACGACCTGTCAGCGGTACATCACCAACAGCGGCGAGGGGAACTTTACCTCTCTCCTTCTCTTTATCAAAAAAGAACTTTTCCATGAAGCAATAGCGGTCCCTCCTCCGGTGAACCTGCCTTGGGAGGGGATATACCACCCGGATGCCCCTGCCGTTTTTCGGACGGCTGATGACTATATTGCCTGGTACGCGGACCGGGCGCCGGGCCCGTACCGGGTAGGACTGGTCTTCTCGCGGACCTCATGGGCGGCCGGCAATGTCGATCTTGAAGACCAGCTGATCCGGGGCCTCGAGGCAGAAGGCCTTGGAGTAATTCCGGTCTTTACCTATGCGATCCAGGACGATGCGCTGGGTGCCCGGGGGATGGCACAGGTTGTGGCCGATCACCTGTTTCCTGACGGCACTCCCCGAGTAGATGCCCTCATAAAACTGATCCCCTTCCTGTTTGGCACAACCCGGGACGGGCAGTCCAAAAAGGCGGCGGCAGAGAATGGCGTCGACCTGCTTAAATCGTTTGACATACCGGTCTTTTCACCGGTCGTGACCATGTATATGTCCATTGACCAGTGGCAGGCATCCGAGGGGCTCACCATGGACACCGGCTGGGCGGTTGCGATGCCGGAGTTCGAAGGCGTGATCGAACCGGTCTTTGTCGGTACCAGCCACAGCGAGGCTGACGGGGAGAAGACCCGCGAGGCGGTTCCCGACCGGTGCAAAAAACTTGCCATGCGGGTAAAAAAATGGATTGATCTTGCAAAAAAGCCGGTTGGGGAGCGCCGGGTTGCATTTATCCTCAATAACAACCCCTGTGCCGGGGCGGAAGCAAGTATCGGCGGCGGCTCGAACCTTGATGCTCCCGAGAGCGTTGCCCGGATCCTGACAAGGATGGCTGAGGCAGGGTACAGCGTGACGTCCCCGGCATCCGGTCGGGAGCTTATTGACCTGATCCTTTCCAGAAAAGCCATGTCCGAATTCCGCTGGACAACCGTGCAGGACATCGTGGCAAACGGCGGCGCACTCGCGCTCATGGATATGGCAGAATACCGGCCGTATTTTGTCTCCCTCCCGTCGGGTGTACAGCAGCGGGTCACTGCAACATGGGGCGATCCGCCCGGCGCAGGTATGGTGCTTGACGGTAAAATCCTGATCACCGGTATCCGGCTGGGCAACGCGACTGTCCATGTCCAGCCCAAGCGCGGCTGTTTTGGCGCCCGGTGCGACGGGTCGGTCTGTAAAATTCTCCATGACCCAAAATGTCCCCCGCCCCACCAGTACCTGGCGACCTATTACTGGCTTGAGCATATACAGAAGGCCGATATCGTTGTCCATGTGGGTACGCACGGCAGCCTCGAATTTTTACCCGGCAAAGGCGTCGGGCTTTCGCAGGGTTGCTTCCCCGATGTTGCCGCAGGCACCCTGCCATTTTTGTATATCTACAACTCCGATAACCCGGCAGAGGGCACGACCGCAAAACGGCGCGGCTATGCCACGCTTGTTGATCACATGCAGGCCTCACTCACCCAGGGGGGGTTGTACGACAATCTCGAAGAGATAGACAATATCCTTACCCAGTACGAGACCACGAAAAACGATCCGGCCCGTGCTCACGCCCTTGGGCATTTCCTCCGCGATGCAATCATCCGGGCAAACCTTTACCGCGATATGCATGTCACTGATGACACACCCCTCACGGAACTGGTAGCAAAGGCGCACGAAGCCCTCTCGAAAGTCAGGAACACCCGGATCCCGGAGGGGATGCATATCTTCGGCGAGGCCCCTGTCGGGGAGAAACGGGCCGGCTTTATCAGTTCCGTCATCCGTTTCGACTCTAGCCCGTCTTCACCGCGCCGGCTCATTTCAGGGATCATGGGGTTTGACCTCTCCGATCTTTTAGAAAACCAGCAGAAATATTCCGAAAAAGCAGGGATGTCGCACGGTGCGATCCTGGAGAAGATTGACAGCGAACTGAACCGGTTCGTCCGCGAGGTCCTTGATGGCTCACAAGGCCCGGTTGCCCTGATCCTTGGGAAACGGGTCTCTGCCGGACAGCTAACGCAGCTCAACGAGCTCCGCGCCCGGATTCTCGATATCGACCGGCGTATCGGAAAATCCGATGAGATCGGCGCTCTCCTGCACGGCATGGACGGCCGTTATGTTCCGGCAGGACCGTCCGGCCAGATCACCCGGGGTCACGACGAGGTCCTTCCCACCGGCAGGAACTTCTACTCCCTGGACCCGTACCGCGTCCCCACACGCTCGGCATGGCGCGTGGGCCAGCGCCTTGCCGATGCCGTGATCGAAAAACATGAAAAAGAAGAAGGGTGCGTCCCGGAGAATATCGCCTTTTACTGGATGGCCGGCGACATCATGGCGTCCGATGGCGAGATGTTTGCCGAGATGCTCTGGCTTCTTGGGGTCCGCCCCGTCTGGCAGAAGAACGGGCAGGTGCGGTCGTTTGAGGTGATCCCGCTCCACAAGCTCGGCCATCCGAGGATCGACATCACCGTGCGCACGACCGGCATCCTGCGGGACAACTTTGCCAACTGTTACGAACTGCTCGACGATGCGATCCAGGCCGTTGCGGCGCTTGACGAACCTCCGGAGAAAAATTTTGTACGCCGCCACACGCAAAAGAATCTGGCTGATGACGGTACGACCTTCCGTGACGCCACCCTGCGCATCTTCTCGTCCAGTCCCGGGACGTATTCGAGCGGCGTGAATCTTGCCGTGCTTGCAAGCGCATGGAAGACCACAAAGGATCTCGCGGACATTTTCGTGGCATGGAACGGGTACGCCTATGGCAGGGATCTTAAGGGAAAGGATTCCCACCTGCAGCTGGCTTCCGCCCTTTCAACGGTATCCGTGACATTCAACAAGGTTCAGTCCGATGAGCAGGACCTGCTCGGATGCTGCTGTTACTTTGGCACGCACGGCGGTCTCACGGCCGCTGCCCGGCAGTATTCCCACAACCCGGTGAAACCCTATTACGGGGATACGCGGGAACCCGAGAATGTCGAGGTCCGGGACCTGGCAGACGAACTCAGGCGCGTTGTCAGGACCAGGCTTCTCAACCCGAAATGGATCGAGGGCATGAAAGAACACGGCTACCGGGGCGCATCCGATATCATGAAGCGGGTGACGCGGGTCTACGGCTGGTCTGCCTCCACGCAGGAAGTGGACGACTGGATCTTTGACGATATTGCGACAACGTTTGTCAATAACGACGAGATGCGGAAATTTTTCGAGAAGAACAATCCGTACGCGCTCGAAGAGATTGCCCGCCGCCTCCTTGAAGCCGACCGCCGCGGGCTCTGGGATGCCGATCCCCGCGTTCTCGACGATTTAAAGAAAAATTATCTTGAGATCGAGTCGTGGATGGAAGATCTCTCCGGGGAAGGAGATTTCCAGGGGGGCAGCGTGGACATTGTCACCGGAAACGACGATACGGCATGGGGCGGGGCAGTAAAGGATCTGCTTGAGAAAGTACATGCAAAACATTCACGGTGATAACGGTAGCATACCGAAATAAACGGAAAAGTGCCATGAACGCCATCGAAACCCAGGATCTGACCCGGTATTACGATACGCTCTGTGCCGTCGATCACCTCACCCTTTCGGTCAACAACGAGATTTTTGCCCTTCTGGGCCCGAACGGCTCGGGAAAGACGACGACGGTCCTGATGCTCACGACCCTGCTCCGGCCAACAAAAGGAAGCGCATCAATCTGCGGCCACGATGTCGTGCGCGAAGGCGAGGCCGTGAGAAAACGGCTCAGTTACGTGCCGCAGGATATGGCCGTTGACATCAAGCTGACCGGGCGGGAGAACGTGCTGCTCTTTGCCCGGCTTTACGGGATCAAAAACCCGCAGGATAAAACTGACGAGGTACTTGCGATCATGGACCTCTCGGACCGGGCCGACGACCTGATCCGGACCTACTCGGGCGGGATGCGGCGCCGGCTCGAACTCGCGCAGGCGCTCGTCCACGAACCGGAAGTTCTTTTCCTTGACGAGCCCACGATCGGCCTCGATGTCGCAGCAAGGAAAAAGATCTGGGAGCACATCCGGCAGCTGAGAAAGAACGGGATGACGATCTTTGTCACCACGCACTACATGGACGAGGCCGACCGGTTCTGCGACCGGGTCGGGATCATCAGCCACGGGAAGATCGCGGCGCTCGGTACCCCCACAGCTCTCAAGGCAGATCTTGAAAAGGACGTGATCACGGCACAGGTATCGGGAACCCTGACCGGCCCGGTTGCAATCGACGGGGTCCGGTGCGTGGGCCGGCAGGATGGCGAGATCACGTTCACTGCGGAGAACGGCCGGGAGGCAATGCCCCTGATTACCCGGGCGCTTGAATCGCAGGGGGTTACGGTGACCTCCCTTTCCATGCGCGAACCGACACTTGACGATGTCTTCCTTCACGCGGTCGGGACGGCCGACGAACCCGGGCACTTCGATTTCCAGCAGTTCAGGACAATGCTGCGGAGGCGGAAATGAACGGCATAAAAGAGTACATCTCGCGCGACATGATCAAGTGGCTGCGGAGCCCGGTCTCGGTCGTATCGATGCTTGCGATGCCGGCGGCATGGCTTGTCTTTGTTGGCCTTGCCCTACCGGTCACGTTTACGGGAAACTACCTGGACTTCATCGTGCCGGGCATTCTTGTGATGACCATGCTCTCATCCTCGCTCAACGGCGGGACGCTGTTGATGTTCGACAAGATCCTGGGATTCTTAAACAAGTTCCTTGCCCTGCCCACGCCCCGGGAGAGCATCCTTTTAGGGAAGATCCTCTTTATCACGATCCGGGGCGCAATACAGGCAACGATCATCCTTGTGATTGCGGTTTTAATCGGGGCGACCATCCTCCCGCCGGCCCAGTACGGGATGATCTACCTGATCCTTTTCCTCTTCGGGTTTTTGATGTCTGCCTGTGCTACCACGATCGCACTCTATCTCGGCGACCACGACTCGTATGCAGCGTTCAACACGATGATCTCCATGCCGCTCTTTTTCACCTCGAGCGCTCTGATGCCCTACGATGTGATGCCGACATGGCTGAGTACGATTGCACACGCAAACCCCCTGAGCTATGCGATCGATGCAGTACGGGCTGCCGAAACCGGGGCAGTCCCGGTCCTTCAGATCGGCCTTCTTGCGGTGCTTGCCGGGATCGTGATCGCAATCTGCATGCAGATGTTCCGGCGGGTGACGGTATAAGATGGAATGGTGAACCTATGAAGATCGAAAAACGTTCAGTAATTTTCCTTGCCGTGCTGGTCATAATCCTCGCGGCAATTGCCGGGTGCGTCAGCAGCCCGGAGAAGAACAGCCCGCAGACAACAGCGCCGACCCTTGCCGCAGTGTCGGAGTCGAGTACCACGTGTACCCCGGTGACGATCACGCAGACCGACGGTACCCCGGTGACACTTCCCTGCCGGCCGGAGCGTATCATTGTTGCAAACTCCGATGCGGCGGAGATGCTGATCGCCCTTGGCGCTGCCGACAGGATCGTAGGTGTGACGGACTCGACGTATAATGTCACCTATATCATGGCAAAGATCCCGCAGGCAGAAAACATCGGGAACTGGCAGACCCCGAACATCGAGAAGATGCTGGCGTTAAAACCCGATGTCGTCATATCGTACGCCAGTTCACGGCCGAAGAATATCGATCAGATCCTTGCGGCAAATATCACGGTAATCTCCCTTGACTGTTACCGGCTCCCGACTCTCCCGTCCGATGCCCGGGCCGTGGGCACCCTCACCGGCAACGAGGAAAAGGCCGAGGAATACGCTGAGTCTGTCGAGAATGCGACGGCCATGGTACGGGACCGGGTCGCGACCCTGAATCAGGACCAGTACCCGATGGTTTACTTTGAGGGATATTCCGACCTGACCGCGGCAGGGCCGGGATCCGGCTCTGACGAATTGTTGACTATTGCGGGAGGCAAAAACATTGCGGCAAATCTTTCCACATCTTCGGCAAAGGTCAGTGCCGAATGGGTGGTGTCACAGAAGCCTGCCTATATCATGAAAGTGATCTCCACAAAGGAAACCCGGCCCTTCTCACAGATCGCAGCATCGATGGCAAACCGGACCGGGTGGGATACGATCCCTTCCGTGCAGCAGAACCGCATCTACCTCTTTAGCGGCGGGATCGAATATGGCCCCAAGTCGTTTATCGGCCTCCTCTCAACAGCTAAGATCCTGCACCCGGCGCTCTTTACCGATGTCGACCCGTCAAGGCTGCTGGACGATTATGCAGCAGAGTTCGTACCGGGCACCAACACCACGCAGGTAGTGTATCCGGAGCCGGCCTGACGCGGTACAGCCCATAAGGGTAATTCCCGGAGGATGATGCCGGATACCGGAATTATTCCGGTCCTCCGGCAGGTTCCTGTTTTTTTATTACGTGTGTCCCCCCACCGGATGGGCACCGGCTTCACCCTGCAGGTCATGTTTTTCGCATATGCACCTGCCCATCCCCTCAAGGGATCGTCCCTCCAAACAGGCCTGAATATGCTTGCTGTCAGGCATGCTGTTCCCCGGCGTAAATCTGTACAAAAACGGGAAATTTTTGATAAAACTGACTTGCTTTTTTGCGAAACCGACTTGTTTTCCGCCAAAAAACGGGTAAACGGAGCTAAAACTGAGGAGATTTTAGTGACTCTCCCATCAGGGCCCGGGTTATCCGACAGGTATAGGGGAGGTATCCCACGTGGGCGGGAATGCCGGTCCCGGACCTTACGGAGTCGGGAGAATAAGCGGATATGTTAAAACAACATATATTTTACTTAATCATACAAAAATGAAATTTTTTTATACTGGTATGCCCAACCGGTATGTGGTGATGGTATCAGATAACCTCGCCAGAAAATCGCCTCCATGTTTCCTCTCATTTCAGAATTGCATGTCCTCATCTCTCCATATTTTTTTGGAAAATTAACCCATAAAGAAATAATTATCTCATACCTATTCATACTAATTTAAAAAAGTTTATTACAATGACAACCCAAGTGAGGTACGGGATGATGGGAACAGCGATTGTATCCGTATCCACCCAGATTATCCCTTCAAAATGGATAACGTCGCGGTAACCTTCGTATCATCCCCCACACAGAAAATGCAGTAAACAGGATTTGCAAAGGAGGAGATGAACACCGGGATGGTAAAAGCAGCAAAGAAAATGAGTGCCGCGGCAGCAAAGCCGAAGAAGAGCGCACAAAAAAAGAGTACGTCAGGATCAGGAAAGGCAGCACAATCCAAAAAGTGAATCCAC
>Ga0116171_10006247_pt1 | contig 10323 bp, 11 predicted proteins | sample AD_JPNHW2_MetaG_FD_89798 | JGI IMG/M metagenome (GOLD analysis project Ga0116171, IMG submission 89798) | Active sludge microbial communities of municipal wastewater-treating anaerobic digesters from Japan - AD_JPNHW2_MetaG | ecosystem: Engineered > Bioreactor > Anaerobic > Digestate | place...
CCTCCCAGTGGAACGCCCTCCCAGTGGCAGGCATGAGGGGGGCCTGACGCCGGGTTGCGGCGGGTGGGATTTTTGATTGATTCTGGGGGAGGACGGCCCTATGATGCTCCGGTAGTGGAGGGAGCGTTCGGGACGAGTCCAGAATGCCCTCTTTCTTTATTTCTCTTGAGTTGTCAGAGGGTTTGGGAGCCGGACGGTACGACCGTCCACTTCCCGACACCGGACATAGATGAATTATCAGGGGTTGGCGCATGGCGGAAGAAACTCGCAAAACGTCTTATGTAGGATTGGCGCGTCAGTACCGCCCGCAGACCTTTGCCGACCTGGTGGGGCAGGATCAGGTCGCGGTCTCGCTGTCGCGGCAGATCGTCCAAGACAAGGTGGCTCAGGCCTATATCTTTTCGGGACCGCGTGGCGTGGGCAAGACCAGCACGGCGCGCATCCTGGCCAAGAGCCTCAATTGCCGCAACGGTATGTCGCCCAAGCCGTGCGGGGTGTGCGACCAGTGCGTGAGCATCACGAACGGTTCGAGCATGGACGTCATCGAGATTGACGGGGCGTCCAACAACAGCGTGGACAACATCCGCGAGCTGCAGGAAACGATCAACCAGAACCCCTTCTCGGCGCTCAAGAAGATCTACATCATTGACGAAGTTCACATGTTGAGCAAGGGGGCGTTCAACGCCCTCCTCAAGACGCTCGAGGAACCCCCTTCGTTCGTCATTTTCATCTTCGCCACCACGGAATTCGAGCGCATCCCCGAAACGATCAAGTCGCGCTGTCAGGCCTTCCAGTTCAGCCGCATTTCGCTCGACGACCTGATCAAGCGCCTCGATTATGTCGTCGAAGCCGAACACATCCTGATGGACCCAGGCGAAAAACGCAGCATTCTCGAAGCCATCGCCTATGCGGTGGACGGGGGGATGCGCGACGCCATGATGGCGCTCGATCAGCTGCGGGCGCTGGGCGACGGCCACCTGGTCCTGGACGATGTGGCGCGATTCCTGGGTGTGGTCGAGCACGACCAGCTGCTGCGTACGGTCGAGATGCTCCATCAGCGCGACACGCGGGGGCTGCTGGAACTGGTGGGCCAGTTGGTCGAGCGCGGACGGGACCTGGAGCGGTTTGTCAAGAATCTGCTCAGTTTTCTGCGCGACCTGATGATCCTGAAGTCGGGCGGGGGCGAGGATCTGGTGAGCCTGACGGGCGAAAAACTGGCGCGGGCGCGCAATCTGCTCTGGCAGACCGACGAGTTCGGGCGCCGCAGCGAGGTGCTCAACTACGCCGAACTGCTCAATTTCATCCAGGTTTTCATGTCCCTCGAGGCTCAGATCAAGGAAGCGGTTCAGGTTCGGATTCATATCGAATTTGCCTTTGTGAAGTTGACGGCGGTCGAGCCGGTGGTTTCAATCGCCCACCTGCTCGAGAATTTCGACCGTCTGACGTCCGTTGCCGGCCGTCCGCAGGTGTTTGCCGCGCCCGTAGCGCCTTCGCCTCAGGTTTCCCCGACACCGGTCGCCCCTCAGGCTCCGCCTCCCGCCTCATTCACTCCGTCCCCGGCGGCTCCTCCGCGGTCCCCGGTCTCGGCTCCCCCGGCGGGAACGCCGCCCCCCCCCAAGCCGGTCACACCCGACCTGTTTGGCCGGAGCGCGGCGCCGGAACAGCCAGTTGCGGCCGCGTCCCAGCAGATGGTGGACGCCTCCGGTTTGTGGCAGCAGGTGATGGCGCGTCGGCAGGATCTGGGCATGGGGTTTATCGCGTTGAGTGACAGCCGGTGCCTGGGACTGAACGGCGACGTGTTGTGCGTCGAAGTGCGCCGGTCGGTGGCATCGGCGGGTTTGCAGGACCCGGCCAAGAACGCGCGGCTGGAACAACTGGTTTCCCAGATTGCGGGTCGTCCGCTTCGGGTTTCGATCCGACTGGTTGAGTCGGCGCCTCCGCCTCCGGCGGGACAACCGCCGGTTTCGCGCCAGCCCGTGGCGCCCCCAGTACCGGTTCAGAACTTCCGAGTCGCCGAGTCGGCGCCGGTGTTCAACGAACCGGGGTACCTGCCCGGCGAGGAAGAGCCCCCCTCGCTGGAGGAAACGTACCGGCTCTTCCGCGAGCAGCAGGGGAATGGCAACGCCCGGGCGGCCTTGCGCAACGACCCGGCGTTCCGAGAGAAGGTGGAAATGGTGCAGCGGTTCTTCAGCGGCCGCCTGTTCGACCCGGCGGGGCGGGAAATCGTGCTGGAGTAAACGACCCGGTGGGCTGAAGGCGGAAAACAGGCCCTCCTGTGGCCCCCCGAAAGAGAGATCGGACTTCTGGTTGACGGCAAAGAGCCCAAGACACGTCTGGAACAGGCCGGGGAGCGGGTTCGGTCCGCTTCGATGGCGTACCTGATCCCCGCGATGCTGGCGGTGGGACCGCTGGTGGGGTATGTTCTGGGACGGTGGATCGGCGGGTTTTTCGACCAGTCGGAAGCGGGGGGAGTGGTGGGGTTGCTGGTGGGATTGGTCTCCGGAATTCGGGAAGTGGTGCGGCTGGTGCGCCGGATGGGGAAGGAATGAACGAAGAAAAAGCGCCACTCTCCTTTTATGAACGCGTGATGCGTGCCTCGATCTGGGTCGGGGGGCTGGGGGCGCTTTACGGGGCGGTTTATGTCGGTCCCCAACAGGCGCTGGTCTATCTGCTGTTCCTGGGGTGGATGCTGGTAAATCTGGCGTTATGGCGTCCCTTTTTGCGGGGAATGCTGCGTTCGGAACGCCGTGCGGGACAGGTACTTCCTCTCGGGATGTTGAAGATTGTCTGGTTATTTGTCCTGTTTTTGCTGGGTTATTTTTATATTGGAGCAACCGGCGCACAAAAAACTTCAAATTTTCTGGCTTTCTTGCTTGGCTTTAATACCCCTTTTCTGGTAGCCTTGCTCAAGGCTGGGGGACAATATCTGACCCGTAAGTCCGACACCTCCCTTTCGCGGGAGTGGCCCGATGTACTGGACTCCTCCGCGGAAAAGGGGAAGGGTACTACAGAAGAGTGAGTATTATGACTGAGTCCGAACTCTCCCCCACTTCTCCTCACGCAGAAACCCCCCATGAGGCCGGCTCGACTCCGGCCCACGAAGATCCGGCGGCGCAAGGTCACGGCGGAGAAGAGGGGCACGCCGGCGAACCCGAACTCGAGAATTTCTGGAACCTTCTGGCCAAGAGTTCCCTGAATAAAGAAGGGACGTTCACGGGAAAAATCATCAAGCCGTTCGATCCCTACGTCGCCGACGAAAAGGCGGCCACCCTCCACAAGGTCAACCAGAACGTCTTCTTCGGTCTCGTTTCCGTGGCGCTGGTGTGGTTCCTGTTGTGGCGGGGGATGCGCAAGAACGCCATGATTCCCGGCCGCTTCCAGGGACTCATCGAGGTGCTGATTGACGGATTGTGCAATTTCTTCACGGGAATCCTGGGTGAAAAGCATGCGCGTCCCCATCTGTCCTTCCTGGTTTCCCTCTTTCTGTTCATCATGATCAACAACCTGTTGGGGCTGGTCCCGCTGATGAAGTCCTCGACCGGCATGTTCCAGACGAATATCGTGCTGGGCCTGTGCGTCTTTGTCTATGTGCAGTATCAGGGGTTGCGCCGCAATGGCCCCAAGAATTATGTGCTGCACCTGATGGGAAATCCGAAAGACCCGATCACGTGGTGTCTGGCGCCGTTTATGTTTCTGCTCGAGCTGCCGGCGGAGTTCATCAAGCCGCTGAGCCTTTCGTTGCGTCTTTTCGGGAATATCATGGGAGAAGACCTGCTGCTGGGGGTGTTTGTGATGCTGGGCATCATGCTCACGAAACTGCTCCTCCACCCGTTGGGGATTGTTGATCCGATCGTGGCGATCCCCCTGCACTTCCCCTTCCTGTTTCTGGCGACGCTCACCAGCGTGATTCAGGCGCTGATCTTTTCCCTGTTGTCGTGTGTGTACATCCTGTTGATGCTGCCGCATGACGAGCACGAACATTGAGACAAGGGTTTTTCTTGCCGGTTTGCGCGTTCCGGTTGAGAGCGGCGATTCCTGAGAAAGTCGCGGCCAGAGAAAAAACGATCGCATCATCAAGCAAAAGAAGAGAGGAACACAGAAGATGAATCCGGAATTGGGAACTGCTTTAGCGAAGTTGGCGTATCCGATCGGGCTGGGACTGGCCGCGTTGGGCTCGGGCATCGGTCTGGGCACGGCGGTGGGTGGCGCCATGCAGGCCATGGGGCGTCAGCCCGAGGCCTCGGGCAAGATTCAGACGGCCATGATCATCGGTTGCGCGTTCATCGAAGCGTTGACGATCTACGCCTTGATCTCCGTGTTCCTGGTGGGCCAGGCCAAGTAATTCTCCGGTCTCGCGCATCGGTCCGCCGCAGGCCGGATAGATTCTGACCGGGAAGGGCGCACAGGCCCTTCCCGGTTGGCTGAAACGGCTTGCTGGAACCGACACGGGGGAAACCGTCGGGATCGAGCGCCAGACCCGGAATCGAATGTTCACCCCTCCCGCTTCCCGCGGGTCAGGGCCAACGGACGGATCCGGGGTGGGGGAGAAAAGAGGGAACCATGAAAGAATTACTGCCTGTCGTATTTACCCACTTTATCGCCTTCATGCTGTTCCTGTGGGTGATCAAAACGTTTGCCGTCGGCCCGGTGCTCAACCTGCTCGACCAGCGGCGCAAGCAGATCGCGGATCAGTACGACGACATCGCGGCGAAGAACAAACGCGTGGACGGCCTGCGCGAGGAGTATGAAGATCACCTGCGCGAGATCGAAGAAGAAGCGCGCAAGCGGGTGCAGGAAGAAGTGACGCGGGCGCGGCGGATCTCGGAAGAGATCGTCGAGGCGGCGCGCGCCGAGGCGGCGCAATTCATCGAGAAGGCGCGCCAGAACACCCAACTTCAGGTCGAGCAGGCCCGCGCGGAACTCAAGGACGAGGTGGTCAACCTGACGCTGGCCGCCACCGAGCGTCTCCTGCGCGAGAAACTCGACGACACCCGGCACCGCCAGCTGGTGGGCACTTTCCTGGACGAACTGAAACAGAGAAACTAAGCCATGCGTGAGCAAGATCTGCCCATCCTCGAAGTCTATGCCGAAGCGCTTCACGAGTCGGCCCGTGCGGCTCAGTCGCTCGACGCCGTTTTCGACCAGGCGCAGCAACTCGGCCCGATCCTGCGCGAGAATCCCGCCCTGTTGCGGTTTCTCGAAAAGCCGGCCATCGAGACAAGCGCCAAGAAGCAACTCCTCAAGACGGCCTTCGGCGGCCGAATTCAGCCCCTTATGCTCAATCTGGCCCTGATGCTCACGGACAAGTACCGCGGCGGGCTCTGGCTGGGCGTACTCGACCAGTTTATCCACAGGGTCGAGCGCGAGCGGGGCATTTTCGCCGCCAGCGTCCAGTCGGCGCACGTGCTCGACGCGCAGGAACGGGCGCAGGTCAAGGCCCGCCTCGAAGCGTTCACCGGCAAACAATTGCGAATCGAATACGAAGAAAATCCCAGCCTGATCGGCGGAGTGCTGTTCCGTTACGGCGACACGCTGATTGATCACTCGTTGCGCGGAGCGCTACAGAAAATCCGCGCCAGGCTGGAAGCGGCACCCATAGCCTGAGGCGCCCCCCGGGGCGCCTACTCCATTCGGGAGAGTACACGCGACATGCCATTGCGAGCAGAAGAAATCACCAGCATTTTAAGCAAGGAACTCCAGAGTTACGAGTCCAAACTCGAGGTCGAGGACGTCGGCACGGTCCTCAAGGTCGGCGACGGCATCGCGACGGTCTATGGCTTGCTCAACGCCATGGCCGGCGAGTTGCTGGAATTCCCCGGCGGCCTGATGGGGATGGTACTCAACCTCGAGGAGAGTTCCGTCGGTGTGGCCATTTTCGGCGACGACTCGGGGATCAAGGAAGGCGACCTGGTCAAGCGTACCGGGAATGTGGCCTCGATCCCCGTCAGCCGCTCGATGCTGGGCCGCATTGTCACCCCCCTCGGTGAGCCGATTGACGGCAAGGGGCCCATCACCGGCACGACGCGTATGCCCATTGAGGCGATCGCCCCAAACGTGCTGGCGCGCCAGCCCGTCCGCGAACCGCTCATGACGGGTATCAAGGCCATTGACTCGATGATTCCGATCGGGCGCGGTCAGCGCGAGCTGATCATCGGCGACCGTCAGACGGGGAAAACGGCCATCGCCATCGACGCGATCATCAACCAGAAGGGCAAGGGTGTGATCTGTGTCTATGTGGCCGTGGGCCAGAAGATGTCGGGGGTGGTGCGTATCGCCAACACGCTCGAACGCAACGGCGCACTCGAACACACGGTGATCGTGGTGGCGTCGGCGAATGAAGCGGCGGCGTTCCAGTACATCGCCCCCTACGCCGGGTGCGCGGTGGGCGAGTACTTCCGCGACCGCGGCGAGCATGCGCTGTGCGTGTACGACGACTTGTCCAAGCAGGCGGTGGCCTACCGCCAGATGTCCCTGCTGCTTCGGCGTCCGCCAGGCCGCGAAGCGTACCCGGGCGACGTGTTCTACCTGCACTCGCGCCTCCTCGAACGCGCGGCGCGTCTGCACAACGATCTGGGCGGCGGGTCGCTGACCGCGCTGCCGATCATTGAAACGCAGGCGGGCGACGTGTCGGCCTACATCCCGACGAACGTGATCTCGATCACCGATGGTCAGATCTTCCTGGAACCGGACCTCTTCTATCAGGGGATCCGGCCCGCCGTGAACGCCGGTATCTCGGTGTCGCGTGTGGGTGGTAACGCCCAGACGAAGGCCATGAAGAAGGTGGGCGGCCAGCTGCGTATCGCCATGGCGCAGTACCGCGAACTGGCAGCCTTCGCGCAGTTCGGTTCCGACCTGGACGCCGCGACTCAGGCCCAGTTGACCCGAGGCGAGCGACTCGTCGAGGTGCTCAAGCAGCCCCAGTACGAGCCGATGTCGTTGCCGCATCAGGTCTTGCAGCTCTTCGCGGGCGCCAAGGGCCTGCTCGACAGTCTGCCCAGCGAGCGCGTGATTGACTTCTGCGGCAAGCTCATCAAGTTTGCCGAGAAGGAAGGGTCCGACCTGCTGCACGAGATCGAGACGGCCAAGGACATCAGCGCCGATCTGGACAAGAAACTCTATGCCCTGATCGAACGGTTCAAAGTGGGTTATATGAACGAGTTGGAGAAGGAAAAACCCTCGAGCTCGGTGGACCTGGGTAACAATTCTGAATCTGCGACGGAATAGTCAGCCATGCCGGAATCTTTGAAAGCACTGCGGCGGCGCCTGCGCAGCATCCACAACACGCAACAGGTGACAGGGGCCATGGAAATGGTCTCGGCCGCCAAACTGCGCCGGGCGCAAGGCGCCTTGCAGGCCGCGCGACCCTACATCAGGAAACTGGAACAACTGCTGGGGTATCTGGCGCCGTCGGCCGAGGCGGCCGGACATCCCCTCTTCACCCAGCGGCGGGTGCATCGGTCCACGCTGGTGCTCCTCACGGCCGATCGCGGGTTGTGCGGCAGTTACAATAGCAACCTGATCCGCATCGCGGAGCACCACCTGAAAGAACACCGCCTCGGTTCGATGGAACTGGTCTGTGTCGGGCGCAACGGCGCCAATTACTTCGGGCGCCGCAACTGGCCCATTGCGGCCACCTACCCCGATTTCGGGGGAGTGCTCGACCGCGAAAAGTCCGACGGGATCGCGCAGACGCTTCTCAAGCGTTATACCGAGGGTGAGACGGACGAGATCTACTTCCTCTACAGCACGTTCATTTCGACCTCGCAGTCTCGGCCCACGTACGAAAAGTATCTCGATCTGGACCTTTCGACCCTGTTGCGCAACGCCCCGCCCGAGGAGCGGAAAGGGTACGATTACCTCTTCGAGCCGGATCGCGACCGCGTCTTCGAGTCGTTGTTGCCCATGTACCTGCGCTCGAAGGTCTATATCACCCTGGCCGAGTCGTTCACGTCCGAGCACAGTGCCCGGATGCTGGCCATGAACAACGCCACCAAGAACTGCGAAGAACTGATCAGCACCCTGACCCTGCGCCTCAACAAGGCGCGTCAGACCTCGATCACCTCGGACCTGCTCGATATCGTCGGAGGCGCCGAGGCGCTCAGCAGTGGCGCGTGATCCCCAACAGCCCCGCCGGATTAAAATCGAGGATATGTGACAGTCGGATATTCGACTGATGCGGTTCCAGATGAGGTTTGTCATGGAAGAAAATAGCGAACGGGTTTGGCAACGGGAAGAACAAATCCATGACGAAGGGGCCTTGGAACGGGGAGAGTCGCGAAAGTTTTATAAGTCACGTTCTGTGGCCGAAGCCCGTGAAAGGTATCGGAATTGGGCGCTCACGCTGGGCCGGGGCAAAGATCTGCTGGAAGTCGGGTGCGGAACGGGTGAGAATGTTCTGGATTATGCAAAAAATGGGGTTCGGGTGACGGGGATAGACATTTCGGGCGGACTGGTGGACAAGGCCCGGCAATTGCTGGAAGCGAATACCGAGACGCGGGGCCATGTCCAAAAAATGAATGCGGAACAGATGACATTCGATCCGGCCTCGTTCGATGTGGTTTGTGGAACCGCGATTGTTCACCACATGACCGATATCGCGGCGTTTTCGAACGACACGTATTCGTGCCTGCGAGAGGGTGGAAGTATTCTGTATCTCGAACCGCTGGGACACAATCCGTTCCTGAAGTTGTACCGATGGTTGACTCCCAAGCGTCGGACTCCCGATGAAGCGCCTCTGTTGAACCGCGATCTCAAGATACTGGTGGGAAAATACCGGGAAGTGCGGATCGAGTATTTTCTCCTGCTCGGTCTTCTGGCTTCCTTTGTGTTCCATGTCACAAAATCCGAAAAGTTGTTTTTATTCCTGGATCGCCTTCTCTATCCGATCGATAAATTCCTGTTGTCAATTCCAAGCCCGTTGCAGAAATGGAGCTTTTTGGCCATTATCCGGGCGCGGAAATAAAGGGAATTGAAGAGAACGGAATAAGAGAGGGGGCGGCCACTCCAATCGCGCGCGGTCGGGTATGGGTTGCCGGCTGGCGTGTTTCCTGTTTGATATGAGCAACGAACTCCTCTTCGGTATCGAAGTCCTCGTCACCCTCAGTCTGGTCCTCCTGGCCAACCGCCTCGGGCAGATCTGGCTCGTGGCCCTCATGGCCGTCATGCTCGTCCTGATGAACATCTTTGTCCTCAAGCAGATGGACCTGTTCGGGATGCAACTGACCGGGGGCAATGTGCTCTATGCCGCCACGTTTCTGGCGTCCGACCTCCTGGCCGAACACTGGGGCAAGCGCGAGGCCTACCGCGCCGTCCGGGTCGGGTTCGGCGCTTCGGTTTGTCTGGTGATCCTGGGGTTGCTGGTGATTCAGTTTCAGCCTAACACCCTGGATTCCTCGGGGGGCGGGATTCCGCCGGACGAGGCGCTCAAGACACTTCTCACCCCCTCGTGGCGCATCGTGGGCGCCTCAATGTTCACCTACCTCGTGGTCCAGCACCTCGACGTGTGGATCTTCACGTCGGTGCGGCGGCTTACGGGGGAGCGGCTGTTGTGGCTGCGAACCAGCGCCTCGACCATCGTGTCGCAGACGATGGACTCGTTTCTGTTCCACCCGCTGGCGTTCGCCGGTCTGCCGGGGTTCACGTCCACCACGATCCTCAACATGATTCTGTTCAACTGCATCCTGAAATTGATGGTCGCGCTGATCGAGAACCCCTATATTTACCTGAGCAAACTACGCTGGCTGCGGCCGCGCGATACGGCCGCGTGGCTGGAGAAAAACCGTATCGTCGAGGGGAACGGCGACGGGACGGAATAGCGGTCCCGCGGAATGGGTCGGGCAGACTGGGGGGGTGGACGCGGAGGATCAGGTGCGTTTCCAATCCACTCCGTCCATCTCATGCGTTTTGTCCACCCGGTCCATTCCAGAAACCGAGACGGACAAAACACGACACCGTGGTTGAAACCGGGAAGAAAGGATGATCGGACAAATGCTTCGTACGACGAGAACAATGGTGGTTCTGCTGGGAGTATTGGGAATTTTCTCCGGGTGTGCGCAGATCGGTGTCTGGCGGGGGGCGCGCGACGCCTATGTCTTCACCTATTTCACGAAGAACGGCGAGGACGGCGTCCGCCTCCTCGGGAGCCGCGACGGCCTGACCTGGGCCCCCCTCAATGGCGGTCACTCCTTCCTCGAACCGAAAGTCGGCGAGTCCAAACTGACCCGCGACCCGTGCGTCATTCAGGGACCGGACCAACAGTTTCACATGGTCTGGACCTCCGGCTGGAAAGAACGGGGGATCGGCCTGGCGCACTCGAAGGACCTC
>Ga0116171_10006249_pt1 | contig 10322 bp, 6 predicted proteins | sample AD_JPNHW2_MetaG_FD_89798 | JGI IMG/M metagenome (GOLD analysis project Ga0116171, IMG submission 89798) | Active sludge microbial communities of municipal wastewater-treating anaerobic digesters from Japan - AD_JPNHW2_MetaG | ecosystem: Engineered > Bioreactor > Anaerobic > Digestate | place...
CGTATCTGGCGCGTGATTGATATGAGGCAAAAAATCAACCTCCCTTTTTATTACCCGATACAGGAGCAACAGGATCGTAAGAGCCTGATGACGATCATTTACAATGCTGTTAAAGAAAATACTATTACAGCATATACTACGGATAACGAAGAATTTTTAACGCCGCTGACACCAACTGAAATCCAGAAAACTCTGGATCAGCAGGATACCATGACCATGACCCGTCTTGAGCCGCCTTATGATCAGTATGACAGCGTTGTATCAAATCCGTTCGATCCATCTTCTGTATATCTTTTAAGGGTGAAAGAAGAATGGTTCTTCGACAAGCAGCGCTCGGTAATGGATGTACGTATCATCGGGTTATGTCCTTATAAAGAAGAATATGATGAGTTTGGCGAACCAAAAGGTTTCAAACCGCTGTTCTGGATCTATTTCCCTGAGTGCCGTAAGATATTTGCAAACAATGAAGTGTATAACAAATGGAACGATGCAGAACGGAGAACCTATGAAGATATTTTCTTCAAACGCTTGTTTGGCAGTTATATCTATAAGGAAAGCAACGTCTATGACCGAAGGATTTTCCAATATGCCAAAGGCATGGATGGTTTGCTGGAAGCAGAGCGGATTAAAGATGAGCTTTTTATAAAAGAACATGATCTTTGGGAATATTAAAATTTAAAAAAAACCCCGGCAAAACACCGGGGTTTTTTTATTTTTGTGAAAACTCTTTTCATGTTGCACGATTTCTGGGATACTCCAGTGGAGTTTTGTAAAGGCGTTGGCCCGGCCCGCTCGGATCTTCTGAAAAAAGAATTAAATATTTTCACCATTGGTGATTTATTAATGTATTTCCCTTTCCGCTATGTTGATAAAACCGTTTTTCATAAAATATCGGACATAAATGAAAACCAGCCTTATGTTCAGATCAAAGGAAGAATCAGGAAAGTTGAAATTGCCGGAATGGGAAGAAATGCAAGGTTGGTTGCACGTCTGGCAGATGAAACAGGCGAAATTGAACTGGTGTGGTTCAACGGGGTGAAATGGCTTAAAGATAAAGTTCAACCCGGATTGGATTTTATTGTTTTTGGCAAACAGACAATTTTTAATGGCAAACTCAATATTACCCACCCGGAAATAGACACCGTTAATTATGATGATACAGGTGAAAGCAAACGCAGGTTTTACCCCGTTTACGCATCAACTGAAAAACTTAAAGCAAAAGGATTAGACAGTAAGGGAATCAGCAAGATAGTGTATAAAGCACTTGAGGATGCCGCCGGAAAAATTACGGAAAACCTAACTGGGGAAATAATAACTAAGCTTAACCTGGTTTCACGCGAGGAGGCTATTTTTAATATACATTATCCTCACGATAATTTATCGCTTAAAAAAGCACAAGGCAGGCTTAAATTTGAGGAGTTATTCTTTATTCAGCTAAGGCTTGTAAAATTAAAACTTTACCGGAATAAAAAAATATCCGGCTTTACTTTTAATAGTGTCGGGAAATATGTTAATGATTTTTATCATCATGTATTGCCATATAACCTCACCGGTGCCCAAAAAAGAGTCATAAAAGAAATCAGAAGAGATATGGGTTCCGGACAGCAAATGAACCGCTTGTTGCAGGGCGATGTCGGAAGCGGCAAAACAGTGGTTGCGCTAATGTGTATGCTGATCGCACTCGATAATGGATATCAGGCATGCATCATGGCTCCTACCGAGATCCTGGCCACACAGCATTACAATACCATAAAAAACTTTTTACAACAACTTGGAATACATGTGAAGCTATTGACAGGCTCAACAAAAAGTGTTGAACGGAAGAAAATTCTTGAGAGTTTAATTAATGGTGAAACACAAATATTATTGGGGACACATGCATTGATAGAGGAAGTGGTAAAGTTTAAAAGCCTGGGTTTGGCCGTTATTGACGAGCAACACAGGTTTGGTGTGGCCCAGCGGGCAAAACTTTGGGAGAAGGGGAGTTTTCCGCCGCATATTCTGGTTATGACGGCAACGCCTATTCCCAGGACTTTGGCGATGACTCTATATGGTGATTTGGATGTGTCCGTGCTGGATGAACTTCCTCCTGGCCGGAAACCCGTTAAAACGCTTCATTTTGGGGATTCAAACAGGTTGAAGGTATTTAGCTTTATAAGGGAACAAATTAAAACGGGCAGGCAGGTTTATATTGTTTATCCATTGATTCATGAATCTGAAACTCTTGACCTGAAACATCTTATGGAAGGGTATGATGCCATTGTACGCGATTTCCCGTTGCCCGACTATGCAGTGAGTATTGTGCACGGGCAAATGAAAACAAAGGAGAAAGATTATGAAATGGCCCGTTTTGTCAAAGGTGAGACACAGATTATGGTTGCTACTACCGTCATCGAAGTGGGCGTTGATGTTCCCAATGCCTCTGTAATGATCATTGAGAATGCCGAAAGGTTTGGGCTGTCGCAATTACATCAATTGCGCGGCAGGGTGGGGAGAGGGGCCGACCAGTCATTTTGCCTGCTGATGACTTCCGATAAGCTTTCAAGTGATGCCCGGGCACGCATAGGAGCAATGCTTGAAACCAACGACGGATTCAGGATTGCAGAACTGGACCTTAAACTCAGAGGCCCGGGAAATATTGAGGGCTTGCAGCAAAGCGGCATCACCGACCTGCACATTGCCGACCTGGTTGCTGATGAAAAAATTTTACGGTATGCACGTCATGTTGCGATGGAGATGCTTGAGCGTGATCCCGAGTTGGAATCGATAGGTAACAAGCCTGTAAGAGATTTTATAATAAAAGAAAATAAGCGAAAGGGCTCATGGGGAATGATCAGCTGATTTTAATAAGCTGGCCAAAATATAAATGCACTTTTGCTATTTTTATTAAAATTAAAAAATATGCCGGTAATATACACAAAGCAGTTTAGTAACCATACTATTATTGGGGTATGGCATATTACAGAAAATATTGAGGACTTATTGTCAGAAATAGATCTTTCGGATAAAGACCGGCAGGTGCTGGATTCATACCGGCATGAAGGACGTAAAAAGCAATGGTTGAGTTACAGGATATTAATTAATAAACTGTCCGGAGATACTTTTCAGGTTCATTACACAAATTTTGGAAAGCCCTATTTGATGGACGATGTAAAAAGTAAGCATGTTTCAATAACTCATTCGGGGGATTATTCGGCAGTTATAATCAGCCCTGATACAGCCGTTGGAATTGATATTGAAAAAACAAGTAAAAGAATTGAACGGGTTTCGTCACGATTTCTTTCAAATTCTGAAGAGAAATTCATTGATAAGACTAATTTTCTTGAGCATCTTACCATTTGCTGGACGGCCAAGGAAGCGCTCTTTAAAATTTATGGAAATGACTATTATGATTTTAAAAAGCAGATAAAACTTCAGCCGTTCAATTATACTTCAGAAGGCGAAATAAAAGCTTCGCTTCAAAGTGGAAAAAAAACTGTTGAATTTCATGTCTTTTTTGAGAAAATTTCGGATTTTTTTCTGTCATATGTAATTGGATAATTCCAAGAGATTTTTATTCTTTCCTTTTATAAAATAATTTTCCCAATAAATTTTTTGTCTTTTGTTATCCGCTCTCAAAACCGCAAAACAGGTCTGCAAGCAGACCATAGGCATGCCTTTGTGAAACCCTCATAAATTCATTGTTTTATAACAGGTTTGTGTATATTTGCTAAAATTTATGAAGATTTGCTGAAAATGAAAATCTATCAGAATATTTTAAGCAGTAAGGCCAAAGAAAAAAAACTCTTGTGCATACTTATTGACCCCGACAAATCTTCAGTCAGGACGGTTGAGAAAATTGCGGTTATGGCCGAAGACGCCGGCGTAGATTATTTTTTTATCGGCGGTAGCCTGATCACCAACGATACTATGAAAAAATGTATTTCGGTAATGAAGGAAACATCTGCAATACCTGTGATCATTTTTCCGGGCAATACAATGCAGATTAATCCAGATGCTGATGCAATTTTGTTTTTATCACTGATTTCGGGCCGTAATGCCGAGATGCTGATTGGAAAGCATGTGATAGCAGCGCCGTATTTGCGTCGCACATCATTAGAAATAATTCCGACGGGCTATATACTGGTAGACAGCGGGCATCCAACTGCCGCCTCATATATGAGCAATACGCTTCCTATCCCTTATTATAAAGATGATATCGCCGTGTGCACGGCCATGGCCGGTGAAATGCTTGGATTGAAGATGATATATATTGATGCAGGAAGTGGTGCCGGAAAACCTGTGAGTATATCTATGATTGAACAGGTTAAAAAAAATATTTCGGTACCGTTGATTATTGGCGGAGGCATTGATTCTCCCGTGAAGGCGAAAAAAATATATCAGGCAGGAGCGGATATGATCGTTGTCGGCAATGCCGTTGAGAAAGATCCGGCATTGATCCCGCAATTAGCTCATGCAAGAAATATTTAGAAAGAATTACTGATGTTTTAAACGGTAGAAAGAGATGAAGAAAACAGTAATTAAAATTCTAAGTTATATTTTATTCTTTCATTTGCTTTTATTTTCATTACTGCCATTTTGGATGTTATACCTGCTGTCGGATTTTCTTGCCTTCGTGTTATTTTATATTATAAAGTATCGTAAAAAGGTTGTATTTAAAAATCTTGAAAACAGCCTTCCTGATTATACAGATATTAATAAAATTGCATGGCAGTTTTACAGGTTTCTGGCCGATGTATTTTTAGAATCGGTTAAGTGTTTTACTATCAGCAAAAAGAACCTGTTGGCAAGGATTACATGCGATAATCCTGAGATCATGGAACAATATTTCCAGGAGAAAAGGAGTGTGATTTTTATGTCAGCTCATTATTGTAATTGGGAGTACCTGATATATTCCATGAATATTCTTTTTCCGCACTGGGCAATTGGTGTGGGAAAGCCTCTATCCAATGAGGTGATGAATAAACTTACCAATGCCCGCCGGAGCCGCTTTGGTATGAAAATTATCAATGCCAGGAATATTAAAGATGAATTTAACAAGGACCGAAATGAGCTTACTGCCAGCCTTTTTCTTTCGGATCAATATCCGGGTGGGTCAAAGAAAGGGATACATGTTAAATTTCTTAATAAAGAAACTGATTTTTTGTTTGGTGCTGAAAAGTATGCAGTTGAATACGATTATGTTGTTGTTTATGCAGATTTTCAGCGAATAAAAAGGGGAAGATATAAGCTGCATCTTGTTAAAATCACGGATATGCCGCGTGAGTGCGAGTATGGATATATTATGAAAACCTATATTGACCTGCTTGAAAAAACAATACTGAGAGATCCACCTTATTGGTTATGGTCACATAAGCGTTGGAAACAAATTCAGGGATTTTACTGAGAGGAATCAGTTTAGGTCGGGGTCCGGCTTTTTAATGTCTTTTATGTTAAGCTGCAGGGAAGTATTGCCATTCCATTCATTTTCTTCGATATGATAACAAATATCAAATGAATTTCCTTCCCTGATGTAATCATAAAACTCGCCCAATTGAAAACCTATGGCCGAAAAGGGCGGCAAAGAAATCTCAGGATAGGTTATGGAAAGTTTTAAATGATTTTTTTCATTCTTGCCTACAAGCCTTGCGTTACCAAAATCAACAACGCCGGTTGTTTTAAATACCGGGGACATGTTTCCGGGGCCGAACGGCGAAAACTGTTTTATTATCTTGTAAAAATTGGGATTTATCTGGCGCAAATCAATCTCTGCATCAATCTCAACTTCAGGGATTTGCATGTCTTCTGTTAATGTAGCGCTGACTATTTCTTCAAAGCGTTTCCGGAACACGCTCAGGTTTTCGCGCTTTATGGTAAGGCCTGCCGCATATTTATGACCGCCGAAGTGTTCCAGGAGGTCGCTACAGGCATCAATGGCATCGTAGATATCAAAATCTTTTACTGAGCGCGCCGATCCGCAAATCAGCCCATTTGAATCTGTAAATACAATTGTTGGCCTGTAATAAACTTCTGTAAGGCGTGAGGCTACAATTCCAATAACGCCTTTATGCCAGTCAGGTTGGTAGACAATAGTAGATTTGCTTTCTAAAAGGCTTTTGGAAGCTTTGATCATTTCGATGGCATCAATAGTAGTCTGGGTATCCAATGTTCGTCGTTCGGTATTATAGTTGTCGATCTGAATGCCAATTTCCAGGGCATCTTTCATGTTATCGGCAATAAGAAGCGTAACTGAGTCACGCCCGTTTTCGATACGTCCGGCAGCATTGATTCTGGGGCCGATCAAAAAGACAAGATCATTAATATTGAGTTGCCTGGAAAAGATCAATGAGTTATAATCATCAGTGGATTCCTTAATGCGTTTTACGCCGCTGCTTTGCAGTACGGCTTCAATGCCCGGACGAGGATTGGAATTTATAAGTTTTAATCCGTAAAAAGCCAGTATCCGGTTTTCACCGGTAATAGGAACAATATCTGAGGCAATGCTCACCGTAACGAGGTCTAGGTATTTGAAAAGCTCCTTTTCGCTGATATTCCTTCTTCTGGCAAATGCCTGGATAAGTTTATACCCGATGCCGCAGCCGGAGAGTTCTTTATAGGGATATTCACAATCGGGGCGTTTGGGATCAAGTACGGCAGCTGTTTTTGGGATTTCACTACCTGGCCTGTGGTGATCGCAAATAATAAAATCTATTCCCTTGCTGTTGGCATATTCAATTTTTTCAACAGCCTTAATGCCACAATCTAAAGCAATAATCAGCTTCATATTGTTTTCGTGAGCATAATCAATGCCTTTTATGGAGATGCCGTATCCTTCAATATACCGGTCGGGGATATAAAAATCAATATCGGAATAGTAATTTTTTAGAAAAGAATACACTAAGGCTACAGCAGATGTTCCATCAACGTCATAATCGCCATAAATCAACATTTTTTCCTTGTTCGCAATAGCTTTTTCAATGCGGTCTATTGCTTTATCCATGTCCTTCATCAGAAAAGGATCATGGAGGTGACTTATTTCAGGGCGAAAAAAATCACGGGCCTCGTTAAAAGTCGTTATTCCACGCTGGTACAATAAATTAGCAATTGGAAAAGAAACATTTAAATCTTTTGCCAATTGCTCAATCAGTTCTTTATTACCTAATTGCTTAAGTACCCAGCGCTTTTCCATGAAATTCCTGCTTTTCACGGCAAAATTACACATTAATATTTGTAAATTCACCCCCTGTATGATTTTATTTTGTGTATACCCTGAAATATTTATACCTTTATTCAATAAATAGGTTCGATTTACAGTTTAATACGTTAAAATTTAAAAATAAATCTGTAATAAAATGAAATCCGGAAAAATCATTAAAGGTATTGCTAAGGGATTAGGGATTTTTGTTGCCCTTTTAATAGTATTGGCAATAATACTACCTGTAATTTTTAAAAAGCAGATTGTTGAAGCCGTTAAAACGGAAATCAACAAACAGATTAATGCAACGGTTGACTTCAAAGATTATCATCTTTCATTATTTCGCAATTTTCCTGATTTTACATTAGGGCTTGATAATCTGACAATCGCCGGACTAAATGAATTTAAAGGCGATACCCTCGCCGATGTGAAAAAGCTCAGGCTTACTATTGGGTTATTCAGTGTTATCAGTGGCGACCAGTATAAAATAAACAGAATATCACTTGATAATCCGGTAGTTCATTTAAAAATTCTGAAAGACGGAAAGGCAAACTGGGATATTATGAAACCTTCCGCTGATACTGTTAAAACAAAAACGGAAGCCCAACCGTCCTCTTTTAAATTATCTATTGATAAATTAAATATAAGCAATGCTGTTCTGACTTTTGATGATGAAGAGTCCAACATGCATATCAAAGCCATCAATCTGAACCATACCCTTAAAGGCGACCTGACAGCTGATTTCACTTCGTTATATACAAAGACAAGTATTGATACACTGAATTTTTCATACGCAGGGATTCCCTATCTGAAAAAAGCCAGTGTGGACTTAAAAGCGGATATTGATGCAGATTTGAAAAATTCAAAATATACTCTGAAAGAAAATGAATTCCGCCTGAACGACCTTTTTCTTGCTTTTGACGGCTGGATTGCCATGCCAAAGGATGATATCGATATGGATATGAAATTTAAAACAAAAAAGACGGATTTCAGCAATATACTATCATTAATACCTGCTATATACATGAAGGATTTTGATAAAATTGAAACTAAGGGCAGCCTGGCACTGGATGGTTACGCAAAAGGGACCTATAATGAAAAGTCTATCCCTGCTTTTGCAATTTACCTTCTGGTCGAAAATGCCATGTTCAAATATCCTTCGCTGCCCAAATCGGTAACCAATATTAACCTGAATGTAAAAGCCAGCAATGCTGATGGTAAGCCTGATCATACCATCATCGACATTAAGAAGCTGCATTTTGAAATGGGAACAAATCCTGCTGATATTGTGATGCATATTTCAACACCGGTTTCCGATCCAAATATTGATGGAACTGTTAAAATCAAAGTGAACCTGGGTGAGGTGAAAGATTTTTATCCTCTTGAAACGGGTGATGAATTGAGCGGAAAACTTAATGCTGATGTGAGCCTGAAAGGGAAATTATCATCTGTTGAAAAGGAAAAGTATGAGGAGTTCCAGGCAAAGGGTGAAATATCTGTTTCTGGCATGACCTATAAAAGTAAAGATATTAAACAATCGGTTGTTATCAATGACCTTAGGCTTTTGTTTTCTCCTCAGTTTGTGGAAATGCCATCGTGCAGCCTGAAAATAGGTCGTTCCGATTTATCAGCCAAAGGCCGGTTAGATAACCTTCTTTCCTATATTTTCAGGGATGAATTGCTGAAAGGCAGATTTGAAAGTACTTCCCGTCTGCTGGACATCAATGAATTTATGACAGGGGAGACGACACCGGCAACTTCTGCTACGCAAACGACAACAGAAGAAAGCAGCTCTTTATCTGTAATTGAAGTGCCGGCTAATTTGGATTTTTATCTGAACTCCACATTTGGCAGGGTATTGTATGATAAAATGGATATGTCCAATGTCAATGGTATTGTAAAGATAGCTGACAGAAAACTTACACTGGAAAATCTGAAAATGAATATCCTCGACGGAACCCTTGCTGTAAGCGGGGCATACAGTACACAGAAAACCGATCCGCAAATAGATTTCAATCTGGATGCCGGAAACCTTAATATACCAAAGACATTCAAGACTTTTGTCACAGTGCAGAAACTGGCTCCTGTGGCAGAAAAATGCAGCGGTAAGGTTTCTGCTAAGATCAAACTGAAATCTGCATTAGACAGGACGATGACACCTGTTTACAATTCCATGAACGGATACGGGCAGTTAAGCCTGAATGATGTTGTGGTAAACGGATTCGAGCCTGTGAATAAAATTGCCGATGCACTGAAAATAGATAAATTCAAACGTTTGAATATTGATCATACAGCTATAGATATTACAATTACTGATGGAAGGCTTTATTTCAAGCCACATACGGTTACTTTTGAAAAGATAAAAATGACAATGAGCGGCTGGAATGCCCTTGACAAGACCATCGGTTATGATGCCGTTCTTGAAATTCCCCGTGAATTATTTGGCGGTGCTGCCAATGGGGTGCTAAATAATCTTGTAAGTAAGGCAAATAAACAAGGCCTGAACATTACCCCCGGTAATACTATTATTGTCTCTGCTAAAATTGGGGGAACTTATTCCAAGCCAACTATTACTACAGATATAAAGAAAAACGTGAATGATGCAGTGGAGGATTTGAAAAATCAGGTTACGGAAACGGTAAAGGATAAGGTAAATGAAGTGGTAAATGATGTTAAGGCCGAAACGGCAGCCCAGATACAAAAGATTCTGGCTGAAGCACAGAAGCAGTCACAGCTTATCCGTGATGAAGCAAAAGCTGCAGGCGATAAACTTATCAGCGAGGCAGAAAAGCAGGGGCAGGCGTTGGTGGATAAGGCAACAAATCCATTTACCAAAGCAGCTGCCCAGGAAACTAAAAAACAATTAGTGGCAACAGCCAGAGACAAAGCGGCCAAATTAAACCAGGAGGCAGAAAATAAAGCCAACAAGATACTTGATGATGCACAGAAGCAGGCGGATAAATTAAAGGGGCAGTAGGAGGAGGCCAAAGTGAGCTAATCTAAAGAATCTGGATTGACAAAGGGAAAAATAATACCATTAGCCATTATAATTTAGTCTGAAATTAACAACGTAATGTGAAGAACTTTTTTATATTTCTTTTTAGACTAATAAATAAAAGCTTATCTTTGTTTCATGGCAAAAGCATTA
>Ga0116171_10006250_pt1 | contig 10322 bp, 9 predicted proteins | sample AD_JPNHW2_MetaG_FD_89798 | JGI IMG/M metagenome (GOLD analysis project Ga0116171, IMG submission 89798) | Active sludge microbial communities of municipal wastewater-treating anaerobic digesters from Japan - AD_JPNHW2_MetaG | ecosystem: Engineered > Bioreactor > Anaerobic > Digestate | place...
CTTCCACCAAGTCTTTCTTCTTCAAGGAAACCTCCGCTCAGGGATAGTCCTATACCGGCGCTCCACAAGCCACCTTGAGGGGAAAGCATTGTAACAGAGCTCCCCTTTTTTTTCAACCTTTTCTGGGGACGGAAGGTTCAGCGAAGGTATCCGGGGGGTACTCCTTTTCTGCGAGCCTCCTCGTAGAGGTCATCAAGACTCCGTTGAGCCTCTTTGAGCGCTTCGGCCCTCTCCTGGATGTCCCTCTCCTTTTCGGAGATCTTCTGAGGAAGGGCCATCTGAAGGTTAGGATCTTGAGACCTGAGCCTCTCAAGGTTCAGATCCTCCAGCTCTCTCATAGCCTTTTCCCAAGCGGCTTGGGCCTCTTGAACGACACTTTTGGCATCCTTCAGCCGTCTCTGCCAAAGCTCCTTCTCTTGGGCGGCTTTTTCGAAGGGGTCTCCTCCGGGGGCGACGTAGGGCTCTGAAGCTTCCTGAATCTCGACGTAGCCAAACCCTTTCCCGGGTTGACTCTTTCCAAGGTTTTCGTTGGTGATAACCGTCACCGGTTTATCGATTCTCTTCCTTCTCTCCCTCTCTTTTTTTGCCGCCTCCGCCAGGCTCTGAGCCCGAAGGAGGGGAACGAGGGTGAGGAGAAGGGTGATTACAACCAGGACACGGGCCGTCTTCACGGCATCAACCCCCAGCGGTGCTCACGGGTAAGGGCCGTGTTCAACTGCCATACCTTCACGATGGCCCGACCCTCGGAGGAGTCTACGACAACTCCGTTGCCGATGACAACATCGTGGCCCTTCACCTTATCTTGAGAGAAGAAGACGACGAATTTGCCCCTCTCAAGGCCCTGGGCCCTTCCGCCATCGATCTCGACCTTGTAGCTCTCCGCCGCTTCGCTGACGTTGTCGCCGAGGAAGAGGATCTCTCCTTGCGCCTTCAGCTCCTTGGAGACGAGCCGCAGAGGCCTTGCTTCCGCCTCACCCAGGAGGGGCTCCCTATCCCGGCGGATGGCCAGCAGAGATCCGATGGTCAAGTCGTCACAGAGCTGTTCGACCCGAATACGGGCCCTCTGACCGTCCATGGAGAGAATCCGCACGATTCCGATGTTCTTGACGAGCCCTTCGATCTTCCCCCGGTCGACGGTCTCCACGGGTTTGATCACCTCCAGGAGGTCGCCCTTCTCGAGTTGAGCCTCTGTATCGAAATCGGCCAGAAGGATCTCGTTGATGCTGAAGATCGACCGGGAGATGTCGCTATCCTCGGCGGCAAAGATTTTACCGACCACCGTTCGATCGTTCAGGCCGATACCGCAGTAATCGTCGCTGGCCAGGATCAAGGGCAGAGCGTCGACGTACCTTTTCACGGTCTCTCTCTGCTCCTTCGGTTCTTGCGGGTCTTTCTGCTCCTCCTGAGCCATCGCGAAGACACCTAAGCTCAAGAACGCGGATACCAACAGACAAAGTGTTCGCTTCTTCATACTCTCCTCCTCGTCGCCATCGTTCCCGTCAAAACCGTTGGAGAGGCCGAGACCCTTTCCCGCTCCTACTCCCGCCTCACCACAGTTGTTACTTTTTTCATTCTATGACCATCCTCTTGCTTTGTCAATGCTCCTTGACTTTTCGCCAACCCTGTATTAAAGCATGGGTATGCCCTCTTGCAGAAACACCCTCTGCGACAAGAGCCGTCCCTCTTGGCTGGAAGGGGTCCTCTTCCCCTCCCGCAAGGGGATACTCACGCCCTCCGGCTGGTTCTGCTCCTCCTCCTGCCACAGCCTCTTCCTTATCAACCGCACCGTGGAGATGCACCGTTCCCGGGAGTATCGGATGGAGAGCCGGATGAAGTTGGGCATGATCCTCGTGGACCGCCGTCTGATCGATACGGAAGAGTTAAAATTCGCTTTAGACGAGCAAAAACGGACATCCCGGCGGCTCGGCGAGATTCTCCTCTCCCAAGGTCTTCTCCAAGAGAAAGATCTCCTGGCGGCCCTCTCCCGACAGTACGGCATCTCCTACATCGACTTCGAAGGAACCCACCCTCCAGAGCTTCCCAATCCCGATAAGACCCCCGTCCCCAGGGATTTGATCGTCGAGTTCTGCCTTCTTCCTCTGGAGTTCAACATCAAGGAACACTCCCTCAGCCTGCTGGTCTCTGATCCTTCGGACCTTCGGCTCCTTATCGGCTTTTTCAACGAGTTCCTTCCCGCCTTCAGGGTCCAGTTTTTTTTGACTTCCAAAGGGGAGATCGAACAGCGGATCGCCCTCTTCTACCCCGACCTCCAAGGAGGAATCAGGCTTCCCCAGGAGATGGAAGGGAAGGAGGAGATGGAGGAGATGCTCCTTGACCTTCTCGGGTTCCTCAAGAAGAAGAGAGAGGTTAAGAACCTCTCCCTGACCTTTCTGGATGAAGCCCTTTGGTTGAAGTTCCGCTGGGGGGAAACGGGGTGTGACTTCTACTTCCTCCCCCCCCGAAAGGAGAGGGTTGAGTCTGGAAAGGAGTCCCCTCTTGATCTCAAGCCCCTTTAAGACCCCCCACGGCCACGCCGTCGGCCTCTTCCTCATCACAACCTTCCTCTGGAGCCTCTCGGGAATTCTCCTGAAACCCGTTCACTGGCACCCTTTGGCGGCAGCTTCCCTTCGCAGCGGGGTCGCGGCGCTCTCCCTGCTCTTCTGGCTGAAGCCCTCCCTGCCGGTCTCTAAAGAACTCCTAGGAGCCTTCTCTTACGCAGGAATGGTTCTCTTTTTCGTCATCGCCACACTGCAAACGAACGTCGCCACCGCCCTCTTCCTCCAAAATACCGCTCCCGCCTACGTCCTTCTCCTAGCCCCCCTTCTTCTGAAAGAACGCTCCCGACTGACCGACGGCCTCGCCATCCTCTGCGCCATCGCTGGGGTCTCCATGATCTTCTCCGCCCGTCTCTCCCTGACGGCGCTGAGGGGAACCGTCGCCGGCGTGTTCTGCGGAATCTTCAGCGCCCTCTTTGTCCTCTCCATGCGCCTGCGGAAAGACCAGAACCCCTTGGCCATCGTCTTCTGGGGCAACCTCTTCGCTTTCCTGATCGGCCTTCCCTTCCTGGTTCAAAGCCCCCTCGATCCTCTTCCCTGGGGTCTCCTCTCACTGGCCGGCCTCTTTCAACTGGCCATCCCCTTCGTCCTCTACTCCAAAGCCATCCGAAACGTTACGGCTCTGGAGGCCATCCTTCTATCGACGCTGGAAGTCATCATGAACCCCTTCTGGGTCTGGTGGATCTGGAAAGAGCGCCTCCCCTCGGGGACACTCGTCGGGGGAACCCTGATTCTCTCCGGACTCATCCTACGAGCCCTTCTCCAACGTTCCCCGCCCTCGCCTCCCAAGGGTATGGTATAATCCGACTATACCTTCCGGAGGCACCGAATGCCGTCGGTCATTCTAGCAAATACACCCCTGTCACTCCACCACAACCTTCTCCGCATCCACGCCCCCCGTATAGCCCGCAGGGGGGGAGCAGGTCAGTTCGTCATCGTCATTCCCGACGAGAGTTCGGAAAGGCTTCCCTTGGCCATCTGCGATCTCTCTCCCGAGGAGGGTTGGATCGAAACGGTTTACAGAAAACAGGGAGGACCGGGGGCTCAGCTGGCGGAGAGGCAGAGAGGAGAGGAGCTCTACTCCCTCACGGGCCCTCTAGGAAATCCCATCTCCAAAGAGCGGTGGGGACATGCCCTCCTCGTGGGAAGGGAGGCGGAAGGCTCCCTCCTCTACCTTTTGGCCAAGGAGCTGCTCAAGGAAGGGAACCGGGTCTCCCTACTTCTGTCGGCGCCAAAGAGAGAGGAGCTTCTCCTGGCCGACCGCTTTCAGAGCCTGCCCCTACAGCTCCTCACGGCCACAGACGACGGCTCTGCCGGGTTTCCCGGTACCGGAGAGGCCCTCTTCGAAAAGGTTTGCGCCGGAGAGAGTTTTCAGCGCCTCTTCCTCTCAGGCCCCCTGGAAATGATGCGCCGAATCGCCCATAAATCCGCTCCCTATGAGATCCCCGGCGAGGCCTCCCTCCACGTTCTCATGCTCGATGGGACGGGGATGTGCGGAAGTTGTCGAGTCCGTGTGGAGGATCGGCTCTGCCTCGCCTGCCTGGAGGGTCCCTCCTTCGATATCCGGAAGATCGATTGGGAGAGTCTCGCTCCCAGGATGCAGGCCCAGGACCTTTGGCAACTCTCCCCCCCCCTGGTTAAGCCTTCTCAGGATGTTCCCGCCCAGGAGGACTCCTTCGACAAGAACCGTCGGGAGAGAGAGGAACCCTGGCGGAAAGCGCTTCGAGCAAAGCATTCGGCAAAGGAGAGAACCTCCCGCCCCAAAATCTCCCTCCCCCTTCGCCCCGTGGAAGAGCGGCTCAAGGACTTTTCCGAGGTAAGCCCCGGTTACTCGAGCCAGGAGGCTTTGCTCGAAGCCTCCCGTTGCCTCGATTGCCCCACCCCCTCCTGTATGGGAGGGTGCCCCGTGGAGATTCGCATCCCCACCTTCATCAAGAACATTGAGAGAGGGGACTTCAAGAACGCCGCTTCGGTCCTGAGGGAGAACAACGTTCTACCCGGAGTCTGCGGACGAGTCTGCCCTCAGGAGGAGCTCTGCGAAGGGCACTGCATCTACAACCGCCTCGGCCTTCCGCCGGTTTCCATCGGTGCCCTTCAAAGGTTCGCCATCGACTACGCCCTCCAGGAGGGTTGGTGCTTTCCCCTCCCCCTCCCCACACCCCGGGAGAGAATCGCCGTTATCGGCTCCGGTCCGGCCAGCCTCTCCGCGGCGGGTGAGCTGAGCCGGTGGGGTTACAGCGTCACCGTCTTCGAGAGCCTCCACCTTCCTGGAGGGGTTCTCATGACAGGCATCCCTGAATTCCGCCTTCCCAAAGAGAGGCTCCTGGCAGAGATCAAGGAGATCAAGAGGCTTGGTGTCGAAATCCAGACCGATTTCGTCGTCGGCAAGACCGCCACCTTTGAGGAGTTGAAGGAGGAGGGCTATCAGGCCTTCTTCATCGGCGCCGGCGCTCCCAAGCCTGTTTTGCTGAACATTGAAGGGGAGATGCTCAACGGTGTCTATTCCGCCGGCGAGTACCTGACCAGAGTCAACCTCATGAAGGCCTACCTGGCCCGGGAGGGGGCATCCCCCCTCGTCAGGGGTCGAAAGGTGGCGGTGATCGGAGGAGGCAACACGGCCATAGATTGCGCCAGAACCGCCAGGAGACTCGGCGCCAAGGGAGTGGTTCTGGTCTACAGAAGGACCGAAAGGGAGATGCCGGCTCGAAAAGACGAGATCTCCTATGCCAGGCAAGAGGGCGTTGAGATGACCTTCTTAACAAGACCCCTCTGTTTTCTCGGAGACTCCCACGGTTGGGTCGTCGGGATGGAGTGCCAGGCCACCAGGCTCAGCGAACCCGACGCTTCTGGACGTCGGCGACCCGTCGACGTTCCCGGAGGAACCTCCCGGATTGAGGCCGATGTGATCGTCAACGCCCTGGGAACCCTCCCTACCCCCATTCTCTCTTCCGCGCTCCCGGGCTTGAGCATCGGCCCGGAAGGACGCATCGAGGTAACCGAAGAGCTGGCCACCTCCGTTCCCGGCGTCTTCGCAGGAGGGGACGCGGTGCGGGGGGGAGCGACGGTGATTCTCGCCATAAAGGACGGAAGAACCGCCGCCCGCTCGATCCACCGCTACCTCTCCCTTCACCGGAGTCGCTCCTCCCGTTGACAGGGAACAACTTCTCCTCTAAGATGGAGACCATGGACAAGAAAGGGTATACACCCCTAGAGATCGTCGACAAGAGGGCATGGCGGGAGGATTTCTTCTCCCTCTTCTTTCACTCCCCTCTCCTGACCTCCTCTCTCCGCTCGGGCCACTTCCTCATGGTTCGCGATCCCGACGCCCCCACTCTTCTCTCCCGGCCCTTCTCCATGGGCAGACTCTTCCATGACGAAGGGGTCTTCGAACTCTTCTTCCAGGTCGTCGGAAAGGGAACCGAATCTATGGCCCGAAAGCGCGTAGGGGATACCCTCTCCATACTGGGCCCCCTGGGCAAGCCCTTCCCCCTCGAGAAGCCGGGCCGGATCCTGTTAATCGCCGGCGGACGGGGGATTTCACCCTTCCTCTCCGCCCTTCCCACTCTGGCGAAGACGAAAAGGGATTTTTCCCTCCTCTACGGGGCCAAGACCGCACGCACGCTCCTCTTCCGCCCCTTCCTCGCCGATTTTCCGGTCTCTTACAGAACCGACGACGGCTCTTTCGGCCAACACGGTTTGGTCGTCGATGGTCTGAGCCGGGAGGTTGACCTCGTCTTCGCCTGTGGGCCCGAGAAGATGCTCGAAAGAGTCGCCCTCTTCTACAAAGACCTTTCCACGGAGGTCTACCTCTCCTTAGAGGAGAGGATGGGGTGCGGGACAGGAATCTGCTACGGTTGCGCCCGCAGGGTCCGTACCGACCGGGGGATAGAGATGGTCAGAGTCTGCGAAGAGGGTCCCGTTTTCGAAGCCTCCAAGGTGGTTTGGGATGAGTGATCTCTCCTTCTCCATCGGTTCCCTCCGGTTTCCCAACCCCGTCGTCCTCGCCTCGGGAACCGCCGGTTACGGTTACGAATTGGAGCCCTATATCGACCTTGACCTTCTGGGCGGTTTCATCACCAAAGGGATCTACCCGGCACCTCGGGAGGGAAACCCCTCCCCCCGGGTCTACGAAACCCCCTCGGGGATGTTGAACGCCATTGGGTTGCAGGGAATCGGCATGGTTCGCTTCAGGGATGAGGTTCTCCCCTTCTGGGAGCGTTACAAGCCTCCCCTAGGGATCAACGTCGCCGGGGAGTGTCCCGAGGATTACGCCCGAGTCGTAGAGTACCTGGACCCCCACCCCCGTATCGATTTCTACGAGATCAACCTCTCCTGCCCCAACGTCCAGACCGGAGGTCGATCTCCCTCCTGGTTCCCCGAAGAGACGAAAGGGATTCTCTCCTCTCTCCGTCCCCTGACCAAGCGTCCCCTGATCGCCAAGCTCTCCCCCCACGCCAGGTCGGTCGAGGAGATCGCCTTCGCCGCCCAGGAGGCGGGCGCGGACGGTGTCAGCCTGATCAACACCTTCATCGGCCTCGCCGTAGATCTGAAGAGTCGCCGTCCCATGCTCCACAACCTCTTTGGCGGCGTCTCCGGGCCAGCGGTTAAACCAATGGCCTTAGCCATGGTCTACAAAGTCTTTCGACGGATCTCCCTTCCCATCCTCGGCATGGGAGGTATCGTCTCCGGTCGGGATCTTCTGGAGTTCGTCGTCGCCGGGGCCTCGGGAGTTCAGATCGGAACGGCGACCATCGTCGATCCCCAGGCTCCCCTCAGAATCTTGAGGGAGGCTTCGGAGCTCTTTCCCTCCCTGGGGTGCGGCTCCCTACGGGAGTTGAGAGGCTCTCTCAAGCCATACAGGTAACCCTTTCCTGGAGGTGCTCCATGAAAACACGTCTCCCCCTTCTTTTAGCTCTCACTCTCTTCTCAGCAAGCTGTCTCATGGTTGTCAGCGATGGCCCTCTCCCCTCCCGAAGCTTCGAGAGAAGCTCTCCCCTGGAACCAGGCTCGGAGGTCAGGGTCAGCCTTCCGGAAGCCCTGGTCGCCATCGAAGGGTGGAACCGCAAGGAGCTCTTGTTTAAAGGTTCCCTCTCATCGACGACCGACGAGTTTCTCCAAGACGCCGACCTCTCATTGCAGAGACGGGGAACAGGTATAGAAATTACATCTTCAATCTACAAACCTGTCAAAAACGACATTGAGATCAAGGCGACCCTTCGCGCCCCCTTCGAGACGGACCTCTCCTGCGCTATTTCCTCAGGCGACCTCTCCCTGAGAAGCTTGAGAGGGAGAATCGACATCCAGGGGGAGGACCTCTCCATAGACGCCAGGGACGTGGGAGGCAGACTCTCCCTATCCACGGGAAAAGGGCCTATCACCCTGGTCCTGCTGGAGAGCGAACCCGAGGACTCCTTTGAGATCGCGACCCTCTCGGGAACGGTTATCCTTGAGGTCCCTGACAGAACACCCCTCACGCTGGACCTCAAGAGCGATGAGGGAACCATAGAGGTGAAGGGCGATTTCCCCGAAGGGGGAGCCCACGTCCGCATCCGGAGTCGGAGCGGCGCCATCAAGGTTTTAGCCAGAGGCCGGTGACTCCCAGGGACAGAGGCTTCTCCCCTGTCGAAGAAGTTTTGGATTGTTTTGTGTTCTTTAGTCTCTCCCCAGAAGATCTTCCGAAACGGTTGAACCCTCCCCCGCTCAGGAACCTCTCCATTGGAGGCGGTAAGGAGCCCTTCTCCCCCTTGTTTCCCGTCGTTGCGGTCATGTAAGGACGGTGATCGACGGTCGTCGAGAGGAGGATCAACTTTTCCACCCTCTCTGGAGAGCGGGCCGCCAAGATCTGGGCTATGTCCCCTCCCATGGAGAGTCCCATCACGTTCGCCCTCTCTAAGCCGTAACCGTCGAGAACCGCAAGGGCGTCGTCGGTTAACTCCTCCAGAGTATAAGGGGCCTCCGGATAGTCAAGAACCGTCGATCCCCCCGTGTCGCGGTGATCGTAGCGGATCACCAGAAACCCTCGAGAGGCCAGGCTGCTGCAAAACTCATCGGGCCAAAAGAGACCCTGTGGTTCATGGCTCCCATGATCAACAGCAGGGGCCGGCCCGAAGGGGAACCGAAGGACTCCGTCCGAAGGCAAACGGAGGGAGAGCGTTCCCAGATACCCTCTCAAAAGGACCGAGACCAAAATCCCCGTTCTGGCACAGAAGAAGGCACTTCCATCCCAAGGGGTATACGCTTCCCGACCTCAGGCTGTGGCCGATTCCTGTCACCGATTCGGAGAGGGCGAAGGCTCTCTGAACAAGGAAGACATCGCTGACTTTGAGGCCGCAGGAGAGGTAGAGGGGCACGAGAATCGGCAGGAGCGCCCAGAACTCCCCCAGGGTTTTGAAGAGCAAGAAGGGAAAGAGTCTCTTCTCCATAGAGTACGCTTCCGCTTTGCGAGGGCGGGGAAAGATCCTCCCGCAGTCGTCGGGATGATCCAACTCTAGCCAAGGGAGAAGGAAGGCTAAAGTCCACGATCCCCGGAGAGGGTTCTCCGAAGGCGTCATCGGGGTGAGAAATACTCAGGGCCCCTCCCTCTACGGACCCTGCTCCCGGGTTCTCCTAGCTTGTCTGCTCCGGGGTTTTCTCCATGTCCGGAGAGTAGAGTTGAACCTGGTTTCTCCCCCCATCCTTCGCGGCATAGAGGGCCGTGTCGGCCATCTTGAGGAGGGTCGCAGGGGAGTCTGCGTTGGGGTGAGGAAAGGCGACGCAACCCATGCTGATTGTCACCCGAAATCCCTCGGGAGTCAGGGGAATCCTGAGGTTTTCGATCTTTTTTCTCATCCTCTCCGCCAACACCATGGCCCCTTCCTGCCCGGTGCCCGGGAGAATGACCAAGAACTCTTCTCCCCCGTACCGCCCAGCCAAGTCGATGTCCCGGATGTTGTTTTTCAACAGTTGGGCCACCTCCCTCAAGACGACGTCCCCGATCTGATGGCCGTACGTATCGTTGACCCTCTTAAAATAGTCGATATCGGCCATGATCAGGGTGAGGTGACGTTCGTACCTCTGGGCGATCCGAAACTCCTTCTTCAAAGATTCGATGACAAAGCTGTGGTTGAAGAGGTCGGTGAGACCGTCCCGAATGGAAAGCTCTTGAACCTTCTCGTAGAGCCTTGCGCTCTCCACCACGAGGAAGGTGTAGTTGGAGAGGATCTGGAGCCTTCCGATCTCTTCGGGGGAGAGATTCTTCCCCCCCTCTGCGGCGATGGCCACGGCCCCCTTGGCCTCGTTCTCCCCCATGATCACTTCGAAGTGGAAGCCCTCCTCCCCTTCGGCCTCGCCCTCAAGCTCCGGGGAGAAGGAGCCGAAGAAGATGTCCCTCACTTGAAGGTTCTGAGGGGAAGGGGACTCCTCCAACCTTCTGACGACGGCCTCCCTCATTCTCTCGTAGCGCCGAGCGGATACGCTTTTGTTCACATAGACGATCGCCTCCATGAGAGAGGCCGTCTCTTTCCGGAAGATGACCAAGAGCGAGTAGGAGAAGAGCTTACTGTAAAGTTCCCCGAGTTTGGATATGACCGACTTGAAGTCGGTGATCTCCGAGACAAGCTTCCCCACTTCGTTCAGAATCGTGAGCTCGTAGAGCTTCTTGTCCAGGAGATCGTTCACCTTCGAGACGATGTTCAGAGGGGAGTAGTCCCTCTTAAGAACCTCCCCCCGCTCCCTCTTCCACTCCTTTTTGGAGAGGACCTCCTCGATGGAAGAGACGATGGCGTCGAC
>Ga0116171_10006253_pt1 | contig 10321 bp, 7 predicted proteins | sample AD_JPNHW2_MetaG_FD_89798 | JGI IMG/M metagenome (GOLD analysis project Ga0116171, IMG submission 89798) | Active sludge microbial communities of municipal wastewater-treating anaerobic digesters from Japan - AD_JPNHW2_MetaG | ecosystem: Engineered > Bioreactor > Anaerobic > Digestate | place...
TCGCCGGGAGCTACAGCTACGAGGAGATGGACCCGGACTTCGGTGCGGATGCTGTCGCTCGAGAGGTGGATGAAGATGACTCCATCCATGCCGAGATCCTCGACGAGAAGGGTGTTCCGGTCGAGGTTCCCGTGGGAAAGGTCGATGAGATAGGGAAGAAGAAGGCCCCGCCGAAGAACAAGGTAACTGGAACTACGAAGAAATAGGTCGCTGCAGAGGCCTACGGACTCTTGCAGGTAGTTGCCGTAACGTGTGGAACCTGATAGCGGACTGTGAGTAGTCCCTCCGAACCCCATCGACAACGGGGAAAGAGACGGTTTCAAGAGTGCCCATAGAGGCAACTCATTTTTATTGCCTGCGTAAGAGCAGGACAGGAGATTCACTATGGCTTACAAGCTCCCCGGTTTCAAGGCGTCCACCGGCATGAAGACCTTCGAGAACCTTCCCGACGGAGACTACGAGCTCCACTGCGAGAAGTGCGAGGTCAAGGATCCCAAGAAGCCGAGCCCGACCGATGTCTGGACCTTCTCCTTCACGGTCCTCGAGGGCCCGCCCGATGTCAACGGCAAGCCCAGCAAGGGCAGGAAGTACACGGAGTTCGTGAACATCATGCGTCCCGAGCACCCGAAGTACAATCCCGAGTGGGATGATCCCGCCAACACCGGGAAGACCCAGATGGGCATCGATCAGCTCAAGAGCATGGCGCTCGCCATGGGCGTCACCGGGAAGGGCGACCAGCTCAACCCGGATGCGTTCGCTGGCACCGAGTGCAAGTGCCACATCATCATCCAGAAGGGAAGCGACGGCAAGGACTACAACCGTGGTCGTGCCTGGGCTCCCCTCGACTAAGTGATTGGAGGCCGTAGATGATGTACCGGCAGATCTTTGCTGGTCCGTTCTACGGCCTCTTTGCTATCCACCTGGACGAGTATCTCGGATGGGAGGATCAGCAAGAGGTCGTGGACAAGTTGGACGATTTCGAGAGGGAGAAGGGAATACAGGGATCGAAGAAGATCATTGTATTCGATGGCATGGGTAGAATCGGGAAGGGCGAGAAGAGTGAAGAGGAAATCATTTCGCTTATGGAGATCATCCGATCCCGGGGATGGTTCATCCTGCTCAACTGCGCGGGCTCGTACTACCCGCTCCATGCGAAACAGGCAAATCATGTCACGGCGTACATCCAGTCGAGCAACGGGAGATGGCTCAACTTCCCCGCTAACAGCATCGTCTGGATCTACGAAGGTGGAGATCCCGTCGAGCCCGTGGTGTCGCCCATCAACGCGAATGCGCCGAAGTCGGTGTATGCGAAGGTGGAAATGGACGAGCCTCTAGAGTTGTCGCTGAGGCTGCAGTACGCCTGGCAGTTCATCAACCCGAGCAAATACAGGCTGGATATATGAAAACAATTAGGAAGATATTGCTGGCTGTAGTCACACTGGCGACCCTCGTGGTCGCCTTTTGGCTTTATTGGAAGAACAGGGGAACCATGGTTGTGGATGTCCCGCTCCCAAGTCCACTTGCTACTCCCGGTGCAGTCGAGGATTACAACAAGGCCGTGGAGGAGCGAAAGAAGGAACTGGCAACCGCTAGCGCAGAGGAGGTGATGAAGAAATGGAAGGAAAGGTTTGGTGGAAAGCAAGGCTAGCGAGCCTGCAATACGAAAGGGAAAGGCCATGGCAGATATCTTTAAGGCATCTCTGTGGGTCCGTCATATTTGGCACATTGGCAGTCTTTATTTTGCTTTTGCTCTTCCTCCTCCAAGGGTGCGCCACCGCACCTACACCCGCGTTCGTCCCGGTCGAGGATTTCAAGGTCACGCACATCGAAAGAACCGTGCTGGCTCATCAGGAAGGAGACGATCAACCTATCGGAGAAATAACGGTAGGAGAGGCGAAGCAGGCATTGTTGGATTCCGAGTCACTTGACAAGGCAATCGTGGTCGCCAACACGGCGCAGGATGACCTCGGAACCATAGTGCCCGAATACAACAGGGCAGTGAACTGGATATACGAGGAACTGCAGCGAAACCGGATACGCACGGGTGTAGTTGCGGGCGGCTTGTTCCTGACAGCAGTACTGGGCTTCCTGGCTGGACTTCAATTCTAGGAGAGTACAATGCAGTTCAAGAGGACGAAGTGCAACTGCAAGGACTGCCCGCTTGATGGGCAGCCCAAGGTGTGGAGCATATGCGACATCGACAAGCCGAGCATCGCTCTCATAGGGGAAGCACCTGGTGAGCAGGAAGCACTGCAGGGGAGGCCCCTTGTAGGGCCGAGCGGGAGCCTCGCGCAACAGGCCGCACAGCGAGCCGGTATACTGTGGCACACAACGCATAGGATGAATGTCATATGCTGCCGACCTCCCAAGAATGACATCACGAGCATGGATGGAGAACTGGCTATACAATGCTGCAGGCCGGGTTTCGATGAAGAAATGGCGTACTTGAAGAAGAAAGGCATTAAGGTGTATGGAGCCCTTGGCGTTACTGCTATGAAGGCGCTCGGGATTGAGGGCAGCGTCATGAAGCAGCGGGGTTCCGTCCACCTTTTCGGGGATGGACAAGTAGCGGTTCCCACATACCATCCTTCATACATCATGCGGGGGAACTGGGGTGAAGAAGTAACATGGGTAAACGATTTTCTCAAGCTGAGGGAATTGAGCCTGAAGAAGTACCAAGCTCCGAAGGAGAAGTTCAACCTGTTTCCGAAGGTGGAGGACGTAAAGGCGTTTGTGAGAGATGCCTTGTCCGCGAATGCCTTGGTTGCATGCGATATAGAGACGACGAGCCTGAGCCCGTTCTATAGCAAGATCCTGATGATAGGACTCGCGATGAACGGGGAAGAGGCCCTGGTGGTCCCATTCACGAAGAAGGGTGGAGGAGACTACTGGACCATGAAGGAAAGAGCGGAGGTAGACAGGGAGATACGGAAGCTCATGGCGAAGGGGCGCATGATGTTCCAGAATGCCCCGTTTGATACCTGGCATCTTGAGAGGCATGGATACCCAGTCGCAAATGTGGCAGAAGATACGATGCTGGCCCATCACGCGATACATCCTGAGCTTCCACATAACCTGGGTTACATCGTGTCGATATATGGAAAGACTCCCTACTGGAAGGATGTGGTCCTCGGCAGTGAGGATCGTATGATCCAGATGGATGACAAGGAAGTCAGGACGTACAATGCTCGGGATACCGTCGTTCTTCACCAGATCATTCCTGGACTTCTCAAGGATCTGGAAGAGATGGGAACCATGAGGACGTACCGGGAATGGAGCCTGAGACTCATAAAGCCCCTGAGGAAGATGAGCGACTATGGTCTGCTCATAGATCAGAAAGAGATGAAGGCGAAGGGGACGAAGTTCAAGAGGGAATGCACGAGACTCGAGAACAAGCTCCGGGAGATAACTGGAGTACCCGACAGCTTCAACTTCGGATCAGGCGACCATATGCGCCTCCTGATACATGGTATAGAACCAGCGAGCACGAAGAAGGTTCGTGAGGAGCTCGCGAAGTACGAGAATAATCCCAAGCTGAGGAAGGACACGAAGAAGTACAGGGAGCTCGATGGGAAGAAGCGGGTACTGGATGAAGTCGTGCCGCTATACAAGACCTCGGCCAGGGTGAGAAGCGGAGACAGCGGGAAGGAAGCAGTCGATGCCGAGGCACTTCTGCAGATAAAGCGGGCAGCACTGACCCGTCTCGACGCGATAGGCGACCTGACAAGGAAGACCGACAAGCACAAGGAGGAGGAGAAAGAAATTGAGAGGCTCCTCGACTTCATCGTCTGCTACCAGAAGTATTCGGTCGTGGAGAAACTGGCGAGCACGTTCGTCAAGTTCCCGGTCATGCCCGATGGAAGGGTCCACCCGAGCTTCAGGATCTCGGGAACCGCAACGGGAAGGCTCTCTTCGAGCGATCCTAACGGTCAGAACATACCGGGAGAGGTTCAGGACGTCTTTATCGCTGGCACGGGAAGAATACTCCTCAAGGCAGACTACTCGAACATAGAGCTAAGGGTCCTGGGATACCTGTCTGACGAGCCTGTGCTGATAAAGGCGTTCGAGAGCGGAGAGAACATACACGACGTCAACACGAGGATGCTCTTTGGCATAGACAAGGGACATCCGCAGTGGTCAACGTACAGAAGGGCAGCGAAGGTGTACGTCTTCGGCAGGAGCTATGGAGGCACGGTCGCAGGCATATACAACCAGCTGCAGACGCAGGTTCCAGAGATGCGGATGAGCTTCAAGGAATTCGAGGCCTGCGACAAGAAGTATTTCGAGAGGCTGAAGAGTTATGCGAAATGGTGCGAGGAGGAGATAAAGAAGGCCAGGGAGACTCGGGTAAGCACGACTGCATTCGGCCGGAAGAGGATACTGCTGGGACTCCCGGATGAGATCGAGAGGCAGGCCTTGAATACTCCCATCCAGGGTACTGCTGGCGAGATCTGTGAACAGGCCATCATCGAGCTTGACGAACTGTTCGAGAAAAAGCCAGAATGGTGTGCTCGAATGGTGCTCACGGTGCATGATTCCATCATCGTGGAGGCCAATGAGAAGCACAAGATGGATGTCGCCAAGGCCATGAAAAAGGTCATGGAAAAGACTCACAAGCTCGGCAAGTATACGGTCAAGATCCCCGTTGATATCGGTGTTGGCAAGACCTGGGCTGAGACGGATAGTCCCGAAGGCAAACTCAAGGTGGCATGATGAATACATGGGATTCCGTTCGTTCCAACATAGCGTCTGTGGAGGGGGAATCAGCAGACATAGCTGCTGCGGATCAGGATGATATTGAGCGCTTCACTGTAGAGGACACGAGGGAAAAGACCTACGAGGAAGGGTACACGAAACCTCCCGTCCCATATGATGAGAACGCCATACCTCCGGAGATGCGTGAGTGGGTTCCCGATTTCCACGATCAGCTGATACCCAAGAGGAAGGGATTCATCAGCGACTTCATATACCATACTAGGGGAATAATGACTCCCACGCTGGCCAGCATATGGTCAGCCCTGTTCGTGCTGCAGAGTGCGATAAAGAGGGAGGCATGGCTCCAGTGGTATCCGAAGCCGCTGTATCCGAACCAGTACATCATCATAATTGGTGGTGCTGGAAAGGTGAAGAAGACCACCGCTGTGACGGATGTCGGACTTCCAATCCTGAGGAATTTCAGGCAGTTCATCAGGGACAGGAACCTGTACGAGGTGAAGCAGCTGACGATAGTGAAGGACAAGAGCACCCCGGAAGCCCTGATAAGCGCGATGCTCCCTGAGAACAAGGAGGGTGGAGAATACTATTTCATAGACAAGACCGGGGAGTTCATGAAGGACAGGGAAGGAAAGGCAATCCGCTATGTCAGGACTAGCGAGACGAGCCTCATCATCAGTGAGCTGTCCGTCATGCTGTCGAAGAGGAGCTACGCGGACAGCATGATAGAGAACCTCCTGGACCTGTATGATCCACATGACGAGTGGGAATGGAGAAGGGAAGGAGCTGGCGTGAAGAAGCTCAGGAAGCTATGCACCAGCCTGATAGGTGGAACCACGGTCGATGGATTCCGCGCGAGCATTCCGAATGCAGCCAAGGGAGACGGATTCCTGTCGAGGACGGTCCTAGTGTATGTCCCTGAGTCGAAGAGACGTTATCCGATGCCTTTCCTTCCGAAGGGAGCTCCGGATTCCAAGGAGATGTCGAGAAGGCTCGCCTGGATAGCGGAGCATTCCCTCGGCCAGTATGAACTTAGTCCTAATGCGTTGAATATATATAATAAATGGTATATGGTTTTCAGCAAGAAGATGGATGATGATCCATCCCTTGCCGGTGCAATGAGCAGAATGGATGTGAATGTGCTGAAGACAGCACTTCTGATCCATGCGGCCAGATATGATGCTCAGAACACGATCATCGACGAGGGCGACATCATCGACTCCATCAGGCTTGTGGAGACTACCTATATGTCGCTACCGTACCTGCTTGGGCAGCTCGATGACGATCTTGTACTTTCTCAGACCGCCAAGGCCGAGGTATTCCTCAGGAAGGCCCGGAGGATCCAGCGTCCCAGATTCCTTGCTGCCTTGCGCATGAGGAGCGACATCGCATCTCTCGTCGTGAACGAGATGATCGCCAGAGGCGAGGTCGTTGTCGAGACAAAGGGAGTGCGGTCCACCGTAGTGTGTGGAAAGACGGAGGAATACTATGTCTGGGTCGAGGATGAGTCCGTCGGAGCTGGCTCTTTTGAGGGGATATGGTCTGACGAGGGTTACAAGGACAGTTGGGAAGTATGGCTCAATGAGGCAGGGGGCAAAAGTCCTCGGAGTAAGCCACACAGCCTTGCGGAGGTTCCTAAAGGAAAGCGGGGTAGACCTCCAAAACTTGGGCGTCCAAAGAAAAGCACCTCCGAAAAGAAGAAAGCTAAGAAGCGGCCTGATTCAATGGGTGAAAGCTAATCCCGGAGTACCTCTTCCACGTGACATAGGGAAGATCATGGAGATCACCGGATGCACGAAGGATCAGGTGACTACGTTCCTCTATAGGCAGAGGAAGAAGGTAAAGCAGGATCTTGCACAGGTGCCTAACTTGAAGTTGATACCCATCGTGGTCAGGACCGATGACGGGAAGGACTTCCCCATGAGGGAATGCCTTGGATACACGTTCGTCATAGACCACTGGAGCGCCAAGGCGAGCCTCAGGATAGAGACAAAAGAGGGGATCCTCGGAGCGAAGATCCCCAATGTCAGGCAGTTCGTCGAGCTGGCTCAGTCGATGTGCGGGACGGAAAGCAGCGAGAGCAAGGCCCCATAGTGGTCGCCTTCCTCGGCATACTTCTTCGCCTTCATGAGGTAGTTGAGCTGGGAGGCACCGGGGAGCAGGCGAGGAACCTCATCCATGAGGCGAGTCCTTGCCTGATCTCCCTCGTAGCCTGTATCGACACTCTTTAGAACATCGATTCCGACATCGAACAGAGGTCCTCCCGTGAATATGGAAGGCATGACCGGGACGAAGTCATTCGTCTTGATCTTGAGAGCATCGAAGGTGGCCCAGAGGGATCCACATATCGCGAGATAGGTGGACACCATCTGGGCTCTTTTTCCTATGGACCCATACTTGAACATGCGGGCTAGGTTTGCACGGTATCCAGCGGAGAACGTCCCATACTGGCCGAAGGCCTTGCCAACGAGGCCCTGGAACATCTGCGGGGCATTCGCGCTACCGTACTCGACCTGCGTCTCGAGCGTCAGCTTCTGGGCGAACTCGTGCCTGGCCTGGACGATGTCCTCCATGGTAGCTCCCGGCTTGGATACCTTCGCCCAGACGGAGTCTCGTATGACCGGATCGATGATGTCGGTTCCGGCCATGTCCTCAAATACCTCACGGGTGGTGATCTTTCCAGCCTTGAAAAGCTCATAGGCGTTGTCGAACTTCATTTCGCACGCGCGATAGGTTATGGCCCTTCCTAGATCATCGGAATTCTTGAACCACTGCATGGACTTTTCCATGAACTTGCCGTACTTCGAGGTGTGGCTGAAAACCTGGTTGACGAGCGGAGGCTTCTCGCTGATGACGCCTATCTCGCGAAGGTAATCGATGTAGTTGTCGCCCCGAGCCAGTACATCATCCCAGCCACGGAAGACCCAGTCGAGCCCGACTCGACCACCAGCACCTACGAGAGGAGAAGATATCACGTTGCGGATGGCGAGCCAAGGCTTCCATCCCATCGAGCTGAAGTAGGTGAGCCCGAGGAATGAAGACAGGAGCTGCTTCCCCTTGTCAGCCATGGCCTCTTCGGTCAGTCCGGTGGCCTTGCCGATAGGAGTCCTTGCGATCTTCCTGAATAGAGTCTCGCCGAACTGCTCAACGACCTTCTCTCCAGGCGAATGGTAGGATCCCATGAGCTGCATGCGGAAGTTGTCCATGCGGTCGATGATGCCCTTCTCCACCTGGGTTCCCCTCGCGTATCGGTCCCACGCCTTCCAGGGCTCGTTGATGTAGAGCTTCTTGTGACCCTGTGCGGAGTAGAGCAGGATAACCTCGAGTGGGTTGTCCTTCACCCAGAAGCGGGCGAGCTCCTCCGTTCGCTCGTGCTCGGCCCAGAACTGGATCTCCTTCGGAGGTTTCCCCTTGAAGGCATAGTCCGCCAGGGATCTGGCTTCACCCATCTGCTGGATGAGTCCATCCTTGCAAGCCGAGTTGTAGCCGTCGCGGAGACGGGGCATGTAGTGGAACAGCATCTTCCTGGAATCAATGTGCATCTTGATCGACAGGTCATCGAGAACCTCGGCGAACCTGTTAGCCACTGTCTGCTCGTCCTGAGTGAGAGGTCCGAGCTCCGAGAGCTTGATTCCATATCGATTCTGGAAAATGGCTGCGAGCTTGTCCGCATCTTCCTCGGAAGTGGCAGCGAGGTGGTAGTAGATCTTCCTTAGCGATTTATCAGATAGGATCTTTCCATTGGATCCCTTCGCTGCAGTCTCGAGAGTCCTTGCGACCTCGTAGTGGTCCCGCTCTGCTCGCTTCATGGCTTCCTTGATGGAAAGGAAGTGCTCCCTCACAGCGGGATCCTTGGTCCTTCTCGAGACGTCCTCAACCCATCCGTCCATCTCCGAGGTGAATCTTCGGAACGACATGTAGGCCGACATGGACCTGCGATCAGCAGGAGCCTCGAACTCGGGAGGAAGGTTGTACTTGTTTATCTTTGCCTGTCGCCTGGCTCCATTGAATCCCTGCACGATGGAAGCCACAGAGGGCTCTATCGTCGGATCAATGTCATCGAGTACGTTCTGCGCGGAGGACTCCACATCCGGATATTTGCGGAATATATCCTCCACTTGATCCAAGGTCTGTACGCGGTAAGTCTGATCTCGTGCGACAACAACATATGACCCCTTGTCGATGTAGAAATCGAGATACTTCTTGTCGGCCACATCCTTGAGCTCGTCGAGGGGAAGTACGTCCTGCTCCATCCACCTGCGGGCTTCGGACAGGTCAGTGAAATCCTTCTCTACGGCATACTTGGCGGAGTAGACCTTGTAGGTCTTGTTCGGAGTGAAGTCGATGGTTCCCTTCTGGCTCGTGAGGATGTTCATGGACCTGTTCAGGAATGCCTGGTCCTTGAACTGGGACATGAGCTCCATGGCCTCCTGCTGGTTCTTCACGACGGTCACGCCATTGAACTCGAACTCGAATCCTGCAGCCGTCTGGCGCACCATTCGTGGACCATAGCTGAGGTCGAGAGAGGACGGGACATAGCCTATCTTCTCGAGGACTTCCTCGTAGGATCCCTGGGAGAGGAACTTGCCCGTCCTGAGTGTACGGGCGATAGTCTCTCCGGAGGGAGACTGCACGAGCTTCACTCCCTGTCGGAGCAGATCATTCGTCACTGCAGCAGGATCCAGCGTCTTGATTGCGACATAGTGGGTAGCCTCGGTCATCGAATTGAAGATCCTGGTCCCAGACCGGAGACTCACCGTGATCCTTCCAGGCTGTATATCGATCTTCCCGCCGAGCTTGGCGACTGCAGCCTTGGTCCACGCATCGGCATTCTTGAATCCGGTGAAGGTGAACCTGTTGGGAGCCTCGGCTACCTTGTCCCACCAGTAGTCCAAAGGCTGGGCTTTCTTTCCGGAGTTGAGCTTGTTCGCCGTCACCTGCAGATCCGAGAGGAAGGACATCATGGCGTCCTTCTCTGCGTCGAACGTGGAGGATGCCACGGTAGGCGAATGGAGAACTATCGTTCCATCGCTTATCTCGATAGACGGGACATTTCCAGAAACGCGGACAACGCGGATGTCCTGATTTATTCCCTTGCTGGTCAAGAAGGCCTTCGCGAAGTCATGGTACTCGGAAGGAGTGCTCCTCTTCCTGACGAGGTTCTGGAGTGCGCTCGTAGCATAGTCTCCGTTCCCCATCACCTTGTCGGCGGAGAGTACTCCCTTTCCGCTCTCCTCGATGATGACCTTGGGACTGACAGAACCGACGCCTACAGGCCTCGAGAACTTGTTGAGTACGTCATCAGGAACTCCGATAAGCCTCATCGTCCTGTTGTTGAAGAATTCCACGGATCCGTCTGGATGTATGTAGTGGTCGAATCCCCTGGTAATTAGGATTGAGGCACGGGCTTCTCCCTCCTTCGTGAAGTAGCCATCAGCAACGAGCTGCTTGGCCTTGAGGGCTGCATTGGCATACTCCTTCTCCGGAGCCGCAGAGACTCCAACAAACACAGCGTTGGGAGTATCGGAAGCCCTCACTATGGACGATCCAGTGCCACGGAGCAGGGTGAAGTCACCCTTCTTTGCATTCTGTATGATCGCGTCATCCA
>Ga0116171_10006255_pt1 | contig 10319 bp, 6 predicted proteins | sample AD_JPNHW2_MetaG_FD_89798 | JGI IMG/M metagenome (GOLD analysis project Ga0116171, IMG submission 89798) | Active sludge microbial communities of municipal wastewater-treating anaerobic digesters from Japan - AD_JPNHW2_MetaG | ecosystem: Engineered > Bioreactor > Anaerobic > Digestate | place...
CACTTGCTGGACGTCTCCACCCGCGTCGGTCTTTCCGGCAGCAGCCGCGTTATGCAGCGTCAGCCCAGCCAGGCTGGCGGAGGGTGTGAAGGTGTGCGTGAAGGTAGTTTCGTTGTACGCGCAGGTTCCAGTAATTGAACCACCCAAGGCGTGCAGGCTCGGGCAGGCATCCGCGGGCATGGCCTGGCTCCAGGTTATGGTGATGGTTGTGTCCGTTGGGACGTCCACGGCCGCGTCGATGGGAGAGACTGACACCACGAGCGGATCGCGCCAGTTCAAGACCGTATACTCATAAGTCTGCGTACCATCGAGACCGTAATCGACGGCCAGGCTGAGGTTGGGGAGTTCCACGTTGCCATCCGCGTCTTTCATCACCGTCTCCCAGGAGCCGCGGGCAAATTTAAACTCCATCTGGGTGCCATCCAGGATGTCAAACGTGCGAGACCAAAGCACAGGGCTCATCTGGCTGAGGGCAGTCGCGGCAGGGTTCCAATCCCCGACCGTCCCATCCGGATTGATGTAGCGACTCAGGTAAACCGTTCCTGGCGTGAAAGCGGGCACAGTGATTTTGAACGTGACCTGGACCACCTTGGGCTCGGCCATATGCTCAACGATGTTCGAGTTCTCACTGCGATTAAAGCTGGAATCCAGGGCGACAACAAAGTAGTAATACATTTCCACATTTTCGACGTCGACATCGTGGTACGTGGTTGCTGGTGCCAGCACGCGGCTGATTTTTTCGTATAGCATGCCATCCGTGGAACGATAAAGGTCGTAAGCGTAGACCGAAACGTCATCGGTGGAGGGCGTCCACTCCAGGTCGATGAAAGACGCGCCCCAATCGGCGATGCTCAGGACGGGCGCGGAAGGCGCGGTGGTGTCACCTGAGGCTTCGACTGTCAGGCTGCCAGCCTGCTCGGTCGCATAACCGTTCCCTGTTCCGTCCAAGTCAGCGTAGACCCATGAGGCACCGCCGTCGGTGGAGTAGCGGTAAACGTAATCAAATTCGCCGGTGGATTCAGGCAGTAGCGTGCCGACAAATTCATCGTTGTTACCAGCTTGCGCGTTAAATACCGCGTCATACCAAATCCAATCGGGCTCGACGCGTGGGTCACTTTCGTTGCGGCCGTAACCCACCTGCGCCAGCAGACCAGGCGTGGCACCGGGTTCGGAGGTGACACCGGCAATGTAAACCTGACCGTAAATGTTCACGGTTGGGGTAACGCCAATGGTGTGAGTGATTGTGAATGGCCACTGCAGGTTCGCCCAGTCGATGTTGTAGGCGGGCAGGGCACTGACCTCGTTGGAAGTGGTGGTCAGTCCGTTCGTTGTGTTGCGGGCCACCACTTTGTAATACACCCGTTGACCGCTCACCTGGCCAAAGTCGTTATAGGTTAAGGTTGAAGTCATTCCCCGTAATTCATAAGTGCCACCAGCAAGGTAGCTGCGGTAAACCAGGTAATCATTCGCGCCAGTCGAAGCCGTCCAGTTGAGTGTGACGGTTGTACCATTGGTCGTCGCGCTTAATTCGACTGGCGTGGGTGGAGTGGGTTGAGCGATGTCTTTCAAGACCAACACAAGCGTGCTATTGGCCAGGACCATAACGTTTTGCAATTGACCATCTGTTACAACGTATGTTGCGCTTGAAAACACGTCCCCATACCCCGCACCATTTGGCAGATAACCCGCCACATCCAGAGACACGGATTGGTCCGAGAGACTGCGGTTGATTAACACCACCGCGGAATCCTCACCGGGAAGGTTTCTGCCGTAAGCATAAAGGGCAAGATTGTCGTCGGCCATTAATGTGCGGTAGTCACCGGTCCTGAGGGCAGGGTGCGTATTGCGCGCGTATGTGAGGGTGGCGTAGTAATCGTAGAGCTCATCCTGGCCATCCTGGGTTTGCAGGCGGGTGTAGAAAGGTGTGCCGCTTTCATCCAGCCAGGGGAAGGGCTGACGGTTGTAGGGGTCGTCCTCCCACTTTCCACCGGAATAAGCCATGGGGCCAACCAGGCCGACCTCGTCACCGTAGTAGATGGTAGGCGCGCCGGGCATGGTCATCTGCACGGCTACAGCGCCTTTGAGGCGCTGGATGGCGTCACTCCAGTCATAGTCGGGGTTCGCGTAGAGGGCTGGGTCGTTCGAATCGGTGTTGTGGTCGAGCATGAATAGCACCCGGCTGGTATCGTGGCTGTCAAAGAGATTAAGCATCGCCTGGACGCTCTCTGGGTTGTAGCGCTCAAAGAGATTTTGGATGCGTTCGTCAAATTGTTCGGGGTCCAGGGGTGCCAGTTCGCCCGCGGAAGAACCCGCGCTGTGGTCGTTATCGGTAAAGACCTCATCGCGCCAGAGGGAAAGCACCGCGGAGCTGAACTGGTAATTCATTACCGCGTCCCACTCGCCACCCAGCAACCAGGAATTGGCAATGCCCCATTCCTCACCGGCGATGTAACCCTCGGGGTTGACTGTTTTGACCGTATTCCGGAATCCTTCCCAGTATTGATTGCTGGGGTCGTTAATCGTGCCGGGGTCCACATCGGCGCCGACGTCCAACCGCCAGCCATCGGCTGACTGCATGTAGTGACCGGCGACCGTATCGGTGGGCACTGCTTCGTTATCCCAAATGAGCGCGCGGACCGCTGGGTTGGTGGATACCAACTTGGGCAGGCTGTCGTAACCCCACCAGGATTCATACGTCGCGCCCCCGGGTGTACCGTCATCGCCCAGGCAGGGTCCATTGCCCGTGTCATCGGGGATGAAGTAGAACCAGTCGCGGTAAGGCGAATCAAAGCTTTCACAGGCGCCGACTTCATCGTAGCGTCCGTAGCGGTCAAAGTAGATGCTATCGGAGGAGACGTGGTTGAACACACCATCCAAAATCAGGTGCATGTCGCGGGTGGCCAGTTCGGCGGTCAGCGCGTTGAACGTGTCAGCGTCGCCAAACATGGGGTTGATGCTCATGTAATCGGTGGTGTCGTAGCCATGGTTGGAGGGCGACTCAAAAATGGGGTTCAGATAGATGGTTGTGACGCCCAGGTCTTGCAGGTAATCCAATCTATCAATCAGGCCCTGCAGGTCACCGCCGTAGAAATTTTTACTGTAGGTGCCAGCGCAGGCATCCGTACCGCGCGGGTCGCAGATGGGTTCGTTCCAATCCGTGGTCAGGGAGCGGTACACGGTGCCACCGGTCTCGCCGTAGAAGAACGTGCCGGCTGGCTTGTCGTTGGTCTCATTGCCATCGCGGAAGCGGTCGGGGAAGACCTGGTAGACCACCGCGTTCTTTATCCAATCCGGTGTTGTGAAATCCGCGGCGTAAACGGTGAGTTGATACGAGTAATCGTTGGTTTCGTCAAAAGCCTGGCCCCAGCCCATCGTGCGGGCGGCGTCATCCTCGTAGTAGTCCACGTCAGTGCCATCGATGACCACGAAGCGATACCAGTAGACCGTTGGGACGTCGCTGGCCGGGACCTCCACCTGCCACCAGTCGTAGGTTCCATCGCTATAAGTAACTGACATTGGCAGCATGGTTTGGGTGTTGGTGCGGTCGTTGTAGAGCCGGAGTTTGACTTCGGTCAGGTCACCCTGGGCCGCGCGCAAACGCAAGGTGACCGGAGTGCCCGTGGTGACGGGTCCGCCGGGTGTGCGATAGAGCGTGTCACGGCTGTTATGTCCGAGCTCAGCCCACCAGATCTCGTTGTCGTGGCTGGCAGATGGCGGCGGAGGAGGGGGGAACGCGCCGACCCGGCCGGTGCGATAATCCAGGTAGAACCACACAATATCCTCAGCAGCATACGTGACGAATGGGACGTTGTTTGCGTTAATCGAACGGTTGTCCAGGCCGATCGCGTCCCAGGAACCAGTGGCGACTATCTTGAAGTTATAGGAACCTGCTGCGACAATCGGATAGTTCAACACATACAAACCACGACCATGCATCCCCAGGGCGGTCTCCGGATCGGTATTGATCCAACCCTGGAAGTCACCCACTGCCGTGAAGCTGTTGCTTGAATCCCAGGCGTGCACGATGTTGGTTGATGGCACCAGGGCGAGCCCAGCATCCGCGTTGTGGTTGTTGGTATCAAAGGTCACTTTCACCACCTGGCCATCCGCGGTTGTGTTGAGCCAGGAGTTGCCTGTTGTGGGAAAAGAAACGTCCCAGGTGCAGTTGTTTACTTTGAATTCGTAATGTCCCGCGGTTGGAATGGTCACATCCGCGGTGAAGACGCCATCCCCCCCAAGCAGATCGCCATTCGCGCCGTTATCATTAAGCGGATATTGAGCTGGCAACCAGCCATTAAAACTGCCTGCCGCGCACCAGGTACCAGCGCTGCTGGCGGCGGGTTGGATCAACATCCGTCCGCTATAACTGTCGAGCAGGAAAACCACATCCTGATTGTCTGTGGTGGTGGTGAAGTTGATGTTCGCGGCATCGCTTGAACGTCCATCCGTGCCGAATCCATTCCAGGTGCCGGTTATGACCGCTTTGCCGATGTAACTGCCCGCCGCTGGGATGGTGTAAACCAGGCGGTAGAAGCCATTACCCAGGTCATCCATCCCCGTGGCAGTGTCATTGTTGTTCCAGCCCTGGAAGTCCCCAACCGCGGTGTAGCTGTCGGGGAGGAGATCCCCCGTGACGTTGACAATGTTAGTCGCGGGCAGCAGAGCCATGCCGGCGTTCATATTGTAATCGTTGGTGTCGAGCGTGAAAGTCACCCACTGCATCGGCGCTCCCGTGATCACCCAGGAGTTTGCTGCTGGATGAGTATTGCTCCAGCTGCCACACTCCACCGCTTTCCAGAAATAGGTGCCTGGCGTTGGGATGGACATTCCAAGCGAAAAAACCCCATCCCCGGCGATGATGTCGCCATTCGTGCCATCATCCAGCATGGGGCTGGACGCGTTGTCCCAACCATTCATGTCCGAGGCGAGGCACCAGCTCGTCGCGTTGAGGCCATAGCTTGACCTCGAAGGCAAGTCAAGTTGAACTGCCAACACGTCCGCGTCTTGCTCCGGGATGACTGGCTCGGAGGGGATGGGAGCGGAAAGCGCGGGCTTCGCGTTGAAGCCCATGCCCAGCAGCATGCTTACTACTAACAGGAGATGAAGTACAAATGCTTTTTTCATGGGTTCCCTTTCTTCATACGTTTTATGATGGTGAGGTAGTCTGCAGGTCACGAAAGACCTTTCCTATTTCATTGACCAGGTCGCCAGCCAGTACGGAGGCTGGGTGGCCGACGGTTTGGGTTGCCAGGACCGCGCATTGAAAATGCAGATAGACAGCCAGCCGGCCAGCGTCCCAGGCATCCAGGCCTTGGGCCATCAAGCCCACGGCCATGCCGGCCAAAACATCCCCACTGCCACCATGCGCCAGGGCGGAGGTGGCGCCAGGAAGCACCACCACCTGGCCAGAGGGGTTGGCGAGCACGGTGTGGGCACCTTTGAGGATGACGGCCTGGCCCCAAGCCCGCGCGAATTTGCGGGCGATTGCCACCCGGTCCGCCTGGACAGCCTGGATGGAGAGCCCGGTGAGGGCGGCCATTTCGCCTGGATGGGGGGTGAGCAGGCAGCTGGCGGGCAGGTATGCGGGCCAATCGGCCAGGGTGGCCAGCAGGCGCAGGGCGTCCGCGTCCAGCACCATGGGGATGGGAGTGGCCTGGCGGGGGAGGATTTCGGTGAGGAGCGCGGTGAGAAATGCGCGCGTGGTGGGGGCCTGCCCCAGGCCAGGGCCCAGCAAGAGCGCCTGCTTGTTGGCCAGGATTGGCGGGATGAGGCTGGCAGCTTCGGCGGCAATCCCACCCTCCACCTCAGGCAGCACTTCCCAAATGGCTTCGGGAACCGCGCAGGCTAGCGGGGCGTGTAACGAGAGGGGAATGGCGGCATACACCAGGCCGGGACCTGCGCGCAGGGCAGCGGCGGTGGCGAGCAGGGCCGCGCCGGTATAGTGGCGCGAGCCGGCGATGAGCAACGCGCTACCAAAGGTGCCCTTGTGGGCGTTAGAAGCACGCGGGGGGAGCAGGAAGTGGGCCATGGCGGTGGTGAGGAGGCGTGTGTTGGGCTGGCCGGGCAGCCAGCTGCCGGCTGGCAAGCCAAGCGGTACGCGTTGAAGCTCTCCGGTGAGATCAGCGGCTGGGAAGCGCAGCAGGCCGGTTTTGGCCGCTTCGACGCACAGCGTCAGGCGGGCGGGCAGGGTAAGTTCGTCTGCCTCGCCCGTGTCGCAGTCCACGCCGGAAGGGCAATCCAGGGCGACAACGGGAGGGAGAGCTGGCTGGGACCGGAGGGCGGAAAGTATCTCCGCAACTGGGCCGCGCAAGGGCAGGCGTGTGCCGGTTCCCAGGAGCCCGTCCAGGATGAGGCCGGCTTGTGAGAGACAATCGGTTATAAGGGCGTTCTTGTCGGGGAATTTGGACCAGCCAACAATGGTGCCGCCGGCTTCCTCGAGACGCTGGGCCAGGTGTGAATCGGCGGTTTCGGTAGCGCTCAGCAAGGCGGTAGCGCGCCAACCGGCTTGAGCCAGGCGCGCGAGCGCGATGAGAGAGTCGCCCCCGTTGTTGCCGCTGCCAACCAGCCCAAGGATGGACCTGGGGGCAAGGGTATTGAAGTGTTTTTGTATGGCCTCAGCCACACCCAGGCCGGCACGTTCCATCATCTGGTCGTATGGCAGCCCGAGCTTGAAAGCTTCTCCTTCGAGCGCTTTCATCTCCGCGACAGTGACGACCGGGAAATCTGGCATCATCATCATTTTACCCGATGTCAAAGGCGTGGACGTTTGAATGTCCAGAGGTCAGGCCGGCCAATGGCGACCAATTATTTATGCAAAAAGGACTGTTGACCCGGGCAGGCACAGGCTAACGCGCCCCTTTGTCCATCCGCGGAAAGGCGGCAGGGCGCTCCTGGCTGGCGAGGTCACTCTTCGCGAAACGTAATCGCGTACCCATTGGGGGAGCGCAGGCGGAGGGTGTATTCGCCCCAGGATTGGCGGGTGTAGGGTTCCTCTATCTCAATCAGCGCGTCCTGCAGGTATTTGCTAAAGCGCTTGAGATGGGGGACGTAGAACTGCCACTGCATGAGGTGTTGGATGGGTCCAAGGTTATCGGCCGCCACCTCTTGCAGGATGAAAAGAATATCGCCGTTGAATTGCACGACCTGCGTGGTCTCAGTTTCGGGGTGAACAAGGAAACCCAGCTTGCGGTAAAAGGTTGATTCCGCCTGCGCGTCCCGCACAGGCAAGATGGGCCGGAGCGCCACTTTTTCGAAGGCACGCACCGCCTTCCAGCGCTCGCTAATCCGACCGCCGCGCCTTCGTCCGGAGGTGAGAATCAGGCTTTTCGCGCTGTTGCCATTTGGCTGGGCGGTCGAGAAGTTGTATATAGGCGCGGGGTCGCGGGTGGGGTCATAAAGGCGGAAAGTGGAAGGCGTGATGCGGAAGAAGATATCATCGCTGCCAAGCGGGTCAGCTTTATAGTGAACCCGGCTGGGCAGGTTTGTTGAAAGCTTAATCAGATGGCATTGGATGCTGTTTTTCTTGAGTTTGGGGTAGTTGGTTTCAAACCAGGCGAGGACATCGTCGCGCGTGAAAACATCGTCCGCCTGTAAGTTCTTCGACTCGACAAAATCCAACAACAGCATCCAAATGGGCTTCTCGTAGGTAGACATAAGGACCTCCGGTTGTTTTGATTATGTTCACGATCAGACAGGGACTGATTTAATTATACACATTGGCGAGGTTTATTGTTGATTTATTTTAAAATTTTTATTTGAAAAGCAGAAATTCGTTGAAATTGAGTTAAATTCGTAAGTTAACAGGCTGTGGAATTCCCGTTTTCGTGAGAGCCTGTCATTTTTTCAGGGTTGAGTTTTATTTGACTGCGGATTTCTTTGTTTTCGTGTATAATAGGCGATTGCGTCGAAGACGTAAAAAAAGTGTGTAATGAATTTAAGCCCGGATCGGAGGTGAATAGCAAATGGCAAGTGTTACATTAAGACAAAATGAATCGCAGGACTCCCTGCTCAAACGCTTTCGCAAGAAGGTGGTCAAGAGTGGTGTCCTGAGCACCGTGCGTCGCAAACGCTGGTTCATCTCCAAGAGTGAACAGCGCCGCATGGACAAGAAAAAGGCTGTTCGTCGTTCCTTCCGGAAGACGTACGAATAAGCCGGATTAGTGAGGTTTTATGGCTAAAGAAGAAGAGAAGATTACCGTGGATGGCACCATCATAGAGGCGCTTCCCGGCACACAGTTCCGCGTAAAGCTGGAAAATGGTCATGAGGTTATGGCCTACCTTTCCGGTCGCATGCGCCGGTACTACATCCGCATCCTTTTGGGTGACGCGGTGCGTGTCGAGATGTCTCCCTATGACCTGGATCGCGGTCGGATTGTTTACCGCCAACGCCGCCCAGGTTCTTCCGAACCGCAAGACTTCTAAACCTTGCCAGCCAATTACAACCCTCGCATTGCGGGGGTTGTTTCTTAGCCCGTGGCATTCCTGCGATAAAATCCTTTTCCAGTATGGAACAACCAGCTTCCAATCCCCCCGGCACCCTGCGCAGACTGGACCCGCGCCGGGACCTCGACGCGGTAGCCAACCTCGTTGAAGTTGCTTTTGGGCTCCGCGGCGATCCCGATGGACAATTCGTGCTCAACCAGATGCGCGAAAATGCCGCGCGCCAGCGGCAGGAGCCCTTTCTTTCAAACCTCGCCTTGCCAAGCGCGGACGGGTATGTTTGGGAGGATGGGGGCAAGATTGTGGGGAACATCAGCCTAATCCCATTTCAGGCGGGATTGCGGCCGATCTGCCTGGTAGCGAATGTGGCGGTGGCGGAGGAATACCGCAACCATGGCATTGCGACGGCCCTCACCCGGCACGCGCTGCGAATCGCGCGCCAAAGGCAGGGCATGGCGGTGTGGCTGCAGGTGCGGCACGAGAACCAGGTGGCCATTGGCGTGTATGAATCACTGGGGTTCAGGCATTTTGGCAGCGTAAGCCAATACCGGCGCGCCGGGGAGACGCCACGGGGCACCTCGCCTCTGGCGGGATATCCCAGCCTGGTGGAGGTGGGAGAACGTCAGCGCTCGGAATGGCCGGCCCAAAAGGCCGCCCTGCGGGCCACCTACCCGCCCGAAACCCGCTGGTACCTGAATGTCGATTTCAACGCTTTTGGCCCGCGGGCCTGGTACAACCCTCTAAACTGGATCAACCTCCCACGGCTTAAGCATCTTTCGTTCAGGAGCGGGTCGCGCTGGCAGGGCACGCTCACCTGGCAGGGCACGGACACCCGCGCGGACAACTTGTGGCTGGCGATGGCAAAGGACGCGGTCCAGGAAGAGCATGTGAGCCGGCTGTTGAAGGTTTTTATGGAACGGATCTGGAATGGGCGGCCGCTCAACCTGGAATATCCCATGGGCCGTTATACTGAAGGGATTCTTTCTGCTGGATTTGAGTTGGCGCGCAACCTGGATTGGATGCATTACTTACCCCCGCAAAAGTGGCCGTTGGGGGTCTTAAGAAAAACTGGAACCGCCCGTTAGGGCGGTTCTCAATTTATTCCGATTTAGAGTTCTTCGTCGACGATGGTCTCAATTAAATCGAGGAATTCTTTCCATTCTTCCTTGAAGAAGTGGAGGGTGACGTTGTTCAGTTCGAGATGGTAGGTTGATTCGCCATCGGGTTCGTCAGCGCGCCATGCCAGGAAATTCTCGGTTTCAGCGATTGTGGTGGTAACGGGTTCGTGTTCTTCGTTGTGGTCCATATTTATGCTCCTATTTGATTTCTCTCTCATTATCCCATGCCTGGGGGTATTTGTGCAAGTTCAGGGCTTCTTATTTTGCGCGACCCTGGCTTTTAACTGGTGGAAGAAGGTTTTGACGCTGCTCCAAAGCTGCGCCAGCCACTTGGAAAGGACGCCCCAGGCTTTTCTTAGCCATTGACCCACGGCACTATCGCGGTACTTTCGTAACCAGGTGAACATGGCGCGCTTCTTTGGCTTGTAATATGAAATACCTTCCCAGGGCTCCTGGTCCATCAGCTTGCGCAGCACGTAGCGGAAAACCAGCTTAATGGTGGCGTAAACCGGGGCGGCCAGGATGACACCCATAAGGCCCAGGATTTGGGCGCCGATTAGCGCGGAAATCATGATAGCCGCGGGGTGTACTTCCAGCGCGTTACCCATCACGCGCGGGGTCAGCAGGTTGTCGAGCACTGTGTCAATAAGAAGGGCGATGCCAATGATAACCAGCGCGAAGGCCCAGTTGGCCAGGCCGAAGGGCGTGGGGGTTTTGAGCAGGGCGGCAATCCCGAAGGCTAACCAGCCCACCCAGGCACCA
>Ga0116171_10006258_pt1 | contig 10309 bp, 12 predicted proteins | sample AD_JPNHW2_MetaG_FD_89798 | JGI IMG/M metagenome (GOLD analysis project Ga0116171, IMG submission 89798) | Active sludge microbial communities of municipal wastewater-treating anaerobic digesters from Japan - AD_JPNHW2_MetaG | ecosystem: Engineered > Bioreactor > Anaerobic > Digestate | place...
CTTCAATATTTTTGTTTCAAACACAGATGATCATTTACGGAACCATGGTTTTATTTTAACAGATAAAGGATGGATACTCTCTCCGGCTTTTGATATTAATCCAAATGAGGACGGTGCCGGATTATCACTCAATATCTCTCTCGATGATAACTCTCAGGATTTAGATCTTACATTGGAGGTTGCTGACTATTTCCGCTTAAATAAAGAGGATGCATTGAAGATAATTGAAAACATTAAAAAATCTGTAACAAATTGGAGAAGTGTTGCCAATAAGTATCAACTTCCAAGATCAGAGCAGGAACTTATGTCAAAGGTTTTCAATAGATTTTTATAGCTATTTATTGCTTTATATATAGATTCAGAACAATAGGATAAAACTATTGCCATTCCTTTAAAAACTCTTTAAATAGCTGCGTTTTGTGATGATCATTTAATAATGGATCCGGATCATTAATTAAAGGATCGTACCATGCTACTTTTCTCTCTGCCCAATGCATCCATGTCTTCAATTCTTCAGTAATGGTTCCGTTCTTAACAGCATTTCCTTCAACTGTCTGAATGTAACTTCGGAGGATGTTCGTCTGATGAAGACGAATAGCCTGGAGAAAGAGTTTCTTAAAAGCGTGTGCTTCTTTGTCCTGTCGTTCTTTAAGTTCTCTTTCAATTCTTTGTTGCTCTTCCCACTCTTTTCTTCGGATTTCAGACGCAATCCTCTCTTCCTTCATCCTTTTACCCTCTAACTCAAGTATTGCGATGATTGTAGAGATCTTAGATTCAATTGGTTCATGGCCATCTTTGACTTCTTTTCGATTATAAGATCTAATATCAATTACAAAAACGAATTCCCCGGTTGATTCATATTGTTGTCCTCCATAGCTGGTTTTAATATCAGATACTTTTTGTTTTTCTCTTAACCTGAATTTTACATGTTCATCACCAATCTTAGCATATGTTGTAAAATGATCGGCTATTATATCATGTTTTCTGGACCTGAGAACCTTAATGATGCTATCAAGCAGTCGAAATGCCCTTGGTCTACTTTCTTCCTGAACCTGGATATTCAGAACATTAATTCTGTCAGGATGGGTTCCATGATGGCTTTTATAATATTTCCTGACTGCATCATAATAATCCATGGTGCTTCTGATAAGTTTATCAGGTCTGGAGGACATCCTATCCGGTACTATTAATGGTAAGTCCTTTGTACTTTCGAGAGTTTGGATTAATCTGCGCTGTTGTGCAATAGGTGAATCTACATCACTATCTCCCGGTTTTTTTTCGTCCAATGTTATTTCATCCTTTCCATCATATTTTGTTGGAAGTTTAGTTACGACTACTCTTTTACCATACTGGATTTTCTGCCAATGACCCATTGCAGGGATTGGAATATTCATTCGCTTGCAGATCTTCCGAAGGCCATTATCAGAAATCTTATACTTCTTTGCAAGTCTTGAGAGTGGTTCCCTCCACACTAAATCATAGAGATCTTTGCGAGTTAATGTTACCTGTTCCATATCGTTTCATTAAAAATGTTGCATAAAAGGTAGTAATACTACCAATATCGGAACATTTTTAATGAAATGTAGTTTTGTACCTGTAGATAAAATTCAGAAATCAAATTCCAGAAGGTCCTCATCCCTGGTTACTTCATACCATAATTTTCTGGACATTAGTTCATCGTATTCTTCTTTATCCGTAAGCCTCCAAAGAACATAAGTACCTTTCTGCATAGTATGTCGAACAGTAATTAACTTATTATTCGAGGTGAAAAACAAGCTGCAGTATAAGTAACCTTGTTCAATATGGACATTAGTAACCCGTACAATATCTACAAAACCATTTTCCTGGTATGTAAATAAGCTATTAAGTTTTAGCACTTTACCTGTTGTGCAAATACAGTCGCTTTCTAAGTAATACCATGATGAAAAGAAATAACATCCAAGTCGAAGGAACCAGCTTTGAATTTGTTTCTTCAGACAATGGAAAAAGAACCACACTTTAATGTATAATGTACTCATAATCTGGTGTTTTAATGTATCCCGGGGATCCCTCCCCCCAGTATACCCCCGGTCTCCAAGGGCAGAGGTGCTACAGAGAAGAATTCTTAAAGCAAAATATGCTTTTGTCCCGGTTACATTTATAAATACCCGGCAGAGTAGAAATATCCACAAAAATCGATGGAAAAAAATATTCCGGAAAAGAAATTTTGATAGCCAAAATGTCTATCTGAAATTTTTTTCCAAAATTTTTAATATTTATACTTAAATCGAATTCGTCATGTTCCCGACAGGTTTTCATTAGTTGTTGACGTTCTTTACTCCTCAGAAAGTATTCAAGAGTAAGATTGTAGTTTTTCAATTCAGGTATATTATAGATTATACCCGTATATTTATATATAATATCCCAAATACTATTAAGGATGCTCGACTATTTTATGGAAAATAACTATTTTATATAAAAAAAGTATTTATTATCATCCACCCAGCACCTGACACATAATCAGGGGGTAACAAATGTGGTCAAGACATCCAGCTTTCGCAAATAGGCCAGAAATGTACCTGGACCCGAACTTATCCTTAACTATTACAATACCATGGGAAAGCGGGCAAAACTATTTGAACTTTCTTGATAATTGTTTGTTTCAACATATATTGTTCATACATATTATATCGTGAAACTTATTTTTAGATTATCCAGATAAACATTAAAATTGAAGAACTATGATTAAAATTGGGATTATTATCGGAAGCACAAGGCCCGGAAGAAATTCAGAGGCTGTAGCAAAGTGGGTTTATGAGATAGCAGGAAAAAGGAAAGATGCCAAATTTGAACTTGTTGACATAAAAGATTATAACCTGCCAATACTTGATGAACCAGTTCCTGCTTCAATGAATCAGTATATGAAGGAACATACAAAAATCTGGGCGAATAGGATAGGATCGCTTGATGCATTTATTTTTGTTACTCCTGAATATAACCATGCACCATCTGGAGCACTTAAGAATGCGCTCGACTTTATTTACAGCGAATGGAATAACAAGGCAGCCGGATTCGTCAGCTATGGTTCAATGGGTGGTGTACGTGCTGTTGAACACCTGCGCCTGATAATGGGAGAACTTCAGATAGCGGATGTCCGTGCACAGGTTGCCTTGTCGCTTTTTACCGATTTCGAAAATTACAGCGTTTTTAAACCTGCTCCTCAAAATGAAGCTAATGTAAATAATATGCTCGATCAGGTAGTTGCCTGGGGAAGCGCTTTAAAAGCTCTTAGAAAATAACCGTTATGATCGATTCTGAAAAATTACCGGCATACTTTATTCCTCACGGAGGAGGCCCATGGAATGTTATGGATGATGCTTTTGGCGATCCGGCAGGATATGGAAGCCTGAGGAATTATCTCGAAGACCTTGGGATGGAGTATAAAAATAATATTAAAGCTATACTTATTATCTCCGGACATTGGGAAGAGGCTGTTCCGACTATATATTTCAGTGTCAATCCTCCCCTTTATTACGATTACTACGGATTCCCTGATTTTACTTACAATCTTCATTGGCCAACGCTGGGGAGCCCTGAACTTGCATTCCAGGTTGAAAAGCTTTTAACAGTAGCGGGATTCACAACCGCTCGGGAAACACGGAGGGGTTTTGACCACGGTACTTTTGTCCCCTTGATGATTTCTTTTCCTGAGGCGAAAATACCTGTTGTCCAGCTTTCTCTGGTAAAGGGACTTGACCCGTCAGTTCATATTGCGATTGGGAAAGCGCTTGAAGCACTTCGCTCAGAAGGGGTCCTCATTATCGGCTCAGGTATGAGTTACCATAATATGCAGGGTTTTATGTCAGGTAGTTCTTCTGCAGCCGGTAATTCGAAACAATTCAACGAGTGGCTCACCCATACAATTGAGATAAGTGATCCTGAAAAACGAAATGAGACGCTCATTAACTGGAAGAAAGCACCAAAAGCCCTGGATAGTCATCCGCGGAGCGAACATCTGGCGCCACTCTTTACCGTTGCCGGCGCTGCGGGAACCGGCAAGGGTGCTCTTGATTATTCGGGATCATTGATGGGAGTCAGTGTTACAGGATATAAGTTTGAATAATTGACAAAAAAAAATTTAAATGGAAGAAATAAAAACAGGAGAAAGCCAACTTGTGACCGTTGAGTTTTTTCACGATGTGCTCTGTGCATGGTGTTATGCTCTTGCTCCACGTGTTCAGCGCCTGGCATCGCAATATCCCGGGGGAATTGAAATAATTCACAGGTCTTTCCCTTTAGCTCCCGCTCCTGATGGCATTGAACAAATATTTGGATCAAAGGAAAGGGGGAAGGAAGAGATTCTTGAACACTGGCGAAATGCCAATAAGAATGATGATGAGCACAGGATGAAGCCTGAGCTGATGGCTTCAAAACAATTTGATTATCCGTATTCAAAACCCGGACTGCTTGCCTGTAAAGCTGCCGAACTCCAGGGAGGAAAAGCCATGCACGGCAAAATGTTTAACCGTATTCAGAAAGCGCATCTGACAGAGTGCTATAATATAATTGATACTGAGGTCCTTAAAATGTGCGCTAACGATGTGGGCCTTGATGTGGCACAGTGGGAGAAAGATTTCAGCAGCGAAAAAGTAAGGGAAATGCTTAATGATGATATAAACATTGCAAAAAAGTATGGAATTAATGCAGTGCCGACACTTATTGTCAACGGTAAATATAAACTCAGCGGCGCTCAGCCATATTCTGCTCTGGAAAACTTGTTTAAATACTCTAATGATAAGAATTTGCCTTTAAATAAATTAGTAATATAAAAAATGAAAAAACAATTTTAATCTTTAATAAAATAATAATCATGGTAAAATACAAAGGAATAGCAGCCTGGATAATAGCCGGCATGTTAACAGCATTATTTCTTTTCAGCGCATCAGGAAAGCTGTTTTTGCATCCCGAACAGATGGCGCAAATGAAGTTAGCCAACTGGAGGATTATCATCGCGTTGGGTGAAATAACTTCCGCGTTATTGTTCCTGTTCCCAAGAACTAATATTTACGGTACCTTTTTACTGAGTTCCTATATGGGAGGAGCAATTATTATTCACATGACCGGCGGTCTAAGTATTTCCATGCCTGTGGTTATATTAATCCTGGTATGGGTTGTAGCATTTATGAGAAATACCGAACTATTAAAAAAATAATTTGTGAAGATTGAAGATGAAATAAAGGGCCGGTTTCGGAACGAATACCATAAGGGATTGATAAATCTTAATTATACTGTTAAACAGTTAAGTTATGAATTTCTTCAATTTTTAAAAAAACATGTATTGACAGAACCTCAATATAATATTCTGAGGGTGTTGCGTGGTAATCGTTCAGACGGGCCTGCTTCAATCGGCTTTATTAAAGAACGCATGCTCGATAAAAGTTCAGATGTAAGCCGGATAATAGACCGCTTATACGAAAAAGGGTATATCGACAGGAATGAGAATCCTGATGACCGCCGGCAGAAAGATTTAGTCATAACAAAAAAAGGAATGGATCTTCTGGATAAAATGTATGATTGTGAAAAAAAATTCGATGGGCTTCTGGAGAATTTAAGCGCTGATGAGGTAAAAGAATTGAACAGGTTGCTTGATAAAATAAGGGGATAGACATTTCTTAAAAGACCCTGAAAATTAATTTAAAAACTTTTAAATTATTTGGATTTAGTTTGTGCACTATGTAAAAAATTAACTATGGAATCAGAATTTTATAATCTTCAGGTTAAAAAGCCAAATGGCGAAATCATTGAAATGAAAAATTTCAAAGGTAAAACTGTATTGATAGTCAATACTGCAACAAAGTGCGGACTGGCGCCACAATTCGACGGGTTAGAAGAATTGCATCAAAAGTACAAAGACAAAGGTCTGGTAGTTTTAGGCTTTCCCAGCAATCAATTTATGAACCAGGAGCCGGAGACCAATGAAACGGTTGAACAGAGTTGCAGGGTCAATCATGGTGTAACCTTTCAGCTTACAGAAAAAATTGATGTAAACGGGAAAAACACACATCCGGTATTTGCTTATCTGAAAAATAAAAAAGGAGGCTTGTTGGGGAAAAATATCAAATGGAATTTCACCAAATTTTTAATCGATAAAAATGGTGATCCGATAAAAAGATTTGCCCCGACCGACAAACCGGAAAAAATAGAAAAAGATATTTTGAAATTAATAAAAACTTAATTTATAAACAACAAATAATCCTTTCTCACAGCCCTTTCCTAGCTTTCACACACTTGCTTATTTACCGGTATTCGGTGATAGATACGTAATAAAATGAGAAACATAATCCTGCTTTTATTCCTAATAACTTTTTTAAGCCTGGTTGTCTGGGCTAATATCTATTTATCACGACGATTTGCATGGTATTTCAGCATATCGAATACTAAAAGTGTGTATTTGACATTTGCTTTCATAACAGTTTTCATGTTTGGGGGAATTATACCTTTCACGAACTCAACAAACACGGCTGGTAATATTTTCTATATAATAGCAGCCACATTAATGGGCATTCTTCTGTATCTGATTCTGTCAACACTGTTTGTTGATTTGCTGCATTTTAGTATAAAAGTCAAGCCTGCATTTTATGGTCTTGCTGCAATATCCCTGACATTAATAGTTTCAGCATACGGCATCTGGAATTCATATAATTTAAAAACAACTCAAATTACCATTCCCATTAAGGGAATAACCAAACAAGTTCGGGCAATGCATGTGTCTGATGTTCATTTAGGACATTTCAGAGGTAAAGCATTTATGCAAAAAATAGTGAATGCGACTAAAACGCAAAATGTTGCCGTTATTTTTATTACAGGCGATTTGTTTGATGGCAAGTATAACCTGAATATGGACGTTCTTTCTCCTCTTAAAGAACTCGATATTCCAATTTATTATGTTGAAGGAAATCATGATGGTTATACTGGCTCAAAATTAATAAAGAATAGGTTACGGGAAACAGGTGTCCTTGTTTTAGAAAATGAAGTTACTCATTTGGGTGAATTTCAAATTATAGGGTTAACCCACATGCTTGCCGATGAAAATGAGGTTAATATCCATGCATCTGGACAGGGAGCTACGATAAAAACCGTGTTGTCGTCTTTAAAAATAGAAAAAAACATTCCCTCAATTTTATTACATCATAGCCCTGATGGAGTAGAATTTGCAAATAAAGTCGGAGTAGATTTGTTTTTAGCAGGTCATACACATGCCGGGCAACTATTTCCTATCAACTATGTTACCGGATTACTATTTCCATATAACAGAGGTTTATATGACTACAACGGAACAAAATTATTTGTATCGGAAGGAGCTGGGACAGTTGGTCCTCCTATGCGTGTAGGCACCAAAAGTGAAATCACTGTTATAACTTTAAAGCGGGAATGAATATTGCATTTAGCCTTTACCAGAGATACTTATAAAAACTAATGAAAAACTTACAGACAATTATATGAAAATTAGTAAATGGACAATAGCAAATATTCCTGACCTCACAGGAAAAGTAATAATTGTTACCGGCGGAAACAGTGGAATCGGTTATGAATCTGTAAAGGCGTTTGCTCAAAAAGGCGCAGAAGTCATTCTGGCATGCCGCTCGGTTAAAAAAGGCGAAGCTGCAAAAGCAGAAATAATGAAAAATAATCCTGCAGGCAAAATAGAGGTAATGACTTTGGATTTAATGGATTTATCATCTGTTAAAAATTTTGCCGACAGATTTAAAGAGAACCACAGTCGCCTCGATGTTCTTCTGAATAACGCGGGTATCATGATTCCACCTTATGGGCTGACCAAAGACGGTTTTGAAAGCCAGATTGGCACCAACCACCTGGGTCATTTTGCCTTAACCGGGCTGCTCATTGATTTAATTGTAAAAACTCCAGGATCTAGGGTTGTTTCAACAAGCAGTCTGGCTCATAAAAACGGGAAGATGGATTTTGGTAATTTCCTGTTTGATAATGGAAAAGATTATACCCCAATGAAAGCCTATGGCCGTTCCAAGCTGGCAAACCTTTTGTTCATTAACAAACTCCAACAGCTTTTCGAAGCAAACAATTTTAACAGCATAGCTGTAGCGGCTCACCCGGGGATATCGCAAACCAACCTCATGCGGTTTATCGAAGGTAAATTCTACTATCGTATTCTCAAACCTCTCTCTTCGTTGTTTCTGCAACGCGCCGCAATGGGCGCTTTGCCGCAGTTAAGGGCGGCTGTTGATCCCAATGTTAAAGGCGGAGATTACTATGGGCCGGATGGATTTAATGAAATGAGGGGTTTTCCTGTTAAAGTAAAATCAAACAATACGTCTCAAAAAATCGAAGATGCAAAAAAACTTTGGGAATTATCTGAAAAGTTAACAGGCGTTAGCTTTAATTTTAAAGAATAAAAACTAATTTACCAATATATTTCTTCCAAATTCCAAATTATTAAAAAAATGAAGACACTTACACAAGAAATGAAAGACATGATCGCTACGCAACAATGTTTTATTGGAACAGTTGATGCTGATGGATATCCAAATGTTGCTCCAAAACGCTCAACCCGGGTGTTATCAGACGAATCGCTTATCTTTTCAGAAGGTACCGGTGGCGCCACCTATGAAAATATTAAGAGAGGGTCAAAAGTTTCTGTAGCTGTTGTAAACAGGGATATTCTCGATGGGTACAGGTTTGTTGGAGATGCCATATTACATGAAAGTGGAGATTTATATGAACAGTCGGCTGCAATGTCAGTAAAAATGGGAATGCCCAAGCCCCGGGCTGTTGTAGTGATTAATATAAAAGAAATCCATACACTTAAGCCTGGCCCTTTGGCCGGTAAAAAAATTGAATAATGAAAATTTAACTTGTCAAATTTAATGAAAATTGAAAAATCAGTCAAAATTTTTGATCAGTGCAAAACATCATCGTTATTGAAATTAACATTATAGGCTGGTTTGGATTGCTTATTTCTTTTTCATTATTATTATTGGCCGTGCCTTTTGTTCAGGTAACCATGATGGTTCACATGGCAAAAAGACCTCTTAGATGACAATTGAAGAGAAATTAAAATCGGTCAAATAAATTTTACATGTAATATTCATAATTTTCAACCAATGAATTGTGAAAATGACTGATTAAGAAGATTAAGTTAAAAGTATTTTTATAAGATCAATTAAACTATGGAAAGTAAAATTGCCGATGCTATTGGTCTTCGGTATATGCCGGTGGCAGTGGTGTTTACAGAAATGAAACCTGAAAATGCAGTACAATTTAAAGAAGGGCGCTGGGGATGCGTTGTGTCAATGTTTATTATTGCCTCGAAAGGGCGCACTGCAGTTTTCGACCGGAAAACTTTCGGTTGTCTCGGAGGTGGAGTCGGACTAGGCTTTGGCAACCAGTATGTTCATTTCCCCGGAGGGATCGAATGTTATGTTTCTATCGGGAATAAAGAGTTTGCAAAATCAACGGAGGCTGCCGGTTTCCGTACTTCAACCCCTCTCGATGAAGGGGAAAGGTACTTCAAGGCGCCTGAAATTGCCAGAAAGTTTGTGGATGCCCTGCCTATGACTGAAATTCCTGCAACTTATGTTGTCTTTAAACCACTTAAAGAGTTGACAGAAGAAGATACCCCAGAATTGGTAGTATTCCTGGCCAATGTTGATCAGTTATCTGCTTTGTCTGTCCTCGCAAATTATGACAGAGGCATCGGTCCAAGCGTGATCATGCCTTTTGGCGCTGGCTGCCATACCCTGGGGATCATTCCTTACGCCGAAGCAAAGTCTGGAGAACCTCGTGCAGTCATCGGTTTGACGGATATTTCCGCACGACGCCATGTAGATAAAGATCTTCTTTCTTTCGCTGTCCCGTTTTCAATGTTCCTGAATATGGAAGAAAACGTCGAAAGCAGTTTCCTGAAAAAGGATATCTGGAAGAATTTATTGGTAAGAAACAACTAAAGAAAATGAATATCTGTAAACAATTTTTTTTAAATACTAAAAGAAAGAAAATTGCAGGTAAAAATAAAATTTAAAATAGCATCTAATAAAAAATAATTATGAAGTACAGACAATTAGGAAAATCAGGTTTAATGGTATCTGAACTTTGCTTCGGGACCATCAGTTTTGGAGGTGATGGCTATTGGAAAGTAGTTGGCAACCTGGACTACCCGGCAAGTAAAAAATTAATTGATATTGCTTTTGATGCCGGCGTTAACTTTTTTGATTCTGCCGACGTCTATTCAAATGGGCAATCGGAAGAAATTTTAGGTAAAGCAATTAAGGAAAAACGCAATGAAATTGTACTC
>Ga0116171_10006259_pt1 | contig 10307 bp, 7 predicted proteins | sample AD_JPNHW2_MetaG_FD_89798 | JGI IMG/M metagenome (GOLD analysis project Ga0116171, IMG submission 89798) | Active sludge microbial communities of municipal wastewater-treating anaerobic digesters from Japan - AD_JPNHW2_MetaG | ecosystem: Engineered > Bioreactor > Anaerobic > Digestate | place...
TTACAAAGATGGTGGAACCGGGGTATATTGGTATGATGGCACGACAGAAGCTGAAGATGGTCGAGCCTTTAAATGGTCTCTCGATAAAGCCGATCTGATACTAACACATGAATCCCAGTCAGGGACATTTGAAGCTCCAGAGTATTTTACGGTTACCTCACTTACCTCAACTACCTTTAAGTACAAGGATAGCTTTGAGGAAGTATTTACACTAACTAAAATTAGCAAATAGCTAGGGGTAAAATATAATTGACAACCTAACATAAGCATTGTAGGAACAATTACCTTCTGTTTTCAAACCGTTAGAATCTTAAAGGTATTGATATATAACAGTATTACCATTCTTTAAAAGTATAATGATGTCAAAGAAAAAAGTATTTAAAAGGATTGGAATTGCATTTGCAATTTTATTATTCTTAATTATCACAACGGTTAGCATAGCTATTTGGTTTGTTTTCACACCTGAAAGAATAACCCCTTTTATTCGGAAGCAAGCAGCTAGCTATATCACTTGCAAATCAACAATTGGAGAGGTTGAACTAACTTTCTTTAGCACGTTTCCCCGATTCGGATTAAAGGTTAGCCAGTTCGAGCTTATCAACCCTATGCCAAACGCTCCTTCTGATACACTTGTTTGCGCTGAGCAGTTTATTGGGATTGTTGATGTTGGTGCTTGGTGGAAAAAAGATCAAATTGTTCTGAATGACATGCAATTACTGAATGGTAAAGTAAATATTTTCGTTGATAGCCTTGGGCATGCAAATTATAATATCACCAAACCAGATACAGTTCAAACACCTATTGATACAGCAAAATCTAAGTCTTCGATAAATCTTATCGATATTAAAAACGTTGAGTTTAAAAATGTCGATCTATCATACATCGATCAAACCCAGAAACTACAGGCAGGAATCCGCAACCTTAAGGTAAAGTTCTCTGGTTCAATCGTCTCCGACAGCCTCAATATGCGGGCTATTGTAAGCGATAGCAAAATTTCTTTCAGCTATGCTGGGGAAAAGTACCTGAGCAACGATCTAATTAAGTTTGATATCCCCGCCCAGGTAATCCTATCAAAGCAGTTTATAAAGTTTGGCAATGCGCAGGCTTCAATTAATGATATTAACCTTGAATTTACTGGAACTGTAGAGAATGACTCCAAGCACAATAGAATCAACACTAACATTGATTATAAGAGTGAAAAATTTCCTGTGCCTAGTGCGTTAAAACTAGTGCCCCCCTCCTACGAATCCTACCTTGAAGGGTTAACTATGGATGGAGTTGCATCATCCGATGGAAAAATTACAGGATTCTACTGCGATACGGTAATGCCGCTGATGGATTTACACGTGGTTCTTTACGAGGGTAACATAACGTATTCTAGTTTGCCCTTCCCGTTGAGTAATACAAAAGGCGATTGCGTTTTCCATTCAGACATTACACACGATAACATAACCTATTTCCGTATCAATAGCTTTAGCGCAATTACACCGAAGTCATCATTTACAACCAGAGGAACAATTGATCATCTTTTCTCGGATATCTTTATTGATGTTACTACTAACGCAAACCTCGATTTATCCGAAGTTTCACCGATGATTCCAGCCGATTTGAAGATGACATTAAAAGGTAATGCAAACGGTTCAGTTCGAACAGCGTTCTCGATGGTTATGCTTGATAAAATGCAAATTGATAGAATGATATTTTCTGGCTCGGCAGTTGCATTATCAAACTTTGAGGCTACCTACGATACAATATTCTTAAAAGCCGACAAAGCAAAAGTTGATTTTTCGATGCCTAATACAAATCCTTCCAAGAAGAGTTTGCGTTACCTATACTCAAAAATCAACGGGAATAATATTGTTGCTAGCACAAAATGCTATAAGGCCAATTTGATTAATGCCTTGATAACGCTTGAAACCTCGGATGTGATGGATTCCACAAAACTTCCCGATGTAGCATGTTCATTTGCTGTCGATTCTCTTGCTGCAAGCATGGATACTATAAAATTTACATCGAGCAAGCCATGGGGAAAATTCACAATGATTACCACAAAAGATAAGAAATCAAAAGATTTCCTTGAGGTTGAGTATAGCAATAGCCATATGTCAACCAGTATGGGTTCAAAAATCTCAATGCAAATGGGTAAATCTAACCTATTTGCTAATGTTCTCGATTTCTTTGGGAAACCAGAAGTAAAGCTTAACTATTCAGGTAACGCGATTACCGCGCAGATGGATACTATCAGCGTAAAAATGGATAAAGCGCAGCTAAACGCTGAGGTTGCTGATATCAGCCAGCCAAAAATAAAGTTTGCTTATAATGGCGATAACCTTAACATGCAAATGGGTAAGAGCAACTCCGTTAAGGTGAATAAAATTCAGATGAATACCGATGTTGTTAACGATACAACTCAAAAAGATATCTTCCTGCAATGGCAAGTAAAGGGATTTCTTAACATGGAAAAAGGTGTGATTTCGACATCGGCTTTAACACAGCAACTCGAGATCCCATCAATTAAGATGGATTTTGATCCCGAAGTGTTCAATATCAAAGAGAGTAGATTAAAAATCGACAGATCGGATTTTAGTTTAAGTGGCACCTTAAAAAATATAAAATCCTATTTTAGGAAAGATTCTCTTCTCCGTGGTAATTTCAACTTTGTTTCCGATCAGACAGATGTTCTTCAGCTCATGAGCTTAACCAGTGGTATTGGTAATGAAAAAACTGATTCCATTTCAAAATCAGCTAAAACTACTAATACAACGTCTGGCTCGGGCCCATACATGGTTCCTAAAGGGATTGACATTACCCTCAAAACAAATATTAATAAAGCCTTTTTTGGAACAGAAATAGCTAAGGACATTAGTGGTAGTGTTCGAGTAAAAGACGGGATAATGGTTTTGGATGGATTAACCTTTACAACTCCAGCTTCAAAAATGCAGCTAAGCGCAATGTACAAAACTCCCCGCAAGAACCATTTATATGCCTTTTTCGACTACCACATGCTGGATGTTAATATTGAATCACTCATTAAGATGTTCCCTCTTGTTGATTCAATTATGCCAATGCTTCGATCCTTTAAGGGTCAGGGTGAATTTCATATGGCAGCCGAAGCAAATTTCGACTCATTGTATAATCCCAAAATACCATCAATTTTAGGAACGGCATCTATTAAGGGGAATAATCTTGTACTTATGGATGGTGAAACATTCACTAACATAGCCAAAAAGCTACGATTTAATAAAAAAGCCGAAAACAAGGTTGACAGCTTATCTGCAGAATTCACACTAATCAAGAGGAAAATTGAGATTTATCCCTTTATGATAGTTATGGATAAGTATAAAGCCGTGATTGCAGGTAAACACAATATGGATATGAGCTTTGATTATAATATTTCATTGGTTCAAAGCCCAATACCCTTTAAACTATGTGTTGACGTAAAGGGGACAATGGACAATCTCGACTATAAGCTTGTTAAGTGCAAATATGGAGATTTATACCGCCCCTCATCAAAATATGTACTTCAGAACAAGCAGCTTGAGCTAAGAAAAATAATTAGGGAATCGTTACTTAAAAACGTTAAGAAGAGTAGTGAAAAGTAGCTAACAACATTCTTGAAGTTCATAAAAAACGGGTAATAGTTTTTGGTATAAACTATTACCCGTTTTATTTTTATAAATAGCCTACTATTACTTTTTAGTTTCTTTCTTTTCCATTGGCCCTCGCATGTAGATTACAAGCCCGTTTAAAAAATTTCGCAGTAGTTGATCTCCGCAAGGTTTGTAGTTAGGGTGATCATCGCTTCGGAACACTGCACTTAGTTCGGCTTTTGTAACCTTAAAGTCAACAAGTTCAAGAATTTTTATAATCTCGTCGTCTCGTAGGTGGAGAGCTACTCGCAACTTTTTAAGTATATCATTATTCGACATCGTGTAAAGTGTTTAAAAATTCATTATTTATCCCCTTCAATTAAGCGTCTAATGTTATTATGCAACTCATTAACGGCCTTTTGATGAAAAATCGGGTATAGCTTCTTTTCTCTAAATTTTGATTTATTTCGATACCTCGTTTCTTGAGTTATTTGAGTATTTCCCTCGCCAGTTTCCGTCAGCTTTACTACTTGAGAGCCTTCAGAAACTCCATTGTTAAGATAGCAAAATTCAATTGTTTTATTCTCCTCATCCACTTTGGTCACCTCTAATGCTACTCCAATATTTTTTATACCCCCCAGTAGCTTAAGGTTTAAAAAATAGATTTCCCCTTCTTCAATTTCCTTAAAATCATCATCAGCATAGAATATCTGATTTAACCGTTTTGAGTATAAGAAACCGAACGAGACCATTTTACCACTATACTCATCCTTAGGTTTTAAGCCCTTTAGCTTATTCCATACCTTTTGAATCACATCACGAATCACATTTGTACTCCGCTGAAAACTATACTTTAACGAATCTTGCACATTATAGCATGCAGGTTGAAAATCGCTGAAATTCTTTATCCCTTTAAGGTATTGATCTTTTACAAGCTCTTTAACCTTTTTTTGATGAACCCGATCAAGATTCAAATTGGTTAAAGGCAGCTGTGCATAGGATGAATAGCATAGTGCCACAAATAAAATAAGCAGCAAAAAAGAAATTTGTAATTTGGATTTTACTTTTTTCAAACTATAGGAGATTTTGCGTTTTACACTATATTTTAAACTATTAAATCCTTTAAATATAGTCATTCTATGGTTAATCAATATAAAGAATAAAGAATTTTGAAAGTACTAAAATATTTGAATCGAGAGGCTATCTTAAAATAAAAATATTTTAAGAATCAGACTTTGAACTCGCAACTAATGATTAGAAAAAAATTAAATACTGAGGAAGAAAAATAACAAAAAGAAAGGCGGAAAAAACCGCCTTTCTTTTTGCATATACAAATTCTATTCTAAGATTTTTCCCTCAATTAGCTGAGCATTTGAGGAAACCTCTCTGTTTATCTTTATTGGTTTGTATATCTTTAAAATTTTTGGATTGCCAACAATTGCTTGAACCGATATATTAGATCCTTCAACTGAAAATCCTTTCGAGTTATTTATCAAAGTAACTAATTGGTTATTTGTATTTGGGTATGTAAAATTGGATCCTGCAATCCAATAAGAGTAAGATGTTGTGCTTGGATACCAGTAAGCCCTCATTTCACCCCCAGAAACCGCTTGATAATAACCTAAATTATAAGTACCACCACCTGTTGGTATGTTAGCATTTACATAGTATTGGTAGGCATTTCCATAGTTAAAATAAAGTGGCCCTAATATGTGTGATCCGTTGTTTTGAACTTTAAAATAGCAGACCGTAGAAGCAACTCCAAGGTTAATAGAGTTTGTAGTATTGGGTGTTGAAACTGAACAGTTCCAAGAAATTTTTTGCCCAAGCTGTGTAACTCCATCATTAAACACTTCATAAGTTTCTGCAACAATATATACTGAAGTTGCATCAGGGAGGGTATACGTAAGGCTACTTCCAACTGCAATGGTTTTTTGTATTGACCCGTGTACCGTTATTTTGATAGGAGTATAAGTATCATTGTTAAGAGTAAGGGTCATCGAATAAAGGGTAACATTATAAACATTATCCTTATCTGAAGTCAGAGTATTTGTTTGGTCAGAATAGAAAATAACATCGTTGATTACAAAATCTACATAATAAACTGATGGACTACAGTCTGTAAAGGTTACTTTGCCATCAGTCCCTGATGTGGCTTGTGCAATTACGTTTGTTTTGGCAGACTGGTCGGCACTACTTCCATAAACATCAACACGACACCCCGACACAGCGGATCCATCTAAGGTAATTTTAAAAATTAACCTTGTGTCCTTGGTCTCTTCTTCACATCCAAACAGAATAAGTATTTGGATTAGTATAAGAAATCCCCTTAGCAGTTTTTTCATAGAAATTAGTTTAACGTGGTGTGGTTACTTAAAATTTGTTTTGTTTAATTAAAGCTTACTAAAATTAAGCAAAAAATTATCATACAACAAATTAAAGCCAGTTAATTTCTTGAAGTACGTTGTGAATAAAATAGCTACTACTCTATTTTACAAATTAAGTATTGATCTAAATAGATAAGAAGCAAAGGTTCTATTTTCTAATAAAGATAATTTTAGGATTAATACATTATTGGTTTGAATCTATTTCGGGGGATGAACTAAATCTACCGTCCTAAGCACATCCTCACTTCATTTTGAAAACTCTTCCACAAGTCTAGTAGGTTAGGGCAAACCGTTTTTAATTTCAAATCAACGGAATTTTTGAACTCTATATAGTTGTTTTTATCTTTTAAGTTACCACCTATATATGTTGTCCATTTAACAGCATTTATTGTTATTTCGGGTTCATCGAAATAGCTAAAAAATTCGCAAGGATATTGTCTCACAAACTGTGTACACATTTCAGAAACTCTCTCGGTTAATTTATCGTCAGAACGTTCAACTAATTCATTAAAAATATAGAAATAGAAAGGTCTACAATCACTTTTACAAGCTAAAAGACTATCAAACAAAACAGTAAAATTGCATTCCTTAGAAATGTCAAGATTCCCCAAGAAAGCCTTTTTTGATAAAGCATCAACATTCTGATTACTTAAATAGTAATTGATTGGCTTACCATGCAAAACATCTACCCAATTGTTTTTTTTGAGGAATATACTAGTCGCATTATTTTGTATATGTACCGTTTGCGCAAATATTCCAAAACTAAATGAGGTTAAGAAAACCAGTAAAAATAACTTCTTCACGTTAATAAAATTCAATTTTCGCCACAAATATATATAAATAGCTTTTCTTAAAACTTTAATCAATAATTTTAAATAATTCGATAGGGTATATCTCCTTTCAAGGTATCAGTATTAATGAATTTACTGATTAACATTCTTTAGCTATGAAAAAAATACTGATATTCTTCACTCTTATCTCCTGTCTTTTAATTGCTTGTTCGCAAGGTCCGTATAAAGATGGTTGCTATACTGGTAAATCGCAAGCTGGCTACGATTACGAACCATATGTCGGTTATACAACTTTATCCATAAAGAATGGATGGCCAATAAAAGTGGAATTTCAAATAATTGACACCACTAAAAATGAACCAGTTAATGATAAATATGTAAAGTACTTTGAAGGGAACGAGCACTATATCAAACAATGTAAAAATGATTGGAGAGGAATTCAAATCTATCCAAGCCAATATTTAAAAAAGCGCGATTTAGAAAAAGTTGATGCAATTTCTGGGGCAACATGGTCGTTTAACTTCTTTAAATATGCAACCATTGAAGCATTAAAAAAAGCAAAAAAGTAGATTCGGCATATTATTTGAAATAACATAAAATAGAAAAGAAACATAAATCAACATTTTTATTTGCAAATGTTCTTTTAAACCTTTACTTTTTTTGCTTATTTTGTCGCAAATCAAAAGGAATATGAGCACAAACAAATGGTATAGTCAGTTTATGATACTTTTTGGTAGCATAATGACCTTCTTCTACCTTGGGGTAGGGTTATACTTTATTTTTTCAGACAACCTATCACAATTAGATAAGTTCTTACGTTATTTAGTTGGAGGGACCTTTGTATTTTATGGTTCGTACAGACTTTATCAAACCATAATAAAAATTAAAGAGGAGTTCTTTTCAAATAAGTACGATAACGAAAATTAGTTTTCGCTATCATTGTATATCTGGCAGGTTTCTAATTATTTATATCCTGCTTTGTATCAGATATTCAAAATTTTATTATTATTGCGTGCCAAACTTTGGGTAAACTTTTAAGGTATGATGAGTTTAAAAAAGGAATCAAAACTATTATTAGTAAGTATATCCTTACTGATAAGTTCTAGTTTGATTATTTCATGTAATCAGATGGGGGAACAGTCAACGGAAGAGACTCCAACGCGTGGAAAAATCAAAATATTTGCGGATGAATCCTACAAACCAATTATTGATTCAGAAGTTTACACGTTCACTAGTCTTTATACATACGCCAATATAACCCCTCAGTACAAACCAGAGATTGACGTCATTAACGATTTTATGAACGATTCCATAAAAGTAATCGTAACCAATAAGAAGTTAACTGACGATCAAATTCAGTACTTAAGGGATACTTTAGTTGTTGCTCGGACGACCACAATAGCTTTTGATGCCCTTGCGTTAATTGTTAATAAAGACAATAAAGATACTCTATTGGCTTATAACACAATAAAAGATATTTTCTTAGGGAATATCAAAACGTGGAAAGAGATAGACAAAAATTCTAAACTCGATAAAATTAACGTTGTATTCGATAACACAAAGTCAGGAAATATAAGATATTTTAAAGAGAAATTTGAAATAAATGAAAAACTTCAAAGTAATTTCTATGCAGTTAATTCAAATGAAGAGGTGATTAACTTTATTTCAAAAAACCCAAATTCTCTCGGTATTATATCAGTTAACTGGATTAGCAATAAGCATAATCCAGAAGTAAGAAATTTTATTAATAAGATCAATGTTGTAGCAGTATCATCGCCTTTTGATAATACGTCATTCTATATGCCAGTCCAGGGATCTATTTATAATAAAACGTACCCTTTTACCCGCGAAGTATATTTAATATCAAGGGAGACTTTTGCTGGGCTTGGTTCTGGATTTGTTTCCTGGGTTGCATCTGAACCTGGTCAAAGGATTATTCTTAAATCTGGACTTGTTCCCGCAACCATGCCAATTCGATTAATTCAAGTAAAACACTAAATAATGTTTGACATAACCATAGCACCTATGAAAAATCAAAGTTTAAAATCGGTTTTGCTTTTTGCAAGTTTCTTTTGCTTAATATTTTCGAATAATGTTTTTTCGCAAGATCTGCAAACAGCAATTACGTTAACAAGGAGTGAGCAGTACGATGAGGCAGAGGCTGCATTTAATCAGCTTATTCAAAAAGAACCAGCTGTTAGTAAGAATTATTTCTATTTCGGCGATTCTTACCTATTAAGCTATTTTGCAGATACTATTTCAAACTCTTTAAAGATTAGTACTGATCAAGCACGTGAAATGTACACCAAAGGAATAAGTGTTGATAGTCTTTATCCACTTAACTATGTTGGGCTTGCAAAAGTTGCTTTTTTTCTAAAAAAGGATCAGGAAGCAGCTAAGTTCCGTGCAAAGGCTAAGAGTTTCTTGCCAGCCTATAAGAAAGTAACTAAAATTGCCAATCCTCAGGACTATGCTTTTACCTTAGCAAAAATCGCTGAGTCGTACGTACGTAACGGGAAAGTGGATACAAGCAAGGCTTTACCATTGATCCGCGAAGCGTTAACCATTGATCCTAAAAACCCAGAAATTTATATTATTGCTGGTGATGTATATTTTATTGCTAGAGACGCATCCGCTTCGGTAAAACATTATAGCATTGCAAACAACCTTGATAAAAAATCACCTACTGCTAACATGAAGATCGGTAGTATCTACATGAAGGCACGTAACCTTACCAATGCTATTCCATACTTTGAGCAAGCAATCGCTTTAAATGCAAACTATGCACCAGCTTATCGTGAATTAGGCCAGCTTTACTCAATGGCTAATAAGTATGATAAATCAAAAGAGTATTTTAAGAAATACCTTGAGCTAACAAAAGGCAATATTCCTGCTAAAATTCGTTATGTGAACGCTCTATTCTATGCTAAAGAGTATGACGAAGTAGTTAAGAATGTTGAAGAGATCTTCTCAATTGATCAAAAGAGAATTTATCTAAACCGTATTGCCGCATATTCATGCTTTGAAAAAGATCCACCAGAATACCAGAAAGCTTTAGGTTACATGGATAAACTTTTCAAAGAAATGCCAGAGGATAGACTTATCCAAAAGGACTATACTTACTATGCTAAAATTCTTTTAAAGAAAAATGCAGATTATCCTAAACAAGTTCAAACCTTAGCTAAACTAGATCGTGATATCGATAAAAATCAAGGATTATTAGAAAAAGCTAAACCTGAGAATAAGGAAAAGTACAAAACACAAGATGATACCTTACAAAGTAGAAAAGCAAAGCTTGTGAAAGAATTAGCGAATGATGATGCAGAGCTCGATAAAGCATTTGCCGCTTATGAGAAAGCATATCAACAATCAACCGATGATCAATCGTTAATAAGTGATATTGCTATTAACCTTTATAACTACAAACGTTTTAACCAATCAGCAAAGTACTTTGAGAAGCTAATTGATCTTGGCAAAAACGATGTAAACGACTATATGCAGGTAGGCAAAGCTTACAACCAAGCAAAAAACTACACCAA
>Ga0116171_10006260_pt1 | contig 10307 bp, 4 predicted proteins | sample AD_JPNHW2_MetaG_FD_89798 | JGI IMG/M metagenome (GOLD analysis project Ga0116171, IMG submission 89798) | Active sludge microbial communities of municipal wastewater-treating anaerobic digesters from Japan - AD_JPNHW2_MetaG | ecosystem: Engineered > Bioreactor > Anaerobic > Digestate | place...
TATTTTCGATAAAGAGCCTCTAAATCTGCTGTTTGCAAAACCCTCTTTACAATATTTCAAAGAACAAAATCATAACCAATTGAATTTATTTGATTTATAACGAAACGCTACTGATATTTACATAATAATTTTTTTTCTAAAAAAGACAATCAAGCGCTTCGATACCTAAAAAAGCCCCCGGGCGGGTTAAAAACAATACTGAAACTACTAATAACAATATAATATTAACCAAACACCGGGAGGCCGAGGCAAAGATATAAAAAATTTACATAAATCGAATATTTTAGAAACCCTGCCAGGGTAATTTTGAAATTTCATATGCGCCGGAGATCTGCCGGACTGCGTTAGTGGAAGGTATTTCGTTTGAAAATTCAAAAAATTATCAAAATGAAAAACAATATTTACTTTGGCAGGAAATTATTTGGTTTACTTTTAAACATTGGCTGTTTTATTTCGATAATTATTGCCAGCTTCACAAGTGATGCCCAAACATATTATTTCCGGAGTAAGCAATCCGGAAGCTGGAATAGTACTTCTTCGTGGGAAATGTCATCAGATAGCAGTAGCTGGGTGAATGCAACATTTATCCCCGACTTTAACTGTAAAAATATTACCATACTAACCAACCATCAGATTACCTTCACAGCCAGCGATACTGTTGACCAGTTGGTGGTAAACGGGACCCTGACTTATGGCGATTACTCCGGAAGTGTGTTAACAATTAATAATGGAACTGGTGTTGACCTGACAATAAACGGTACCTTTGAAGATATTGGCCCAAGCAGTATAGTCTGGCTGAGCGGCTCAAGATGGGAAATGGGAAGCAGTGGTACCTTACTCCGGACCAGGCAGACCAGTATGAATTACTGGCGTGATAATTATAATAATGGTATGAGCAATATTCCTTCATCGGCAAACTGGATATTACGAAAAACAGGGACTGCCAGCCCGGTGCTTACCGCAATTGGTGGTGTGTATTTCCCCAACCTTTTCATAGAAAACTATACCGGTACTTTATGGGAAACAAATACAATGTCATCATTCACTGGATCCAGTGATTATCCGCAGATTAAAGGAAGCCTTTATATTGGTGGTAATGGTACTGGTGACGTAAGCTTTTTAAATTCAAATTCTAATGCAACCCCAATACCTGTATCCGACGATATAAATATTAAGTCCGGATCAACTTTGCGCAATCAGGGAACGGGGTTCGATATAAAAGGCAATTTTTTTGTTAATGGGACACTTAACTATTCAAGCGGGTACGGAGCATTAATCCAATTCAGCGGAACAACTGCCCAGCAACTTTCCGGGGCAGGAACTGCAAATGTTTACAATTTAACAATAAATAAATCATCCAATGATCTTACACTGGGTAAATCAATCATCGTTGACCACTTGCTTACACTATCAAATGGCGATATAATTTTAGATACTAATAATCTTTCAATTGCTTCTTCATGCAGTATAAGCGGGCAAAGTGACTCAAGTTATATCCAGACTAATAGCACAGGCAAAATAATAAAAAAATATTCCGCAACCGGTTCAACTTTTATATTTCCAACCGGCGACAGCGCCTATTATACACCGTTTACGCTAACATTAGATTCTGCTACTTTTGGTACGGTACCGTACATTGCCGTAAGGGTTATTGATAGTATGGAACCGCATGTTTTAGCTTATGATGATTATGCCGAACGTTATTGGCAAGTTAGCGCTAATGATATTTCCAACATTACAGCAGATATTGCTTATGTTTATGTTGATAGCGATATTACAGGTGATGAAAGTAATTTTGTTGCTACACGGTGGAATGCTACCAGTAGCCTGAAAAAAACGGGAATAGTTATTGATTCCGCAAACACAGTAAGTATTTCCGGAGATCATGAAACTGGCAATTTTTCTGCGGCAGGAATCTGCAATATTACTGCTAATGCTGGTAAAGACACATCGGTTATTCTTGGTGATACTATACAAATTGGAAACGATGGAAGTAGGTTATATACATATTCATGGTCTCCTACATCAGGATTAAGCAATCCGACTGAAGCAAATCCTTATGCATTTCCAGATACAACAACAACATATACGTTGACATTTACAACAAATGAAGGCTGTATATCAAGTGATGATATTACCATTACATGCCTGAATATCTCAGGGGATACATTAGAAATAAATTTATCTGTAGTGGTTGTTGCTGATACAAATGTTCATATTATTTGGGATAGTACAGATATTAATTACGACATAATGTATGTTGAGAAAAGCTCGGATAGTATTTCCTTTTCTGTAATATCGTCAAAAACATATAATAGTGTTGAATTTTTCGATATACATTTATGTAATTATCCTGATAGTATAAACTATTGGAATAATATTTTAATGTCAACAGAATCAGGTAATAAAAGATATATATTTAATGAAGTCCAAGATTCTGCCTTACTGAAAAAGTATTGGTATAGAATTAAATTACTAAGCGGAAATATTTTGCATTTCTCTGAGGCAATATCAACATTTTCCAACAAACATAATATGGTCGATACTATTTCAATCCCCGATACTATTAAAGTTGTTGTTTCGGGAATTAATTGTCCTTCTGTGGACACACCGCCACCAGGTGCAATATACGTTGGCAATGATCATACACATTATGGTGAGTGTTGTTTTTGGATTGAGACGCAATATTATGTTCCTCCTATACAAGTAGATAACTGGTGCGAAATGGCTCTTAGTCCAGTACCTTGTTGCCCTATAATCAATTTTAGAAATTCCGCTTTCTTACCTTTAGATTATTGTTCTTCTGGCCTTTTTAGCGACCCATGTTGTGTGCATTTATGCTCTGAGTATGTTGGTTGTAGTTGCCACCCTTGGAACTGCTGCATATATTCTCCAGCTTATTATATTTGGGTAGTAACATCAACAGGGGATTATCCAGCCTTAACCATAACTGAAAATGTAACAAATGGCTGCAATAATCAAGGAGGGTCGATTACAATAAATCCAACAAATGGTACAGCTCCATATTCTTATATTTGGAATACCAATCCAACTCAAACAACACAAACTATTAGCAATTTACCTGGTGGTTCATATTCAGTAACAGTTACAGATGCACATGGCTGTAGCGCAACAACTACTGTTGCCGTTACTGTTTATCAACCTCTTGCCGAAGCAGGGTCAGATCAAAGTATGTGTGCCAGTGATTCGCAAACGATAGGGAACCCGCCTCCAAATTATCCATTGGGCAATTTTTCATGGAGCCCGTCAACAGGATTAAGTACACCCAATTTGCCGTATACAAACGCATCACCAACCACTACTACAACTTATACGGTCACATGTAATCTGAATGGATGTACCGCCACCGACGATGTTACTGTTACTGTTTACCCTATACCAACCGTAACAATAAGTGCATCTGAGACCACTATATGTAATGGGCAACACACTGATCTGATCGCCAGTGGCGCCTCAACATACTCATGGATGCCTGGTAATTTATCGGGTGTTTCTGTGAATGTCAGTCCGTCGACATCTACAACATATACAGTTACTGGAACTGATGCTAATCAATGCAGCGCATCGAATTATATTACAATAACAGTCGGAGCAGAATGTCCCTGCCAGGGAGATCAAAATGCAATGCCATACACATGGAATAGTGGGACCCCTCCATTAATTACAGGTCAGGCTTATTAGATGAATAACGATGTATTGGTAAATGGGCCTTATACTATTAGTGATAATATTTTCAGTATTGACCCTAACTTAAAAATAGTTGTGGATAACGGAGGAATACTTACAATAAACCATTGTCACCTCTATGCCTGTTCGGATATGTGGCAGGGCATTGTTGTCAAAACCGGCGGTATACTCATTATCAATGATCAGTATAGTACAGGTTCAACGTTAATCGAAGATGCCATTGTCGCTGTTGATATGCATAGCCCTAACCAAACAAACCAACTTTTAATTGATAGTACAATATTCAACCGAAACTTAGATGGTATAAGTTTAACCGACTATTTATTCGCAACCACGCTACCTTATTCAAATATCAGAATTACAAATTCTGTATTTACAAGCAGGGATATTTATTACTGTCCACCTTTGTATAATGGATGCGGCGCATGGCCTACGGTTTCATCGCTTCAAACACTGGTTGACCAGGGAACACTCTCCGAGCATTATTCTGTCGCAAATTATTCACCTGCAAACTTAAAACCTCCAAATGATAATATATCTGCCAGTAGCGGTATTATACTTGAAGATATGGGTGCGCTTAGCGGAAGTTACTTCGAAATACTTTTGAACGGCGATAACGGAAATAGCACAATTAATTTATTTGACGACTTATTATATGGAATAAAAGCAACCAACAGCAATTTTACCTGCCAGAACAGCGCTTTCCAATTTATTGTAGGAACAACAGAATCATGGGATGATGGTATTGCTGTGTTTGCAGGTAATACAAGCACACAACTTCCATTGTCACCACAAAACAAAGTATATATAAACGGCGGTAACAATTATTTCTATGACTGCAAAACTGCAGTTAATGTGATGAACTATGATGATATAAACATAAGAAATGTCGATATCAGAAGTGACCAGTCTTCGGGTACGCTGGAAGGCGCCATTGGAATATTTGTTTTGACACCCCAATGCTCGGAAATGATTATTGATACAAATACGTTATCTGATATAGGTTTTGGGATTTCTTTTTATAATTATAGCCAAACCGATCAAAACATCACCGGAGTATTCGAAATAAACGGTAATACTATACAGGCAAATTTAAACGGTATTAACGGAACAGTAACAAATGAAATAGTTGGTTTAGGTATTGTTGCAAGTACACTTTTTAATGGAATACCCGAGATGGGGACCAATTGCACCCCTCTTTACGTAGATAATAATCACCTTTATAATGTGCGTAATGGTATACTTATGGAGAATTGGCAATTTTATGAAAATAGTACTATCCATCCACATCCCTGTTACGGCAATCGGCCACACATGAGAGGAAATTATATATCTCTTGTAGACCCTGATGCTTCTTCTCAATTTGGTATAAATACTTCATATGATGAAAATTGTTTAATTTATGAAAACACTATACATGGATTCAGTAATCAATATTTGGGGTATTTTGGTATCAGGTGTGATGGCAATATCATTTCCGGTCAATTGGATTACACTCAAAATGTGGTATGTAATGACGTGGATAGCACAGGTACGGGTATTGAATTTGATGAAAACCAAGCAATAACCATGTTTTATAATAACACAATGAGTGGTTGCCAGCAAGGCTTAGTACTAATGAACGATGGCCGCATTGGCAAACAGGGTAACGAGAATACTAATTATGCATGTAATAATAGTTGGCCAGCAAATACTTATACTTTGGGGCAGCAATATAAAACATACGTGGTAAACTCCTATGCTCCATTATCCCCATTGGTTATTGATATAACTAGCCCTAACGGGGATGAAAATCCAGAAACCGGAGGAATAGGTTTTAATGGAACCAATCAGAGTGGTAATAATTGGGAGTATTCCATATCGTTAAATAACAGTTTGCTTCCTATCAATGGGGATATCAGTACTATTGCTTGCAATCCGCCTAACAGCAAAATTCTTGATCCGGGCAACGGACAAGCGGATGTAAATAATGTAAGCCAGGTGGACAGGTTAGAACGCATGGTAGTTGACAGTATGCACCATACCATTTTTGCAGAGCAACAACATATCAATGATTTGTTTATGGTTTACCGAAGGCTTGAATTTCAGCCCGGACTTAAAGATAGCTCTTCAGTATTAAATAGTTTTTATTCTGCGGCCCATAACGGAAATATAGGCATTTTAGCAAATATTGAAAATGCAATTGCTGATGGGAATTTGTCTCAGGCTATTTCATATCTAAATAGTATTACCCCTCAAAATAATATCGAATCAAACTACATTGATTTATACAGAATATTTATACACTATAAAGACAGCACTTATACATCAACTGACTCTATAATACTTAGATCATTAGCTGAAGGTTGCCCGGTACGCGATGGCATGGCAGTGCGCAAGGCACGCACATTGTATAGTATGCTTTATAAGGATTACACTCTGCTCACGGATCTTTGTATCGATCCTAATGTGCATAAAAAACATACTGATGTGGCAAAAGAAAATTATAAGCCTGATGAACTAAATATGGAAGTATATCCCAATCCTAACAACGGAACATTCACCATTTCGCTTTACGGTAATAAATCCGCAGGCGGATCTGCCGAGATAAAAATAAATGATATGCTTGGGAATCAGATTGGCAAGGTTCTTTTGGAATTTCGGAATAATATTGCTACATTTGATACTAAACTTACCAATGGTATATACTTTATTTCCGTTATTGATGCTGAAGGCAACGTTTATGACCCAAAGAAAATAGTTGTTATTAAGTAATGAAAATTATTAGAAATATAGCATTATACCTTACTGTTATGGTAGCGTATAATGCTATTTCCTTTGCACAAGTAAATCTGGTTTCAAACCCAAGTTTTGAAATAATAACTTCATGCCCTAATTATTATGGCCAGATAGATACTGCATTAGGCTGGAGCACATTAAAAGAGGGGGGGGGGGGCTCTCCAGATTTATTTCATGTATGTTGTACAAATCCATATTGTGGTGTACCGCAAAATTCAGGAAATTCTTGCTTTCAATACCCTCAATCTGGAAATGCGTATTGTGGAATATTGGTTGCTGCATGTTTTCAAGTAGATTATCATAGGGAATATATTCAAAGTAAACTTATACGGAGTCTTATGCCGGGCCATATATATTGTGTTAGTTTTTATACGAATCTGACAGATGGTTCTAATGCCTATATAAAACCATTGGGCGCATATTTTGATGATGGGAGTGTTTCTGCCCCATCATTTTTTGGTCTTGCCATAGCAATTCCACAGGTATATAATAATATACAACAAATAGACGATACTATAAATTGGATAAAAATAGAAGGTTCTTTTGTAGCTACCGGAAATGAAGAGTATATCACATTAGGCAATTTTTTTACTGATGTTGCTTGTGATATTGGTTTTTTTGGCTCGCCATCATTTTGGTATTCACTTTATAATATAGATGATGTAAGCGTAATTGATGCTGGGTTACCCGCCTTTGCAGGCAACGACACTGTGATATACCCGGGCGATAGCGTGTTTATCGGCCGGCAGCCGGAGATAGGATTAAATGAGGATTGCATTTGGCGCATAGGAGAATTGAATATTGATACTGTTGCAGGAATGTGGGTAAAACCCGATAGTACTACTACTTATATATTACAACAAACCATTTGCGGTAATGTTACTTACGATACCATTACAGTTCACGTGTGGTATACAGGCATAGAGGATTATGCAAACAGTAAAGGGATAACAATATTCCCCAACCCCGCATCCCAAACCCTTACCGTTTCCGGTAAAACAGAAATCACACAATTGATCATTACTGATATGTTGGGTAATGTAGTTATCCAGCAACAGCCTCATGAACATGCCGCAACTATTGATGTCGGCAATTTAGCCAAAGGTATCTATTTTTTAAAAGCAGTAATTGATAAGGGGTTTGTGGTGAGGAAGTTTGTTAAGGAATGAATTTGATTTTAATGTTGGGGTGACTGCCACGCGCATATAGCCTGCACACAATGGTCCAATCACTTAGAGGCAACCAGAAGTCCCCGACTGTCCGCCGTGGCGAAACCAAAAATCATTGTCAGCCATTATAAAAAGTCTGACTGCTATCATTTTTTTGTAATTTCGACCTGTTAAATTTCATAAATCTACTTTATGGAACCTGTCAGAAAAATCTTAATTATCCGCTTCAGTTCAATTGGTGATATTGTTCTGACGACACCCATTATCAGATCGCTGAAAAAACAAATACCGGGAGTTGAACTGCATTACCTCGTTAAAAAGCAGTACGAATCCACCTTATCGTGCAATCCATACATTGATAAAATCCACACCTTTAATCACTCAATAAAAGAAATTATCTCCGGTCTTAAAAAAGAAAATTTTGATTTTATTGCCGACCTGCAAAAAAACCGGCGCTCCATGTCGGTAAAAATCCGCTTGAGACGACCATCCGGTACCTTCAACAAACTGAATAAAAAAAAATGGTTACTCACCAATTTTAAAGTAAACCTGTTACCGGAAGTGCATATCGTTGACCGGTATTTCCAGGCCTTAAGCAAAATAAATATAAAAAACGACGGGCAGGGATTGGATTATTTTATTCCGGAAAGCGACAAAATCAACATAAATGAATTTCTGCCCGAAGCCTTTCATAAAGGTTATATTGCTCTTGTTACCGGCAGCAAACAAAACACAAAGAAAATCCCGCTGGAAAAAATCATTGAAATAGGCAAATCCGTAAAAAAACCCATAATGCTTCTTGGTGGAAAAGAAGACCGGGGAAATGCAAAACAAGCCTGTGAAGCTTTAAATGATAACACTTTCAATGCCTGTGGCACAATAAGCCTGAACCAGTCGGCCTCATTGGTTGAACAAGCGGATTGTGTCATTACTACCGATACAGGCCTCATGCATATTGCTGCTGCGTTTCGCAAAAAAATAATTTCTGTGTGGGGGAATACCGTTCCTCATTTTGGCATGTACCCCTATTTCCCGAAGGGTGAAGAAAACTTTTATATTATAGAAGTCGCCGGTTTAAAATGCCGCCCCTGCAGCAAACTGGGCTATAAAAAATGTCCGAAAAAGCATTTCCGTTGCATGATGGATATTGATGTTCAAAAAATTTCACAAATCGCCAACAGTTAAGTTCTTTATTTTGAAAAAAGGCGACAGATGGGCATTATAATAAAACTTATACCCGTGGCGTCCTGCGCTTTTTGAAAAAAATCTATCTTTGCACCTTTATTTTATAATAATATGGAACTACCAACCAAATACGACCCAAAACTTACCGAAGATAAATGGTATGCCTATTGGCTGAAAAACAAATTTTTTCATTCCGAGCCTGATGAACGCACCCCATATACCATAGTGATTCCGCCTCCAAATGTGACAGGTGTATTACATATGGGACATATTTTAAACAATACCATCCAGGATATTATTATCCGCCGTGCACGCATGACAGGTCTCAATGCATGCTGGGTACCCGGCACCGACCATGCTTCCATTGCCACCGAAGCTAAGGTTGTAAATAAACTGCGTGGAAAAGGCATCAGCAAAAAAGACATTTCACGTGAAGAATTTATGGACCACGCCTGGGAATGGCGCGAAGAACATGGCGGAATCATCCTTGAGCAGCTGAAAAAACTTGGAGCATCATGTGATTGGGATCGTACATCCTTTACTATGGATGAGCATATGTATGAATCGGTGATTGATGTTTTTATTGATCTGTATAATAAAGGCCTTATCTATCGCGGTGTCCGAATGGTTAACTGGGACCCCAAAGCCCTGACAGCCGTATCGGATGAAGAAGTGATTTATAAAGAACTCAATTCAAAACTTTATTATATCCGTTATGCCATAGAAGATGCTGATGATGAATGGATCACCATTGCCACTACGCGGCCTGAGACAATACTTGGCGATACTGCCGTCTGTGTTCATCCCGAAGATGAACGTTATGCACATCTTAAAGGCAGAAAAATTACCATTCCTCTTGTAAACAGGTCTGTTCCTTTGATCTATGACGAGTATGTCGACCGTGAATTCGGGACCGGTGCGTTAAAGGTTACTCCGGCACATGATATTAACGACTATAACCTCGGCATCAAACACCATCTCGAAACCATTGATATTTTCAACGACAACGGCACTTTGAATGAAAAAGCAATTTTATATATCGGAGAAGACCGCTTTGTTGCCCGCGATAAAATGATTTCCGAACTCAATGAAAAAGGATTTCTTGTCAAGACAGAAGAACTGATCAATAAAGTAGGTTTTTCTGAACGCACCGATGCTGTAATTGAGCCCAAGCTTTCCATACAATGGTTTATGAAAATGTCGGAAATGGCAAAACCAGCCCTTGATGTTGTGATGGAAGAAAAAGTAAAATTTTATCCTCAGAAATACATTAATACATACCGGCACTGGATGGAAAATGTAAAAGATTGGTGTATTTCCCGACAATTATGGTGGGGGCAACGGATTCCGGCATTCTATCTACCCGACGGCAGTATAGTGGTTGCTAAGACCATTGAAGAAGCTGCAATAAAAGCAAAAGATGTTCTTAAAAGGGATGTCGCAACATCAGAGATACGGCAGGATGAA
>Ga0116171_10006261_pt1 | contig 10306 bp, 11 predicted proteins | sample AD_JPNHW2_MetaG_FD_89798 | JGI IMG/M metagenome (GOLD analysis project Ga0116171, IMG submission 89798) | Active sludge microbial communities of municipal wastewater-treating anaerobic digesters from Japan - AD_JPNHW2_MetaG | ecosystem: Engineered > Bioreactor > Anaerobic > Digestate | place...
AGTGTCGTCGGCGGGTACGGCGGCAACAGCTTGGGGGCCGTCGTCGGTGCGACGATCAGCGGAGGTGGGTCCGCGGACGGCAGCTACGGCAATGGTGTCAACCACGTGCTGGGTGACTTCGGCACGGTTAGTGGGGGTGCCGGCAACTACGCGGGAGGTGACGCCCACAGCAGCGGCAAGACTCATGCGACCGTCGGCGGAGGCTACAGCAACGTCGCGAAAGGGGACAGCAGCACCGTCGCCGGTGGCGAGACCAACACCGCGAGCAACCTCGACACGGCTGTGGGCGGCGGGACGAACAACCAGGCCAGCGGCCCGCGCGCGACCGTCGGCGGAGGCTACGTCAACGTGGCGAGTGGCAACGCCAGCACCGTGCCCGGTGGTGCGAACAACCTCGCCCAGGGCGGGTACAGCTTCGCGGCCGGTGGGGCGGCACAGGCCACCCACGAGGGGAGCTTCGTCTGGTCGAGTGCCGAGAGCACGGCATCCTGGGCGCCCCAGACCTTCACCGCGCGCGCCCACGGTGGCGTCCGCTTCTACACCGCGTCCGGCACGGGCACCGGTGTGCAGGTGCCCGGCGGCAGCGGCTCCTGGAGCAGCCTCAGCGACCGCGCCGCGAAGGAGCACGTCTCTCCGGTCGACGGTCGTGAGGTCCTCGGCCGGCTCGCCGCGCTACCTGTTGCCACCTGGAGCTACCGGACACAGGACGCGGCGATCCGCCACATCGGACCGATGGCGCAGGACTTCCGTGCCGCGTTTGGGGTGGGCGAGGACAGCCGGTTCATCAGCAACGTCGATGCCGACGGTGTGGCGCTCGCAGCCATCCAGGGCCTGACCCTGGAGCTGCAGGACAGGGACTCGAGGATCGCCGCGCTGGAGGCCCGCCTTGCGGAGCTGGAGCAGGTCGTCACGAGGCTGGAGACCCGTTCGCGGGAGCACTGAGCCTGGGGTCGAACCACGCTATGCGCGATCAGCCAGCTTGATGCATGGTATCGCACTCGTGCGACTGTCAGAGCTCCTGACGGGCCGCGTCCAAGGTGGCGCGAGGCGGGCAGGAACGTGGCCAAGCAGAGCAGAGAGTGCAAGGTCCGTGATATGTAGCCATCTGCGGTGCGCCCCACGCGACCACGACCGTCGCCCGGACCGGCAGGAGAGCCTAGAATAGGAAGGCGGAGTGGCGCTCTCTCGACGCCCATGCGCCGCAGGTTTGTTGGGGAGGGTGACGGCAGGTGGTCGACACTGCGTGCAGGACGCAGCGATGACGAGTCAGCTTCTTGTCCGCGGCGAAAGGAGCAACCCGCACGGGGCCTATCCTGGCTCCGACCGCGTCGGGTTGCAGAGGAGGATATCGTGAAGAAGCTCGTGTACGTGGTGGTGGTGATGGGCCTGGTCACACTTGGCGTGACCACGGCCGGAGCGCAGGGGACGACCGGCGACAAGCCCGTCGCCACGACGGCGGCGGACACCGAGAGCATCGTCGCCCAGATCGACACCTACAGGCAGGAAGGCGAGAAGAAGCTGCTCGAGAAGAAGTTCACGAAGAAGGAGGTGCACTTCAAGGGCGAGCGCATCGCGGATTCCCTTGCGCAGCGGTGGGAGAAGGTGGAAGCCTACTGCGAAGGGGATCAGGTCATCCGCATCCAGCTCTATCCCCACCCCGGAGTCAGCGAGAGGACGGAGGAGTTCTACCTCAAGGGCAACCGACTGGTGTTCGCCTTCATCCAGGACCGAGGTCCGAAGCACGAAGGCAAGGACACCGGGGAACCGGGCAAGGAGTTCTACTTCGACCAGGGTCGGCTCATCAAGCTCGTGGACCGCACGAGCGAGGGCGAAAAGCACCCGGACGCCGCCAAGGCAATGTACGAGACCAGGTTGCCCTACGAAGTCCTGGAGCTTCTGGACATCCTGAACGCGGCGCGGTAACGGCGCTTGGGCCGGGTGGCCGCTAAGCATGCGAGGGTGCGCCTTGAGGCGACATGCAAGGCGCACCTTTTTTGCGGTTGTGCCCGTTGTCGCGTGTGGGTCCCTGCCGCCTGCTCCAGCCACTCAAGTCGCCCCGGGGCCGGCGAGTCCAGACGCAGCCGTGCAACCTGAGGTTCTACACCAGGTGCCGCACCTTCGCCATCGCCGTGATCGGCTCGCCCTGATGGGTACCGATGGGTACGACGGGTAGATGGGTACCGGGTGTCACGAACATCGCGCTCTCAGCTCTACTCGCCAGTCTTGCGCACCTCTCGCGTCACCTTGGCAAGGTCCGCCAGGGCTGACAATCGCACGAGTGTGATACCAGGTACCCTTCTGCCCGAGCCCTCAGATCAGCGCGACGATTCGGTCCAGGACATCCTCCCGACCGGCGATCGTTCGCAGCTCCCACTCGCGCGCCTCCTCCAGCCTGGCCCGCAACGCCTCGACCCGCTCCACGAGCTCCTCGAGGGCGGTGCGGACCTTCTCTGGCCGCACCACGCCCCGTGGGGTCTCGCTCAGCGGAATCGCCAGACCCAGCTCCTGGCATTTGGCCGCCAGCGCCGGCTGGTCCCAGAACATCGGATAGGACAGCATCGGCACCCGGTGGAAGATCGCCTCGTGGGTCGAGCTCAGCCCGTGGTGGGTCACGAAGGCGTCCGCCTCGTCCAGGATGGCCCACTGGTCGACGTAGGTGGCCACGGTCACGCCCTGTTGCGCCAGGAGGCGCGCCTCTCCGGGGCCGAGCGAGGCGTGCCCCAAGCTCAACACGGCGCGAGCGCCAGGGATCGAGGCGACCGCCTCGGCAACCGCACCCAGGGTGGCCAGCGCGTCGTGAGGCCAGTACCGCCACACCACCGTACCGAGCGAGACGTAGACCCGAAGCCCGGTCGCGTCCTCACCGAATGACCAGGTCCCGTCGCCGCGGCGGCGTTCGCCGAGCTCATCGGCCGGGGGCAGTGAGCCGAAGAATGCCACCGGTTCGAGCGCGCACCGTTCGGTATCGGTGAGGTACTCGGCCGGCTCGCAGTACACGTTGAGATGAGGGCTGGGTGTGGAGACGTACGAAAAGGGCGAGGCATCGACAATGGCCTGGCGCTTCCTGAGGGCTGCGACCGCCTCGCTGCAGCTTTGCGAAATGCGGACGCGCGGATCGGTGGCGAGAGCCGCCCGGTAGCGAGCCGCGTCCACGGCGTGACCGGCACACACGTTGACGTGGGGCAGGCCAAGGGCGGTCGCAACCAAGGGCCCGATCACGGCGAACGCGTCGTGGACCACCAGCGCCGGCCGGAGTGCCGCAACCTCGCGGGTCACCTCCTCGCCGTGCTGGCCCGCGAACGTGACATACCTGCACGGCACGGGCAGAGATGCGTCCTCCCCCTGCTCCAGCGCCCGCCCCTCAAACACGTCGTGGAACACCGCCCCGGCGCGCCGAACCTGCTCCACGTAGCGGTCGTGGGTGAACACGTGGGCCGCCAGCCCACGACGCGCGAGGCTGGCGATGAGCGGGCGCAACCTCTGGAGGTGGCCGTCCTCGGGCATGCAGAACACGGCGACGGTCGCAGCGCTCACGAGCCGACTCTCAGGGGCGCTCCTGGCGCCCCTCGAGCAGCGGCTCGCACGGCACGCTGCCCAGCTTGCGCACCAGGGTCAGCCCGGTGCCGAAAGGCAGGTCCAGCACCTGCACCCCGGTGTCGGCCCTGAGCTCGTCGATGAAGTGTTTGACGGTCATCTGGTAGGCCCGATCGGCGCCGTAGATCGTGGAGCGGCGCAGCACCATGCTGTCGTGGAACAGTGCCAGGCCAAACCTGGCGAGCCGGCCCTCGAACGCCCGGTAGTCGAAGCGCGCCTGATCCTCGGTGTGGTACCCGTCGACGAACAGCACGCCGATCTCCCCGAGCCCGCGATACTCCTCGGTGGTGACGAACTCCTGGGTGGTCTGGAGGACGTGGGTGACGTTGTCCAGGCCGAAGCCGTCGAAGTAGCTCCGTGTCGCGGCCGGGTCGGTCCAGAAACCGTCCGCCAGGGACGGGTCCAGGAACACGACCTCGCCTTCCTCGCCGTTGTCCCGGAAGGCCCTCCTGAGAACCATCGGCACAAAGCCGCGGTACGACCCGATAACGACGGCGCGCCGCGGACGGACGATGCGGCCAAGGGCGTAGTACAGCCAGCCGAGCCCGAGGTTGAGGTCGTCGAGACGTTGGTTGTGCCCCATCGAAAGCAGCGAGGGCTGCTCGAACAGCCGGGCGATCCAGGACGTCAGGTCGGTCGCGTCGGCGCCTTCTCTCACTCTGCCTCCGACTTGAAGGTCGTGAGCTTCTGCTCGATCTCGGCCTCCGAGAGGGCGTTGACCCAGGGGTACGTGGCGACCGACACCCGCTCTCCCGGCAGCGCTGCAAGAGTGATCCGGTCCTCTGCCTTGCCCGGCTCGACGGGCACGTGGCACTCCAGCACGGAGGAAAAACCGGCGTCCTCCACGGCGCGCACCAGGGAGGCCCGGGTGAACCGGAAGCTGAAGGTGTTGTCGATCGACTTCAGGACGCGGCTGCGGCGGAGCGACGGCGGGTCGTCGTCGCCATGCTCGCGAACACGATCACCTTCCCAGACTCGGTCGCGGTGCGAGACCGCAAGTGCCGCCTTCGGGGCGATGAGCGTGTCGACGACGAGCAGGGAGCGGCACAGCCCACGAATGCTCGCGAGCACCGTGAGCACCTCGGGGACGTCGAGGTGGTAGAGGATGCCAAGCGCCCACACGACGTCGAAGGGCCCGTGGGATGCCATCGTCACGGAGCGCACGTCTGCTTGCTCGAAGCGTATGCCTGTGAGGCCGTGCCGCGCAGCACACGCCGCGCCGTCCCTCATCCGCTCGGTGCGGGCGTCGATCGCCACGACCCTCGCGCCGTGCAGCGCCGCCTCGATGGCGTACATCCCTTCGCCGCAGCCCAGGTCCAGGATGCGCAGCTTCTCGAGCGGGCGGCGGGTCAGGTCGGAGGTGAGCTGGAGGACACGGCGCACCTTGACGGCGTTGGCCTGACCGGCCTGCGGGACGTGGGGACCGCCCTCCTTGCCCTTGCGGGCGAACATGGCGAGAGCCTCCTGATCGAGCTCGGCACGTGGCCGTGTCATGGTCCACTACAATACATGACGGAACGGCGTCAGTCGCGATGCGGATCAGGTTGGAGGGAGCGGGAGTGGGCACGACGCGCAAGATCATGGCAAGCCTGCTCAACCCACCCAGGCAGTATGCGCGAATGGTGGTCTGGGACAACCTCCTCAACACGAGGCACGCCCGCGGTGACAAGCGCTTCCTGGTTGTCCATCACCCAAGTGAGAGCCCGTTCATGTACGACCTGCTGCTGCACTGGCTGGCCATGTTCTTCCCGGACGTTCGCGCGTTGTTCGAGCTCCACACCCTGCCGTTTCACGTCCGGGACTGGTCGCGCGTCGCGTTGTACGTCCCCTGGCTCCAGGACCCGGTGCAGGCGTGGTCGAGGACGACCTACTGGCTCGCGAACCGGCTCGCCGCGCGGTGCGACCGCCACGACATTCCGGTCATCAATCGGGTCGACCGCCTCGCCAATGCCTCGAAGTCGAGCGGGGCGCGGCTGATCGGCTCGGTGGGCTTCCGCACGCCGCAGATGGCGCCGATCACGGATGTGGAGGAGTTCCGACGCACGCGCCTGGGCCTTCCGCTGCCTCTGTTCGTGCGCGAGGACCAGGGTCACGGGGGCCCGATGCTGCGCGCCGACACCGACGCCGAGGTGCGGGCGCTGCCGATCGAGTCGCTGCGGCGACCGGTCGCCGTCGAGCTCATCGACGTGAGAAGCCCAGGCGACGGGCTGTTCCGCAAGTTCCGTTACGTGTTGGCCGGGGACGTCGGAGTGCGGCAGACCCTCCACGTCACCCAGGACTGGGCAACCCATGGCACGGGCACGATTTTCAGCGAGGCCCTGCGCGAGGAAGAGGTGGCGTTCATCGAGGGCGTCGAGCCGGAGCACGCGCGCTTCCTGGCGGCGAGAGAGGCGCTCGGCCTCGACTTCGTGGCTTTCGACTACGGCATCGACGTGACGGGGCGCACCGTGGTCTGGGAGGCAAACCCGTTCCCCTTTCTTCACTTCGTGGGCGGGCGGCGGCGCTATCGGATGGCAGCGACCGAGCGGGTGCTGGCGGCGATGGCCAGGCTCTATCTCTCCCGCTCTGGCATGGACGTCCCCGCCGATCTCGACACTATCCTGGGCAACCCGCGCACGGAGCCGGCCCTCACCACGAGCGGGCCGACGGCTGGGTGTCAGCCCTGACCCTCCGTCGCGTGATAGTCGCCATCGAGCAGGATGACGACCATGAAGCCGGTGCCGGAATGCACGTTGGCCGCGTGTCGCACCCCCGCGGGGATGAAGACCGTGGCGGGCGCCTCCACCAGAACCGTCTCGTCATCCAGAATGACCTCGACCTCGAGGTGCGATGTGGTGTGAAATACGTTGATTTCGTCGTGGTCGTGGACATGCGGCCGGCAGTACTCCCGGCTCTGGGGCATGACCTCCGAGTACTGGTGAACCGCGATGTAGACGCCGACTGCGGGGTCCACGGAGTCGCTCGCCATCAGCCACCGTGTGAGCGGCCCCTCGGAGTGGAACGGAACACCCGAGAGCGACTCGGGGCGGGCTCTGAGAATGGCCGGGCGCCGTTGCGTCTTCCCAGCAGCTTGGCCCGGCCTGGCGGTGCCCAACGCCGTTAGCTCGTCCATCGCTTGAGACGATGACCCGGGAGGATCGGTGACTGACCTGGATGGGACCCGGCTGTATGGCTAGGGATTTCCTTTCTCACTGCAAGCAAGGTAGGGCTCGATGGAGGTGGAATCAAGGTGTCGGTGAGGCGCCGATGGCGGGGAACAGGGGCGGGACCGTCGTGGTGTAGGGCGATCTGGGCGGGTGGGGATGTTGCGGGGAAGGCACGAGCCCGGCGGGCCCCCGGGTGGTGGGGGATGTGGGCGGGGCTCCGCCGGGCTCGTACCTCGCGTCGTGCGCGGCTCGGGTGGTCGGGGCGTGACGGTCAGGTGGCGGTGACCGTGCGCTGAGGTGAGGACGGATCGGCACCGGGTGGGCTGCACGCATCCACCCCCTTTGCGGCGAGGTGTCTGAGGATCGTCTCGATCACCCGCAGCTCGGGATGAGTGCCTGGTATCACACTCATGCGACTGTTAGAGCTCCTGACAGGCCGTGGCCAGGGTGGTGCGAGGCGGGCAGGGACGCGGCCAAGCCGAGCAGAGAGTGCGATGTTCGTGATACTGGTACCCAACTGGTTCCCATCTGGTACCCATCAATCTCGTCGGGTCTGCCGCACGCCGGAGGGTCCGCTCAGTCGGCCTGCTTGGGGCCCCCGGAGAGAGCAGCGAGCAGGAGCTCCGCCTCCCGGCGGGTCGGTCGGCCACGTCGAAGCAGCGAGAGCAGCTCGTCGACGACGTCGGGGCGGGGCCGCCGCTCGGGAAACCGCACCTCGAGGGCCCGCCGGGCCTCGGCGAACAACCTCCGCGAGGTGCTGCCGTCGGGTAGCTCCTGCTTTGCCGGCTCCCCGACCCGCGACGGGGGACACCGGAGGAGTGCCAAGGCAACGGCGACCGCCTGGGCGAGGTTCATCGTGGGGAACGAAGGTTCGGTCGGGAGGCTCCACCGAGAATCGCACAGGAGGACCTCGTCGGTCGACAGGCCGCTGCGTTCGGGGCCGAAGACGAGCGCGACCCTCTGTCCCGAGGCGACCCGGCGTCGCAGGGCGGTCGCAGTCGTTCGAGGGGGGAGACCAGAAGACCTGCGGCCCCTTGCCGACGTGAGCGCCACAAGGTGGTCGTGGTGCGCCGAGGCGTCCTCGACGGAGCAGTAGCTCCCGGCTGCCACAACGAGATGCTGGGCTCCGGACGAGTGGGCGGCGACGTCCGGGTGGTCCAGACAGACCCGCGCATCGACGAGGACGAGCCTCGCCCCGAAGTTCGCCACCGCCCGCGCGGTCGAGCCGAGGTTCCCGGGGCTGTGCGTGCGCACGAGAATGACCGTGACGGACGGCGGCGAAGGGGAGGGGGAAACTCCGTCTGGGCGAGGCATGGCGTCAGTCTCGGGCGGAGCGGGTGGCGGCAGTGCGTTGCGCATCAGAGGGAGTATCCAGGAGAATTTTGGATCAGTTTGCGTACCACGTCCACCCTTTTCGACACAACGCAGGCGTCTGGGTGCCTGGTATCACACTCATGCGACTGTCACATGCGACTGTCAGAGCACTTGACGGGCCGTGGTCAAGGTGGTGGGAGGCGGGCAGAGCCGTGGCTGAGCAGAGCGAAGAGTGCGATGTTCGTGATACCTGGCACCCACCCGAGACAGGTGTTCCGATCCTCGCCGACGCCTGACACGTGCGTGACACCTGCCCTCGTGGTAGCATGCCTCACCGTCCACGCGGAAGACGAGGGTAGCGTCATGCCGCGACTTCCCGCAGTAGCAACCGTGGGCGGGTTCCTCCATGTCTCCAACCGCGTCGCCAACGGCGAGCGCCCATTCCTCGAGCCTGACGAGGTCGAGAGCTTCGTGCAGCGCGTGCTGGCTGCAAGGGAGCGCGACCGGTTCACGGTCTTCGCTTGGTGTCTCATGTCCAACCACTACCACCTGGTGGTTAGCACGCGCGAGGTGCCCTTCGCGGCCTCCAGACAGCTCGTCGAGGGCGGGCCGACCGCCTCCTTGTGGATGCCCAGATGCCGGGCGCGGTCACTCCCCTGTCAGCCGGCGCTCGATCGCGCCGTGGCTTACGTCCACCGGAACCCGGTCAGCGCCGGCCTCGTCAGCGATCCTGCCGAGTACCCGTGGAGCGGGCACCGCGAGCTCGCGGGCCTCGATGCCCCTCTGCTCGTTGACGTCAGACTGGCCCTGGCCCGGTTCGGGACATCGCCGGACCACGCTCGTCAGGGCTACCTGGACATGATGAGGCGCGCATGCCTGCACCCGGGCTCGGCCCGTCTCCGCTGTCGCAGGAGGACGCGACGGCGTTGCTGACGCTCCAGACTCCGCCGATGCCCGTCAGGCTTGAGTGCCACGTCCACACTTGTTGGCCTTGTCGAGACGCTTGGCTGGCGCGGAACCAGAGTCGACCGCGATGCGCGAGTTGTGTCGATGACGGTGGACGTGGCACTCAAGCCCTCAGTCTGAGGGGTGGCGGTCAAGCCACGAGTATCAAGAGTGGCGGACCTTCCCATCTGGTACCCGTCGGTACGCATCTCGCATACACCTGGCGGCGCCCGGCGCGTCGAGCTTGCCGGAGGGGTGCCCGGTTTGTACGCCCCTGGTATCCTCAGTCGGGAGGAGCGTGCGTGGACTTCGACCGGGTGATGCAGCTCATCGGTGAGCTCAACCGTCACGAGGTCGAGTACGTCGTTGTCGGCGGCGTGGCGCTCAACTTCCATGGCCTGGTCAGGGCCACCGAGGACATCGACCTCTTCGTGAGGCCGACCGAGGACAACGTGGCGCGGCTGCGCCTCGCCCTGACCGCGGTATGGCCGGACCCGGAGGTCGGGAAGATCAGCGCATCCGATCTCGCCGGCGACTATCCAACCGTTCGGTACGGACCGCCGGACGAGAGCTTCCTGGTCGACATCCTCGGACGCCTGGGCACCGCCTTCTCCTTCGACGACGTCGAGGCCGAGACGCTGGAGATCGACGGCACCGCCGTCCGGGTGGCGACCCCGGCCATGCTCTTCCGCATGAAGCGAGACACGGTGAGGCCCATCGACAAGGCCGACGCACTGGCCTTGCAGCAGGCCTTCGACCTCGAGGAGGAGACGGATGCCCCTTGTCAGGTTCACGAGCCTTGACGAGGCCCGCCTGGCCCTTCTCAGACGCCCGGTTGACGCGGGGCTGGCGGAGCGGATCAGGTCGCTCTGGCGCTTCGCCACCCGTGCCGTCCCGGGCGAGCCGCCGCGGGGCGTGACGCGCTTCGCGAGCATCGAGGACGCGAACCGGGCGCGCGACGCGTGGGTCAAGTGCCGCGCGCAGATGCTGCGTGCCCGCCGCGTGCTGCGGTAGGGGTGCCGCCTGGGCGCCCACGTCGCGACCACGGCACGTCCACCGGCCTCGACGCTCGGTGCCAGATCTCGTTCAGCCTGGCACGCGTTGGCCCAGCAGATGATGGGACCCATCTGAGCTCCAGGACCAAGAGTGTCAAGAGTGCGGACCTGGAGGTCCTATAACTAAAGGTGAGCGCGGGCATGGCTGGTAGGTGCCTGCCACGATGGCTGGACCTGGAGCGTCCACCCGCGCTCGAGCCATGCGCGCCTGTCTGATTAGGACCTCGCCGAGGATGGCTCATAGAGGCACGA
>Ga0116171_10006263_pt1 | contig 10302 bp, 9 predicted proteins | sample AD_JPNHW2_MetaG_FD_89798 | JGI IMG/M metagenome (GOLD analysis project Ga0116171, IMG submission 89798) | Active sludge microbial communities of municipal wastewater-treating anaerobic digesters from Japan - AD_JPNHW2_MetaG | ecosystem: Engineered > Bioreactor > Anaerobic > Digestate | place...
CTACCATAACCTCACCTCTTTGGTTTTTGTTTTTTTTGCAATTAACTATACCGAAGAGGTTGTTCTTATTAAAGTTTTTTAGACCTTTTTCGTTCTTTTTATTTTGAAATCGAACGGGTTAGGATGTTGATATTATAAAATTAATTTGCTTATAACAGGGAGAAAGAAGAGATGAGTCACAAGCATTATGAAGGTTTAAATCGGAGTCAAGTACTCGAAAACCGTCAAAAACATGGTTCCAATATTCTGACTCCCCCTGAAAGAGATCCATTATGGAAGCTTTTTCTGGAGAAATTTGAAGATCCTATAATACGAATTTTGCTTATAGCTGCTTTTTTATCATTGGGAATTTCTTTTGTTCACATGGAATTTGCCGAAACGATAGGAATTTTTTGTGCGATATTGCTTGCTACAGGTGTAGCTTTCTGGTTTGAGATGGATGCCAACAAAAAATTTGATGTACTTAATAAAGTTAATGACGACACGAATTATAAAGTAATAAGAGATGGCAATATATGCGAAATACCTAAAAAAGATATTGTTGTCGGTGACATTATTTTGCTTTGTACCGGTGAAGAAGTTCCTGCAGATGGTGAGCTTATAGAGGCGGTATCATTGCAGATAGATGAATCTTGTTTAACAGGTGAACCAATAATTGATAAAACTACTGACCCTGCTGAATTTCAGTCAGAAGCAACTTATCCGTCAAATTGGGCAATGCGCGGAACTAATGTGATGGACGGTCATTGTATTATTGAAATTAAAGCTGTCGGAGACAATACAGAATATGGTAAAGTGGCAGAAAAGGCTACAGAAATGAGCGGTGAAGAGACACCTTTAAATAAGCAGCTTGATAAGCTGGCTAAATTTATTGGAGTTGTCGGTTTTGCGTTGGCTGTTTTAACTTTTCTCGCACTATTTGTTAAAGATCTGTTTTTAGGTGATGTTCAGTATTCGATTATTCAATTTAGCTCTATCGGAGCTGTAATTTTATCAGCAGGAATTGTTTTAACAAAAGTCTGGCTGCCCATTATTTATGATGCTTTTGAACTTGTAGGTAAAGAAAAAGAAATGCCGGAATTTGTTGAAGGTAGTTCCTGGTTTAAATGGAAAACCAGACAGAAATTTATTGAGAACGAAATAGAAAAAGCTCAAGAAATTACTAATACCAAAGACGCTAAAGAAAAAATAAAAGCACTTAATGAGGAACTGGAAGCACTTGAAGGAAAGAAAGGCTGGGTATCCTGGATCCAGTTTTTGATATATGGGGTTTTAGCGTTCGTTGTTTTTATTGTATTGGGCTATTTGTTCGGAATTAACCCGTTAAATTCTGAATCATGGGTCAGTATAGATGTTGCAGGTCGTATTCTTCAATATTTTATGGTTGCTGTTACTTTAATTGTTGTTGCTGTTCCGGAAGGCTTGCCTATGAGTGTAACATTAAGTCTGGCTCTGAGTATGAGAAGAATGCTTCAGAATAATAATTTAATTCGCAAAATGCATGCATGCGAAACTATGGGAGCAACAACAGTTATTTGTACAGATAAAACCGGAACCCTAACTCAAAATCAAATGAAAGTTTATGATACAAAAATATTTTCACTTGCTGGGCAGAAGCTTATAGACAACGAAATAAGCAATTTAATTAAAGAAAACATTTCAATTAATTCAACTGCATATCTGGATTTTTCAGAACAGCCAAAAATTAAATCACTCGGTAACCCGACTGAAGCAGCAATGCTTCTTTGGCTTCATAATCAAAATTGTAATTATCTGGATCTGCGTGAAAATTCCGATGTATTAGCACAGCTGACTTTTTCAACTGAACGCAAATTCATGGCAACGATTATTTATTCAAAGCTTTTAGGCAAAAAAGTCTTATATGTAAAAGGAGCTCCCGAAATAGTTCTTTCATATTGCAGCAATGTTAGATTTGAAGATGGTTTAAGATCTGTTAAGACTTCACAGAAAATTATAGATGATCTGTTGTCCCAGTACCAAAACCAGGCAATGCGTACTTTAGGGTTTGCGTACGAAATTATTGAAGATGATAAGCCTAGATTCGAATGTTGCCGTTTAACGAATACAAATTTGACATACCTTGGTATTGTAGCAATTTCTGATCCTGTCAGAGAAGGAGTTCCTTCCGCCGTTGCCAGATGTTTAAATGCCGGCATAGAAGTTAAGATTGTAACAGGAGATACCCCCGGCACAGCGAAAGAAATTGGTCGCCAGATCGGAATCTGGAATGAAAGTGACAATGTTCACAATATCATTACGGGTGTGGATTTTGAAGCATTATCAGACGATGAGGCTCAGAAGAGGGTAAAACACCTAAAAATTATGTGCCGTGCTCGTCCCGCAGATAAACAGCGCTTGGTGCAACTTTTACAAAAGAATGGCGCCGTGGTTGCTGTTACTGGCGACGGCACCAATGATGCGCCTGCATTAAACTTTGCTCATGTTGGGCTATCAATGGGTTCCGGGACATCTGTTGCAAAAGAAGCAAGCGATATAACCCTATTGGATGATTCTTTTAATAGTATTACAACAGCTGTTATGTGGGGAAGATCCTTGTATCAGAACATACAGCGGTTTATACTTTTCCAGCTGACGATAAATGTTGCTGCTTTAATAATTGTTCTTCTTGGTTCAATATTTGGTCACGAGCTTCCATTAACGGTTATACAAATGCTGTGGATTAATCTGATTATGGATACTTTTGCAGCCGGCGCGCTGGCTTCACTGCCGCCAAATGAAAAGGTCATGGATAGCAAACCCAGAAAGAACGAGGATTTTATAATTACTCCTTCAATGCGACGGAATATTTTATTTACTGGGTTATCTTTTGTTATTATTCTTCTTGGTCTCTTATTTGCTTTCTCAAACAATGGGACCGTTAGTCGGTACGACCTGTCGAGGTTTTTTACGATTTTTGTTATGCTGCAATTCTGGAATATGTTTAATGCCAAAGCTTTTGCTTCGGGCAGGTCTGCTTTTCATGAACTGCACAAAAGTATCGGGTTCCTGATTGTAGGATTTGTAATTTTTGCAGGGCAGATACTTATTGTGGAATTTGGAGGGGAGATTTTCAGAACGGTTCCCTTGACATTGGGTGACTGGATAATGATTGTAGGTACAACATCTTTTGTATTATGGCTGGGAGAAGCGGTCAGGTTGATAAGCAATAGGAAGATGTTTTCTAATGAACAAAAGGCAGAGATTGGAGCCTAATGTTTATCCATTAAGATTTTTTCGCATGGCTTTTTCAGAATAAGGTTTTCGTTCTTTTGAATTTTTTCAATAGCAGCACTTCTTGAGCATTCATCAGCATCAATTGGATCGGTGTCATTCCATTCTTTAAATAAGGCTCTGTTATTACTATTGATAATGTCAAATCCTGGATATGCAGAATCCATATACATGAATATTCTGGCAATATCGCCTCTGATTCTTAAATTTGGTTCGGCTGTTTTATTCTCAATTTCAAAATCACAGTTTCCATACTCTTTTCTTTCACCTGATATAATTCCATACTTGAAATCTGTCCGGTCTGCATTTATCTCTCCTATTGCCGGAACAAGATTATACATATCAGCCTGCATAAGCTGAAACTGTTTGTTCATTTTTGAAGCGCAATTGCGACCTTTAAAGGGGTTTCCTTTTTTATTAGTACAATCAGGATGTCCTTCTTTCCATTCTTTAAGGTTTTTTCCAAATTCCGAAGCGGGAACGATGTGTTCCCATTCAACCCTCCCTGCTCTTTTCTTATCTTTTCGGGTAATATACCCGCAGCTTTCAGCGTTAATTTTTAATTTTTGGTCATATGCACAGCCACAGTAAAATGTTTTTCGCCGTTTTTCTTCAGAATATACGATCTTGTTAAGAAACATCTTTGCTTTTGAGAATGATTTGATCACAGTGTTTGGTTCTTGTTCAGCATTTTGGGAATAAAGAGCAGAAAAAACCATGAAAACACAAATAGCTAAGCTCGCAGATCTCATTTGTCATCCTATAATTTTGTCTAGGCAAGGTTAAATCTACTGAATGATCCTGTCAAGATTTATAAACGATCAATTATTGTTGACCGCTAACCTTTCGGCATTATCAAATAAAGCAGTAGATATATAATAAGAATGGTTCCGAAGGAAAAGAAAATTCCAACAACACAAAGAATCCTCAACAGTGTCGGGCTGATATCAAAGAAAGTTGCAAGACCTCCACATACGCCCAGAATTTTGGTTTTCTTTTTTGGAGCAAGTCGTAAACTGCTCATTCTTTCTCCCCAAGGCTGAATTTATGAATAAGACGCTTAATTATTTTATGAATCGCAAGCTGGTTGTAAAGATTTTATAAATTCGACTAAAATTGATTTTAAAAAGACCGAAATTACAATACAGACTGTTAGTGTAAATTTTATTATTTGGAGGATGTAGAGAACATGGTTTTCAATAAAACAACATTGGGCGGAGTAATTGTAAACATCTGGCAAATAATGACTTCTTTCTTGTTAAACAGTGTCAGATCAAACAGATTTATGACCCCGAGGCAAAAATAATTGCTATTGCATTTCAGTCCAACCTGGTTCGCTGGATGTAACAAACCATCCCTTATCCCCTTTTTTTAAGATGAAAGTCTCTTGAATGGTGTTGCTTTTATTGGTGCTCTCTGAAAGGCTCATCTCAACAAGGGTCTGTAAAAGCATGCCAGCCCGTGATATTTTATTTAAAGCATCTCTTATTCCTGCACTGTCTTTGGTGATTTTGTCAGCACTCTTTGCCATATTCTGAAGCTCAGTTATAATTTCTTTAGGTTCTTTAAGAAATACAAGATCGTATTCTACAAATGTAACATAAGAAGGTGATCCTTCGATCAATTTCTCAAATCCGTTTATAACTTTAATGTTTTTTATGCTGACAATTTTGCCTAAACCCAAAGTATTATACTGTTCATTATTGCTGGAAACGATATGTTTTTTTATTATTCCATCTCCCGGTTTTGAATCACACCCAGAAACAATGATTGCCAATAAAACAGCAAAAATAATTCTCATTTTATGCTCCAAACAATAAACATAAAGATTTCCTATCCTGCAAATTCTAATAAAAATGAAGCATATTGCAAATGTAAGAAAATCAGCGAATAGTTTTTTCCAATGGTTTCTTATCGACAAAAATTTGACAGCAAATTTCACTTGAGGTATCGTCTTATAATTTTTGGCAAATATGTATTTTTTCTATGGGTTCCTGTGGTCATTTAGTTTTTTTAAATATTTAAAAAAAGTGAATATTTATATAGTAAAAGATTTTTTTATGGAGTCAAATTATGAGTGCAACCGTTATTGGAAAAGTGAAAGCGGGATCGGGAAAAACTTTTGAAGTCAAATGGGATCAGGGGGATAAAAATATTTATGTGGCATGGGCGGGTTGGACAAAAATTGGGCAAGCCGGTTCTGCCTCAGAGGCGATGGTAAAAGCGGAAGCTTGGTTGTATAACAAGTAATAATGGAGAATCAGATGAAAATTTTATTTACGATGGATAGTGGTGAGAAATACTCTCTTTCAGAACAGATATACGGAGCTGCCGGTCCTTTTCCAGATAAAAAGAACGCTTCGGTTCAGTTAAGTCTTATAACGGAGAAACTTCGATATTTTTCTGCGGATGACGGTACTGTTATTTTCTGCGAGCATATAAGTACAGCTAAAATAGTCGAATAAATTTATTCATCAACCGGAGCGAATATGAAAATCATATTTAAAATGAAAAATGGTGAAGAATATTGTCTGTCAGAACAGATATACGGAGCTACCGGTCCTTTTCCAGATAAAAAGAACGCTTCGGTTCAGTTAAGTCTTATAACGGAGAAACTCCGATATTTTTCTGCGGATGACGGTACGGTTCTGTTTTGCAAGCATATTTCAAATGCCTGGATTGAAGAAGAATCTGTTGTTAAAAATGAATCTGAAGATCTTAAAACAATTACAATTGCGAAAGGGAATATTGATCTGATAAAACGCAAAAAATCGCAATATCTTATGAAATTCAAATCGGCAACCCCTGAAGTTGTTAATCAAAAAATTGAGCCCGAGATTGTAAATAGAAAGATTCAACCAGCAAAAATAGATCAAAGAGAACTTAATGATTCTGATTTTGAAATAGACAAGGCAAATGGATCTGGTACAAAGAAAATTCTTGTTGTGGCTGCTGCAGTAATTATTGCTTGGGGACTTTATGCTTTATTTAGCGGTGATGACTCTAAAAATTCCTCGACAATATCTGCACCGCAAGAGATTAGTTCGGGAAATAATGCCGAAGAAGTAAAAACGATGCCTGTTAAAACGCCGAACCTTCCTCCATCAAAGATCGAACCAATAACGCCGTATATTTCTCTTTATCAAAAAAGTTCGACTGATTTTTCTCAGAAATGTCCTTCGGAATATGAAGCACTCTATACTCTTCTTCAAAATAAAATCAGTCGTCAGGAATTAGCGGAAATTATTAATAGAGGAGCATCTGATCTGGATCAATACCATTTGGATAAAATAAGGGATATTGCTAGCCCGCAATCGATAAAAAAACAGAAACAGATGCATAAAGATTATGTTCCAATTCTGGTTAATGATAAAACTATTGAAAAGGGATTGCAGTTTTTTGAAGAGAAAAGGGATGTGCTTTTACGAGCTTACCGTGAAACAAGTGTTAAGCCGGAAGATATTATGGCAATACTTAACTGGGAATCAAAATTTGGAGAACATTTAGGAACTTATAGTGTTTACAGGATATTTATGGGAGAATTTTGTTATATTTCAGAAATGGAAGAGGAACTATTCCAAAACAATGCTTATGAAAATGAAAACGCTATGCCAAGAGTAAAGGCGCTTCGAAGAATCGAGAGGCTTAAAAAAAGTGCTGTTAGCAATATGGCGGCATTAATATTAATGGCAATTGAAAAAAAATATAATTTGTATGATATCAAGGGTTCTTGGGGCGGAGCGATTGGTATTCCTCAGTTTATGCCGGCTTCAATGACATACGCAGCCGATGGAAGTGGCGATAACGAAATTGACCTTAATAACATGGATGATGCAATTTTTTCTATAGCAAATTATCTGAAAGTTCACGAATATTCACAAAAGGGATCACAATATGCTTTTCAGCGTTATAACAATGAGGAAATGTATGTCCGAGGCGTTACTTTATACAGCAAAATGCTGATAGATGCTGGTTTGACATACTAATTCTTATAAATTCAATAAACAATAATTCTAACTTTCTGGAGGCTGGATGAGGTTTGTTGTAAAAAATGGCAACATAACAAAAGAAAATGTTGACGCAATCGTGAATGCAGCTAACAGCACTCTTCTGGGAGGGGGCGGAGTTGATGGAGCTATTCATATGGCGGCCGGACTTGAGTTACTTGAAGAGTGCAGAAAAATAAGAACATTGTCAGGCAAGTGTTCTCCGGGAAATGCAGTAATAACAAGCGGTTATAATCTGACTGCAAAGCGGATAATTCATACAGTTGGACCAGTGTGGCGTGGCGGAATTTACGGAGAAAAAGCAACTCTTAGAAAATGCTATGAAAACTCAATAAGGATAGCAACTGAGGAAAGTATTAGAACGATTGCTTTCCCTAACATAAGCACTGGCGTTTATGGGTTTCCTAAAGAAGTCGCAGCTAAAATAGTTTTTGATTACTTTATTGGAATATCTGTGGAAAAAACAACCGTCGAAGAAGTTCGGTTCATTTGTTTAGATAGCATGAACTATGATTTTTATAAAAAATTATTTTAACACAGTTCTTTAATATGGTTGTTCTATAAAAGTGAACATTTAGGAACGGAATATAAAGATAATGTCCTACAGTATTTTTTTGTTTCTCATTTCCCATTTAATTTGCCCCCCATTCAATTTTAATATATCCTGTCGTTGAAATTCACGGAATTGAGGGAAAATATGCGTAGTCTTTTGGTTTTACTTGTTTTATTATCGTCGTTTTGTGGTTTTGCAGAGGAATCAAAAGAAAAAGATCGTCTTGCGGTAATGGATGTTCAGGATAAAGACAGTCTTTTCAATCAGAAGACCAGAGGAAACATAACGGATTATATTTTTGGCAAGCTGGCTGGAACTAAGCTTTATTGGATGATCCCTAAGTCTGATAGAGACACAGCACTTGAACAGACAATAGAAAAGACCAGGCAGGATTCAAGGAAAGAATGTGTCGATGAAAAGTGTCAATTATCACTTGTTGCAGAACTTCAGGCTAATTTCTTAATAAATACAGAGATCAAGAAGCTTTTTGAAAGTACCTGTCTGATAAGTATTAAAAAGTTCGATGTAGAAAAAAGAGCAGGAACAGATGCTTTTGAAAGCAAATTCAACTGCACAGAAAAAGGAGCTTATGAAGCGCTTGACAGCCTTAATTTGGGTGGGAAACGAGAAAATGCCGCATTCATAACAGGGAAAATGGGAAAACTCGAAGAAGAATGGAATCCTGATATGGCAGGAAGCGGAGAACAGGCGGTTATTTATTTTGAAAGCGACCCGCAGGGAGCAACCGTTTCGATTGATGAAAATGTAGTGGGGAAAACACCAGATTTTAAATCAAAAATGCTTGCATCGGGTAAGCATCAGATAAAAATGGAAAAAGAGGGGTTTTATATTGAAACAAAAATACTTGATCTGAAGAAAGGCACTTCTGTAAAGTTCAAGCTTTTCCCTGCTATTACAATAAATAGCGATCCTACCGGTGCTGTGGTGAGAATAGATGGCAAGATGGTATGTCAGAGCACTCCTTGCGACAAAGTGATTGAGGAAGGTGAATGTGAAATAACAGTACAGAAAGAACTATATTTGACAAAAAAGCAGATAGTTTCCGTGCAGAGAGGCAATAATATTCAGATCGATCTTGAACCTAACTTTGGAAGGCTTGAGATTGAAAGTCCGTATGATGGTGTTGATGTTGTACTTGACGGAAAGAATATAGGAAAGACACCAATTCAAGAGATGCAGATCACACCAGGAGCGCACATTGTTGAGCCTCAAGGTGAATGTTTTAATACTGTTCAGGAACAATTCGTTGTAGAAAAAAGTAAAACATATACTGTTAAACTTGCAGTGCAGCAAAAAGAAGCAGCTATACAGATAGTCGCTAAAGACGAAAAAGGTAACGATATCGAAGCCAGTGTGTTTGTTGACGGAAAAGAGATTGGGATGGCCCCTGGGATGTTCAAAGTTCCGCTATGCAGTAAAGAAGTTGTCATTACATCAAATACAGGAAAATATAAAGAAATTCTTAGTCTGGAAGAGAAGCAAATATTCCAGTTGAATGCCAAAATAGACTCAGATTCAGAGATGTCAATCATTCCTGCAGGCTGGTTTTGGATGGGGTGCAGTATTGGTGCATATGGGTGCAATTATGATGAGAGTCCTCGTCACAAAGTGCAGCTTGATGAATTTAAGATTGACAAAAAAGAGGTTACCATAGGGGAGTATGAAAAGTGTGTGGATGCTGGCAAGTGTGAATCTTCTGGTAAACGATGCACATATAATTTAAATGACACTGATTTTCCTGTATATTGTGTTAACTGGTATCAGGCAAAGGCATATTGTGAATGGCAGGGAAAAAGATTGCCTACAGATGCGGAATGGGAAAAAGCAGCTCGTGGAGGCACAAATACAATTTATTATTGCGGTAATGATAGTTCATGTCTTGACGAAATCGCATGGTATAAAAACAACAGTGGTGATTCAATCCATCCGGTAGGAAAAAAAAGTCCTAATGCATATGGGTTATATGATATGCTCGGAAATGTATGGGAATGGGTTAATGATTGGTATTCTGACAGCTATTATGGGGGCTCTCCTGATAAAAATCCCCAGGGTCCTGATGGCGGAGATTCCCGAATACTTAGGGGCGGTGGTGCTTCTGGTTGGCTAAGCGATCCAGACTATTTGAGTTCTTCATATAAGTGTAAAAATTATCCAAAAGACGGTTGGGAACATGATGGATTCAGATGTGCAAAATCTACAAAATAAGAGCTCATTTGATAGAACATTCTCAAATCGAAAGCTTATTCTTAATGCTGCATTGTTGGTAATAAAAATGATAAACATAAGGAGTAAATGATGCATACACATTCAATGAAAGAATTCGTGGATTTTTATAGAACAAGACTACAAGGCAAAGAAAAACAAGAAGCACAAACTTTTGTAAATCGTTGACCCTGAAAAAGTCTGGAAAAGAAAACAGAAGGTTATTGATCAGGAATTTTGTGAAAGGAAGATCGTTTTTTGCGAAAA
>Ga0116171_10006265_pt1 | contig 10301 bp, 9 predicted proteins | sample AD_JPNHW2_MetaG_FD_89798 | JGI IMG/M metagenome (GOLD analysis project Ga0116171, IMG submission 89798) | Active sludge microbial communities of municipal wastewater-treating anaerobic digesters from Japan - AD_JPNHW2_MetaG | ecosystem: Engineered > Bioreactor > Anaerobic > Digestate | place...
GAGCAATATAAAGTATTTCTTAACTTAAAAATAGATTAAGATTTCGCTGATATTAAATTTATTTTGATAAAATAAGCATGTAAATTCTACAAAAAAGTGTAGTTTACAACGTTCGTCCCAAATTCGTCCAAATAATATCTAAATCGTTGTTAATGGTTGTTTTATTAATAATTTTTGTTATATTTTTACCCGCAGAAATAAAGAGATAGAAAAAAACAATATGAAATAAATGTATATATATAATATTGCAAAAAAAAAGTTGAATTAAAATTGAAACACTATGTATTAATACAAAGAAGATCAAAAGTGAGAAATACGGCAAAAAAAAATGCGATTATTTTCAAGAAGGAGCTAAAAACTTCCAAAAAAGTGAATATTTTTTCTGACAAGTTCAAAATATAATATTCAAAATGGGGAAATTTGGGAAATAAAGAAATCCTTAACATAATAATTGACTAATAGATAAAAAGATTTAAAATTCTATTGTTTAATTTATTGTTAAAGTATTAAAAAAAAATCTGAATCTTACGTTCGTCCCTAATCCGTCCCAAAATAGCTAAATCGTTGTTAATCTTGATTTTCCTATTATTTTTTCGTATATTTTTACCAGAAAAAATAATACAAAAATGAACAAACGAATTTTATTTTACGGTTTAGCAGCATTAATTGCATTTACAACAATGATCTCTTGCAATGATAACCCAACAAACACAGGATCTATTCAAGAAGATGAAAACAACAATGCAACAGAAATAATGAATAATCAAGAAAATGGCAAAGACATGTCGACCTCTGGAGTATTTAGAATGAAAGTCAAAGTAGGACACTTAGCTTCTCAGTGTCATCCGGGATGTCTATATATTAATGGGAAATATTATCATGCTGATTGCATGGGACAAGGCAATATATGCAATGTGACCGGAACTGTAAAACTAACTTTAGAATCAACCATATCTGACATTAATTATTATAATGGAATTACTTTATATGAATATGAACTTACCATAGAAGATTATTTTCAATTTCCGGCACGTTCACTTTGGGTATATAATGAATTTACAGGAACTGAATGTTGGATGAATATCCCTGAACAGTTATTAATCAGAGACTCCAACACACATCAATTCCTTTTTAAAGGAATCTATTTCTCGGACAAACAAGAATTCGTTAACGAATAAAATATATTGAAATCAAGAATAATTCAAGGATAAAAAAAATGAGAACAGCCTATCATCTTAATAAACTATTTTCCGTCCTGGTCATGCAGGTGGTAGGTTTTTGTTCTCACACCTATAAAAAAACAAAAAATAATGTATTAAAAAAAAGATGTTTTTTCAAATATTTTAAATTAAAAAGCGGTTTTTCCCCAAATTATCCACTTTTTTTACCGATAAGTTATCCCACCTTTATTTCTTCACCGAAGAAGCGAGCATCCCACTAGCATAATAAAAAACATCTCATCTCGTCCTAAATTATGCAAAGGGATGCTCAACTTATTGGGTAAAACATTTCGTGCAAAAATAAAAATATTTTTTTACATAAAGTATAATTTTCAAAAAAAAATTCCCAAAAATCATTTATATAAAAAAAATAGTGATTTTATTACACTAATAATAGAAATCTAAATTATATTTAATGCATAAAACAGGATAAAATTGTATCTTTGCGGACAATAAAAATAAAAAAATGCAATTAAATTTAGAACGTCCGTTAGTATTTTTTGATCTTGAAACAACGGGATTAAATATTGGAAAAGACAAAATTGTAGAAATTTCATTATTAAAAGTGTTCCCAACTGGGGAGGAAATAGTTAAAACTCTATTAATTAACCCGGGCATTCCAATACCAAAAGAATGCTCAGAAATTCATGGCATCTATGACATAGATGTCAAAGATAAGCCTAAATTTTATGAGGTAGCTGAAGAAATTGAATTATTCATGAGAGATTGTGATATTGCCGGTTATAATTCAAACAAGTTTGACTTGCCACTCTTAGTAGAAGAATTTTTAAGGTGTGGAAAACGTTTTGAACTTAGGGACAGAAAATTTATAGATGTACAAAATATATATCATAAAATGGAACCACGTACATTAAGTGCAGCCTATAAACTTTACTGTAACAAAGAATTGACTGATGCTCATCAAGCTGAAAATGATACTAGAGCAACATATGAAGTATTGAAAGCCCAGATTACAAAATATAACGGAATAGTATATGAAGACAAAAAAACAGGGCGTAAAGAATTTCCCATTCAAAATAATGTAAAAAAGCTGAGTAATTTCTCAAGTGAGAACAGAAATGTAGATTTAATAGGACATATTGTATTTAATGATAAAGACGAAGAAGTTTTTAATTTTGGGAAGCATAAAGGGAAAAAAGTTGAAGAAGTATTCATGGCAGAGCCTTCCTATTATGATTGGATGATAAAAGCTGATTTTCCTCTATATACAAAAGAAGTAATTACTATGATAAGGGAAAGAATGTTATAGATAAAGACATATATTTTTTAGAAGTCAAAAATGATTATTTTTGCCAATAATCATTATTCAATATGTGAAATTATGAAAAAATTTGCAGTTATTTTATGTGGAAGCGGTTCTTTAGACGGATCTGAAATATATGAATCCGTAATGACTCTTTTGGCCATTGATAAGAACGGATGCAGCTATACAATTTTTGCACCTAATGAAAATCAATATCAGGTTATAAATCATATTTCAAAAAAACCGATGCATGAGACAAGGAATATGATGATTGAAGCATCGCGAATTGCAAGAGGTGAAATTCAAGATCTTAAAAAATACAAAGCTGAGAATTTTGATGCTCTAATATTTCCTGGAGGAAATGGTTCTGCCAAAAACTTATTTACATATAATCTTGATGGCCTGAATGCAAAAGTTCTTCCTGAAGTTGAAAGAGCCATTAAATCTACTTTCTTGTTAAAAAAGCCTATCGGAGCTCTTTGTATTGCCCCGGTCTTATTGGCAAAAGTTTTAGGAGATATTACTATCACAATTGGAAGTGATCCTAAAACGATAGCTGATATTGAGAAGATGGGTGCTACTCATATAAACACTCAGCAAACAGAGGTAATAGCAGACAAGAAAAACAGAATATTTACAACACCCTGTTTTATGCTCCCTGCCTCAGTTTCTGACATAGCTGAGTCTGCTGACAAATTGATTAAAAGCATTTTAAATAATGAATAATCCATTTTTCGAATTGGACATTCTGAAGTTGGACGACACAAAAAATGCACTCATAATTTTAGACCAGACTCAACTTCCTAGTCAACAAGTATTTATTGAACTAAAAACTCTAGAAGAAATATTTTTTGCTATTAGGGAATTAAAAGTCAGAGGTGCTCCTGCTATAGGCATTGCAGCTGCTTTTGGAATCTATTTATCAAACAAAAAATCCGATTCTAAAACTTTTGACAGTTTCTATCAGGAATTTAAGCAGAACAAAATATATCTTTCTTCAGCACGACCAACAGCTGTTAATCTTAGTTGGGCTTTAAACAGAATGGAATCTATTGTATTAAAAAACAGTCATAAATCAATAGACCAACTAATTCTAGCATTAGAAGAAGAAGCAGAAAAGATAAAAGAAGAAGATATAACAACATGCTCTTTAATTGGAGAATATGGAAAAGTCTTAATAAAAGAGGGAATGGGAATTTTAACCCATTGCAATGCAGGACATTTAGCAGTAGGCAAATATGGAACTGCTATTTCCCCCATATATTTTGCCCATCAAGAGAAAAAAAATTTTAAAGTATATGCTGATGAGACCCGCCCACTTCTTCAAGGTTCACGCCTTACGGTTTATGAATTGCAGCAGTCAGGTATTGATGTGACATTAATTTGTGATAATATGGCTTCGATTGTAATGAAAAATGAGTGGATTGATCTTGTTCTCACAGGATGTGACAGAGTAGCAGCAAATGGTGATACTGCTAATAAAATCGGGACATCAGGCGTTGCAATATTAGCCAAATATTACAATATTCCATTTTACATATGCGGTCCAACATCTTCTTTCGACATGAATTGCAGAACTGGTGATGATATTATCATTGAAGAAAGACCCGGGACTGAAATTACGGATCTCTGGTATTCAAAACGAATTGCTCCTAAAGAGTGTAAAACATACAATCCGGCATTTGACGTAACAGATCATAATCTTATAAGCGGATTTATCACTGAAAAAGGAATTATTCATCCGCCTTTTAAACTATGAGTATAATTGTATTGGTTGGGTTTTCGGGTTGTGGTAAAACAACCGCAGGTCGGAAAATTGCTAAAGCATTAGGATACAAATTTATTGATTTGGATCAGGAATTTGAATTTAGATATCATATTTCCATTTCATCATTTCTTATAAAATACGGAGAAGAGAGTTTTAGAAAATGTGAAAATAATTTGTTGAAATTAGCTTTAGAATCTGATAACTTGGTTTTGTCAACAGGTGGAGGAACACCTTGCTATTATAATGCAATGGAAGAGATTAATAATCATTCTATTTCAGTTTATATTAAAATGACACGTCAATCTTTACACAACAGGCTTATTAATTCAAAAAAAGAGAGACCCTTGACAGAAGGAAAAGATTCAACAGAGTTAATGGAGTATATAGAAAAGACGCTTGAAAGCAGAGAAAAATTTTATGCAAAAGCTTTTCTAACTGTAAAAGGAGAGAGTTTGAACATCTCAGATTTGGTGAATACAATTATTAATTTTCAGAATAATCTCTCCAAAACCTTAAACAATAAGTAAGATAATTATTGTTTAAGATCATATTCCTTTATATACTTTTCAATAGATTGAATTTCATCTCTCAAACTTGCAGCAAGCATAAAATCTAAAGATTTCACAGCTATTTCCATGTTTTTTTTAAGTAATTTTACTTTATGTTGAAGTTGTTCTTTGTTCAACATTTTGGGAGTTGGTGATTCTGCAACTTTTGGAGAGTCTATTTGGGAGAATTTATAATCACTATATTTTGAAGAATTTCCATTATTTTTTCCGGTCAAAAAAGCATCATCAGACTTAGTAATACTTACAGGCGTAATATTATTTTTTTCATTATACAACATCTGTTTTACTCTTCTTCGGTTAGTTTCATCAATTGTTGCAATCATTGATTTAGTCATTTTATTAGCATAAAAGATAACATGACCATTTATGTGTCTTGCAGCACGTCCTGAAGTTTGAGTAAGCGATCTTTCATTTCTGAGGAAGCCTTCCTTATCAGCATCCATTATAGCGACTAAAGAAACCTCCGGCAAATCAAGTCCTTCCCGTAAAAGATTAACACCTACTAATACATCAATAGAACCATACCGAAGATCCTTTAAAATTTCCACTCTATCAAGTGTTTCTACATCAGAATGAATATACTGTGTTTTAATTCCAATTCGGATTAGGTAACCGGTTAATTCTTCAGCCATTTTTTTAGTAAGAGTTGTAACCAAGACTCTTTCTCCCCTATTGACAGTTTTTTCAATTTCTTCAAGTAAATCATCCACCTGATTATCTGCAGGTCTAACTTCAATTAGCGGGTCGAGCAACCCTGTTGGTCGGACAACCTGTTCAACAATAACACCACCAGCTCTTTCCAATTCATATTGAGCAGGAGTAGCACTCATATAAATAGTTTGTCCTATCAATTCTTCAAATTCATTAAAACGCAAAGGTCTATTATCCAAGGCAGCGGGAAGTCTAAAACCATAATCGATTAGATTTTGTTTGCGTGATCTGTCTCCTCCAAACATTGCCCCAATTTGAGGAACACTTACATGACTTTCATCAATTATCATTACAAAATCATCAGGAAAAAAATCAAGAATACAAAAGGGTCTTTGTCCGGGTTTTCTTTTATCAAAATATCTAGAATAATTTTCAATACCTGAACAATAACCGAGTTCTTTCATCATCTCAACATCATAGGTTACTCGATCTTCGAGACGTTTAGCTTCAAGATGTTTTCCCAACGACTTCAAATACTCAATTTGTAAGCCCAAATCAAGCAAAATCTGATTAACTCCTTCATTCATTGATTCTTGAGATGTCACAAAGATATTTGCAGGATAAATTGTAAGTTTATCCAACTGAGCTATTTTATTACCGGATTCAGGTTCAATTTCATAGATATTTTCAATTTCATTATCTAAAAAAATAATTCTGAATGCATTATCATTATAAGGTGGAAAAACATCAACAGTATCTCCCTTAACACGGAAATGAGAAGTTTCAAGATTAAGTTCAGTTCTTGAATAAAGGCTATTGATCATTGCATGCAGAAGATGATTACGATCAATAATCATCCCCTTATGAAGCTGAATTACGTTTTTAGCAAAATCATCAGGATTTCCAATTCCATAAATACATGAAACTGAAGCAACAACAATAATATCACGTCTCCCTGAAAGCAAGGTAGAGGTAGTTCTTAAACGTAATTTTTCAATTTCAGCATTAATTGATAAATCTTTTTCAATATAAGTATTTGTAGTTGGCATATATGCTTCCGGCTGATAATAATCATAATATGAAACAAAATATTCAACTGCATTTTGAGGAAAGAATTGCTTAAACTCACTATAAAGTTGAGCTGCAAGTGTTTTATTATGACTTAAAACTAAAGCAGGTCGGTTAACATTTTGCAAAACATTGGCAATAGTAAAAGTCTTTCCGGAACCGGTGACTCCAATTAAAACCTGAGCTTTATCTCCACGATTTAAACCCTCTGTCAATTCACAGATAGCTGTTGGTTGATCTCCGCTCGGTGAAAAATTAGATACTAATTTAAAGTTCAAAATATATGTATTATTAATTATTGCAGTATATTAGCTTGTAACCCGAGCAATTTTAGTTCATTAATAATTTGGTTCAGTTGAGATTGATCTTGTAAATTAACAGTTAGAGTAATTAAAACATGTCCAATCGGAACAGAATGAATTGAACGTTCATGTTCAATATTTTGAATATTAACTTTAAGTTTTTCAAAAAGAGAAGTCAATTTTCTTAATTCACCTGACTGATCGGGAGTAATAACCTGAATAGAAGCCCTTAATTTCTCTTCCATCATTCCTTTCTCCACAATCTGCTGTAAAAGATTCATATTAATATTTCCCCCACTAATAATAGGCACAACATTTTTTCCTATAAAATTAGCTTTTTTAAACAAAACCGCAGCAACAGAAGCAACGCCGGAAGGTTCAGCCAAAATTTTAGCTCGTTGTAACAAGAGATACGCAGTATGGGCGATTTCGTTATCAGTAACCGTCACAAGGTCATCGACATATTTTTGAACCAAATTAAAGGTAAGATCACCCGGCCTTTTAACTGCAATTCCGTCAGCAATAGTATTAACATGAGGCAGCTGAACTAATTTATTGGCATTACGAGATGCCCACATAGATGCAGCCCCATCAGCCTCAACTCCGATAATTTTAATTTTTGGATTAATTTCTTTTATAGCAAGAGCAATTCCACTAATTAGGCCTCCTCCACCGATTGGAACCACAATAATATCAACATCTGGTAACTGATTGAAGATTTCAATGCCGATGGTTCCTTGACCGGCAATTACAAAAGGATCATTAAAAGGATGAATATAGGTTGCATTATTTTCTTTACAATATATCTGAGAAGCCTCAAAGGCATCATCAAAGGATTCGCCCGACAAGATAACATTAGCCCCGTATGAACGAGTAGCAATAACCTTCAGCGGGGGAGTAAAAGAGGGCATAAAAATTGTACTTTTAATTCCAAGTTTTGTGGATGAATAAGCAACTCCTTGAGCATGATTTCCGGCTGAAGCAGCTACAACAGAGCGTTTTATTGCATTTTTATCCAAATTAGCGATTTTATTAAATGCTCCCCTAACTTTAAATGAACCGGTAGTTTGCAGATTTTCAAGTTTCATATACATATTACATTCCGCCATCTGAGAAAATGACTTGGAAGTCAATAGGGTAGTATTTTTTGTAATCCCGGATAAAGTTCTTTGAGCTGCGACAATATCCGAATATTTAATTGTAAAATCACTCATAAATAACAGCATTTAATAAATTAAAAATTTTATCAGAAGAGCCTAGATTATTATAAACAAATTGTTTACAAGCAGTTGACACATTATTGTAGTATTCAACATCACGATCTAACTTTTTTAGTGAAGAATTCATTTCTGAGAAATTATGAACCGGAAAAGCAGCCCCTAATCTCACGAGTTCAGTTGCTTCATAAAATTTCTTATAATGAGGTCCGAAAAAGAGAGGGACCCCAAAAACGGCGGGTTCAAGAATATTGTGTAACCCGGTTTCAAAACCACCTCCGACATAGGAAAAATCAGCATATTTATAAATTTTGCTCAAAAGACCTATTGAATCAATTATCAGAACCTGATATTTTGACAAATCCTGTTTATCGTATTCTGAAAAGCATAATACTTTATAAGATGAAAAATTATTTACAATATTATCAATATGATTTTGAGCAATAAGGTGAGGAGCAATAATTAATTTAAAATTACTATTGAGTGAATCAAAAAGTTGGAGTAATAAAAATTCATCTGGTTCCCATGTGCTTCCAGCTACAATTAACTTTTTATTACTTTTAAAATCAAGAACAAAATCCAACTCATATGATTTAGAGGCGATTGCAAAAACTCTATCAAAACGAGTATCACCGGTAATTTCAACTTTATCTATACCAATTGAATTAAGCAAAGATTTTGATTCTTCATTTTGAACGAAAAAATATGAAGCCTTTTTTAGTTGATCAGCAAACCATTTGCCATAATTTTTAAAAAAATGCTGCGAAGGTCTGAAAATAGCAGATATATAATAGAATGGTATTTTTAAATTATATAGAGTGTCCATATAATTATACCAATATTCATACTTTACAAAAATAACAACTTTTGGATTAACAATTTCAACAAATTTCTTTGCATTACGAGGAGTATCAATGGGGAGATAAGAAATAATATCTGCAACCGGGTCATTTTTTTTCACTTCAAAGCCTGAAGGAGAAAAAAAAGTAACCAATATTGTTATTCCGGGGATCTTTTCTTTCAATTTTAGGATTAAGGGTTTTCCTTGTTCAAATTCTCCAAGGGAAGCACAATGCACCCAATAAATTAATTTTTTTTCGGAACAATTATTTTTAAGAAAAGTGAATAAATTTTTTCTTCCCTCGCACCAGAGCCTTGCTTTACTATTAAAAGGAGAAGCAATAATTATCCCAAATTCATATAAATATAATAAGAGTGTATAAAAGAATCTCATTTTAATATTTATAGAAAGTTGTCACTTTTTTCTTTTCATAAAGAGGAACAATCCAGCCTATTTTAAGTCCAAAAAGAGCGCTAAACTTATAAGGAATATTATTCGTAGGACCAATAACAAAAATATAATTTCTATCGGGTTTTGTCCATAATTCAGTTATTTCAACTCCAGCATAAAAACTGGCAACGCGTCTTTTTTGCATAAATAAATAACCTACAAACTGAGACATACAGAAACCTGAAGAACGTTGATCATATCCTTTTTTATAGTTCCCCAAAAGTTGAGATACTTGGTTGTCAGGGTCTGAAATATGTATTTTATGTTGAAAAAAACCAAACCCAGTATGAATCCAAATTCCGGAATTTTTCCATCTGTTCACAGGAATAACTTTTCCAACGCCAACCCCCAAATTCCAATAACGTCCTTCCAAATAGATTGTAGCTTTTAAACCATTTCCATCAATAATATCTCCGTTAGAATTCACCATATTACCCAGTACTGAATAAGAATCATCAATATTTGCTCCAAAAAAATAATTAAAATTCAGGTCCCAGGTCCAATTATGAAATGTTTTGTAAGTAAAACCGGTCCCAATATTAAAATTTCCATTAAAGGTCTTTGCCAATGCTCCGGCAGGAAGTTGATAGGAAAAATTTGCACCTGTCCATAACATAGAAGTAGCAGTATCAACATATTTTTTCCCATCATCATATTGCTGAGCAAATATAAAAGAAGGAATCAGTAAAAGAAGAGAAAAAAATAAAGATATTTTAGAATTCATCTATTTAAAAATTATAGTTAACCATCGAATTATAAGAAAAAATTTCTTGTAACAACTTTAAACATGCAAAAATACTATTTTAATAATTAAAAACCTTTCGGAAGTCATACAAATATAATATTTTTTTTATATCTTTGTCAGCAAATTCAAAAACATAAAACAAATAAATATGAAAAATATTATTGTTGGAATTGATTTTTCACCAAATTCAATCAATGCATTAAAAC
>Ga0116171_10006267_pt1 | contig 10299 bp, 3 predicted proteins | sample AD_JPNHW2_MetaG_FD_89798 | JGI IMG/M metagenome (GOLD analysis project Ga0116171, IMG submission 89798) | Active sludge microbial communities of municipal wastewater-treating anaerobic digesters from Japan - AD_JPNHW2_MetaG | ecosystem: Engineered > Bioreactor > Anaerobic > Digestate | place...
GAAAAAGTCTATGCCCGGTACGCGCCGACGGTGGTGGCCCCGCTCCTGCGCGAAATCTATGCGGCGGTTCTCGAAGCGCATCAGAAGCAGCGTCCGGTGACTCTCCCCAAAGCGGTCCGAATGGTAGAACAGCCGGTCTTCGAGGAGTCTCCCGAAGAAGCCGCGCCCGATGAGACCGGGAACAAGACCGGGGACACCCAGCCGGATTCGGGAGAAAACGCCCATGTCTGAGACCGTCCAGGAGGAAGGGGAACCCGACTTCCGAAAACCGGCGGACAAGGCGAACAGGGAAACCGACCCGCCCTCCGTCCTCGTGGTCATCCTCAACTGGAACGGCGAAGACGATACCATCGAAGCGGTCCAGTCGGTTCAGGCGCTCGACTACCCCCGATTCCAGATTCTGGTGGTGGACAACGGTTCGCGCCCCGAATCGCTCGCGGCGATCCGGGCGGCGTACCCGGCGGTGGAGTGTGTGGAGACCGGCGCCAACCTGGGATATGCCGGGGGGAACAACGTGGGTTTCCGAATCGCCCTGGAGCGCCAATTCGACTACTGCCTGGTCCTGAACAACGACCTGACGGTAGATCCCCCCATGTTGACGCGACTGATCGAATGCGCTCAGGCCCAACCCGACTTGGCCGTACTGGGCCCCCGCGTGTACCGCTACGACAAGCCGGACCAGTTGTTTTATCCGGGTTGGGCGATTGACTGGAAGCGGTGGCTTTTTCACACCGTCCCCCAGACGGAAAATCCGGAGACGTCCACCCTCGAGGTAGCCTACGTCCAGGGGTGTGCGCTCCTGGTCCGCTCGAAATTTCTGGCCGACTGCGGCCTTTTCGACGAACGGTTCCATCTTTACTGCGAGGACGCCGACCTGAGCGTGCGGGCCCAGCGGGCCGGATGGCGCACGGTCGAAGTGATGGACGCCCGCGCGTGGCACAAGGGGTATGGGTCCTCGGGGAAGAATTCCCCCCTCAAAACCTATTACGGCCTGCGCAACCGCCTTCTTTTTATTGAAAAACACGCCGCGGACCGGAGTTTCTGGAACCGGCTGGTCCTGCGGGGACAGCTGTTGACGTTCGACGCGGGCGGACGGGCCTGGAAGGCCCTGCGCGACCTGCTGACGGGAGACCGCCGTTCCGGTTGGGCCACCCTGCGCGCGCTGGGCCGCGCCCTGTTCGATTGGACCCGGGGCCACTACGGCCCGGGACCGGACTGGCTCTTCCAGCGCCAATCTTAACACCCGTCTCCCTTTCAATTGCATTGTCCCCGAGGATTGGGTAAGGTACCGATTCGAATGGAATTCGGGCAGCGTGGGCGGTTGGCGTCAATCCGCATGTTTTTCCGCGTCTTCCCTTCTGGCGTCCTTCGGAATTCCTGAATCTTTCATCTCGTGTGTGGAGAAATGCGATGGCGACGTGGGCAAGCAAACAAAAGATGCTGTGGGTCTTCTGTCTCATTCTGTGGGGTTCCGTGTTCCCCGCCGGGGCGAAGGAGAAAACTCCGGATACAAAGAAAGAAGATGCCAAGTGGGACGTGATGAAACCGTCGGGTCCCTCGGCCAAAGCCGAGATTGACACGGACGAAGGGACCTGGATGAGCCTGGACGTCAGCCCGGACGGACAGTTCATCGTTTTCGATCTTCTGGGGGACCTCTATGAAATGCCGATCGCCGGCGGCGAGGCAAAGGCGCTGACCGAAGGGGTCGCCTGGGACATGCAGCCCACCTACAACCCCGACGGCAAAAAGATCGCCTTCACCAGCGACCGGGGCGGTGGCGACAACATCTGGGTAATGGAACGCAACGGCTCGAATCCCCATGCCGTGACACAGGAAAACTACCGCCTGCTCAACAGTCCCGTCTGGACACCCGACGGCCAATACCTGGCCGCGCGCAAGCATTTCACCTCGACCCGTTCGCTCGGCGCCGGGGAAGTCTGGCTTTATCACGTCCCGGACGGCGGCGAGGGGGTCCAGATGACCGCGCGTCCCAACGACCAGAAGGACCTGGGCGAACCGGCTTTCTCGTTCGACGGGCGCTACCTGTTCTTCAGCCAGGATGTCACGCCCGGTGCGGTCTTTGAATACGACAAAGATTCGAACGCCGGTATCTACGCCATCAAACGGCTGGACCGCGAAACGGGCGAAATCGAGACGGTGACCGGCGGCCCCGGCGGGGCGATCCGACCCACGCCGTCTCCCGACGGGAAATACCTGGCTTTCGTGCGCCGGGTGCGGGGACAGTCCACTCTGTTCCTGCGCGAACAGGCATCGGGGGTCGAGTGGCCTGTTTGTTCGGAACTGGAACGCGACATGCAGGAAGCGTGGGCCATTCATGGCGTGTACCCGCACTTCAGCTGGCTGCCCGACGCGCGGACCGTGGTCTTCTGGGCGGCGGGCAAGATCCACCGACTGAATGTCGAAACAAAAGAGACTTCGGTGATTCCGTTCCATGTCAAGGACAAGCGGCGCGTGACCGTGGCGGATCGGTTCCCGGTTCCGACCGCGCCGGATCGCTTCAAGGTGAAAATGCTGCGGTGGGTACAGGTGTCCCCCGACGAAAAACGGGTGGTGTACCAGGCCCTCGGCCATCTCTACGTGCGCAACCTGCCGGACGGAGAACCGAAACGGCTGACGCAGCAGAACGACCATTTCGAGTTTTACCCCTCCTGGTCGCGGGATGGGAAACAGATTGTTTACACCTCCTGGAACGACGACACGCTCGGAGCGGTGCGAACCATCCCGAGCGAGGGGGGCGAGAGCAAGGTCTGGACAAAAGAACCGGGCGCCTATGTGGAACCGGCGTTTTCGCCCGACGGTTCGACGATTGTGTACCGCAAAGTCTCAGCCGGGAAACTGATGACGCCGACCTGGATGGACGAACAGGGGGTTTACAGCCTGAACCTCAAGGACGGCGAACCGGTCCGGATAGCCCGATCGGGTTCGCAACCCCACTTCGCCATGGACGATTCAGAAGTATTCCTGCTGGATGGAGATGAAGACGGGCAGCGCGCCCTGGTCACCGTGAACCTGAAAAACCGGGAAAAACGCACCTGCTTCACCAGTGGGAACGCCACGGAATTCCATGTCTCACCGGACGGAAACTGGGTCGCTTTCACCGAGCGGTTCAACGCCTACGTGATCCCGTTCACCCATTCGGGGCGCGAAGTGGCCATCGGGCCAGACACAAAGGCGGTTCCGGTCCGGAAGGTCTCACGCGACGCGGGCCGTAACCTCCACTGGTCCGGAAACAGTCAGACGCTCTACTGGAACCTGGGGCCGGAACTCTTCAGCCGCAAGTTGACGGAATCGTTCGCCTTTGTCGAAGGGGCCTCCGAGAAACAGCCCGAACCGGCTGAAAAGGGGAAAGACATCAGTTTCGAAGCGAAAACCGATGTCCCCTCCGGGGCGCTGGCTCTGACCGGCGCACGGATCGTGACCATGCATGGGAACGATACGATCGAAAAGGGAACCGTGGTGATCGAGGGGAACCGCATCAAGGCGGTCGGACCCGACGGTCAGGTCCAGATCCCGGCGGACGCAAAGGTTGTGGATGTCTCCGGCAAAACGATTCTCCCGGGATTGATTGACGTTCACGCCCACGGCGCCTATGGCGGCTCGGGCCTGATCCCGCAGCGCAATTACCAGCAGTACGCCAACATGGCGTTCGGCGTGACGACGAACCACGACCCGTCCAACGACACGGAAACCATTTTCGCCGCGTCGGAGATGGGCCGGGCCGGGGAAACTCTGCTCCCACGCGTGTTCTCGACCGGTTCCATTCTCTATGGCGCTTCGGGCGATGTTCACGCCGAAGTCAACAACCTCGACGATGCGCGTTCACACCTGCGGCGCATGAAGGCGGTGGGGGCGTTCAGCGTCAAGAGTTACAACCAGCCACGCCGCGACCAGCGCCAGCAGATCATCGAGGCGGGACGCGAACTGGGGATGCTGATCATTCCCGAGGGGGGCTCGCTCTTCCAGATGAACATGACGATGGTGGTGGATGGGCATCAGGCGATCGAACATATCCCGCCAGTGCCAAACATGTACAAGGATGTCCTCCAACTCTGGCCCAGGAGCGGGACGGTTCTGACCCCGACCCTGATCGTGGCCTACGGCGGGCTGGGCGGGGAAAACTACTGGTACCAGCACTCGAACGTCTGGGAGAACGAGCGCCTGATGCATTTCATGCCGCGCGAAGTGGTGGACCCGCGGTCGCGTCGCCGGACCATGGCGCCCGAAGAAGAATTCAACCACATTCAGGAATCCAGGATCTGCAAGCAACTGACGGACACCGGCGTGGGAATTCAGCTGGGCGCACACGGGCAGCTGGCCGGACTGGGCGCGCACTGGGAACTCTGGATGCTCGCGCAGGGCGGGATGACGCCGATGGAAGTACTGCGTGCCGCGACGCTCAACGGCGCCCGGTACCTGGGCATGGAACGCGACCTGGGGTCGGTGGAAACGGGTAAACTGGCGGACCTGATCGTCCTGGATCGCAATCCTCTCGAAGACATCCACAACTCCGAGTCCATCGCCTACACGATCCTCAACGGTCGCATCTTCGACGCGCACACGATGAACCAGATCGGGAACCATCCGGCTCCATGCGGGAAGTTCTACTGGGAAACGGACTACCGCGCGACGACCCTGCGTCCGACGCCCTCCGAAGCCAACTCGCACAAAGACTGGGAAAAGAAAATCCAGAAGTTCGAGGAAGAAGATCGCCAGAAATTCCCGCCGCGCGATGCCGTGCTCTTCGTGGGGAGTTCCTCCATCGAGTTCTGGGAAGACCCCCAGAAGGATTTCCCGGAAATCCCGGTGATCAAGCGCGGCCTGGGCGGAACGAAGGTGTCCGACATGATCGAGTACGCCAGCCGGATCGTGCTGCCTTATCACCCCCGCGCCCTGGTGTTCTATGGCGGGGACAATGACATTCCTTTCGGGCGCTCGCCCGAAGGAGTGTTCGAGGACTTCAAAGCGTTCGCCGCGATTATTCACAAAACATTACCCGAGGCGAAAATCTTCTACCTGGCCATCAAGCCGAGCCAGTCGCGCTGGAACCTGTGGGACAAGGCGCGCCGGGTCAATTCTCTCATCGCCCGGTACGCCGAAACGGATTCCCGCGTGATCTTTGTGGACACGGCCACCCCGGTGCTGGGAGAAGACGGAACACCCCGGAAAGAACTCTTTTTGAAAGACCAACTGCATCTTTCCCCCGCCGGGTATCAGGTCTGGGCGCAGGTGGTGCGCCAGGTGTTGACGGAAAAGGGGATTCTCCAGAAGAAGTGAGAGTTACGAAGTCAAAATACGAGCGGCGTGGACAGTTCGAACTGCTCCACGCCGCTCGTTTTATACGAAAACACCCACATTCCCGAATGAACCTGAAAGCCGCAGTTGAAGCGCCAACGGCGCGACTCGATCGTAGCCTGGGGCAAGCGCAGCGTCGCCCCAGGGAGGATGTCCCCATTTGGGGAAGGGCTGAAGGCCCGCCGGATCGGGATGGGGGAAACGCCTGGATAAAACGGGCTTTCAGCCCTTGTGAAAACAACCCGATCTGTTCCTGGGGCGATGCCCAGGCTACAATGGTTCGCGCCGTTGGCGCTTGACCCGCCCCTTTTCGATCTCCGGTTCCTTTTCCCCGCGAGTCACCCTTTGGGTACACCCAATCCGGTTGTGAGTAAAGTGGACTTGGGTTGATAACTGCAATTTTCAGGATGAACGCTCACTCTTTCACGTTCACCCGGCTCCGCGGCAGTTCCTTCTGTTCGGGCGCCTTGCGAATTCGTTCCGGGCGCATCTCAATCACTTTTTCGGGAACCGGGATGCGGCCCAGGCGATCCGGGACAGCCGGAGCGGGGTCCTCGGGAAGCGGTTGGGATTTCTTCGTCAACGCGGCCCCTCCCCCCTTCTCCCCTTCCGACTCGACACTATCGGGCGCGGGCCGGGCCGAGACGGTCTCCCGCACGGCCTTCTGGCGCGGTTTCTCCGAGGCCGCCTTGTCCGAACTCGCGGCTTCGTCTCCCGCCCCTTCTTGCTCGGACCGGGCAAGCGACTCTTTCTGTTCTTTCTGCGACTTTTCCAACAACATCTGGAGAATTTCCAGTCGAGAACTCGAGACGGCATCTGCCGGGTCCTGCGACTTTTCCACCGCCCCCGTTTTCTCTTCTTTCAAAGGATTGACCAGCGGCTGGTCCTGACCCGCCTGAACCACCTGCGAATGCTCCGTTCCTCCGTTGGGGAACACCGGTTCCACGGGCAGGTTTGCCGGGGTCTTCTCACTCTGAGCCAACCGGGCACTGGTGGCGGCCTCGGCTTTCTCCGCCGCCGCAATCGTGTCGGGGTTGAGCGACATCCCCACCGCCAGACTCTGGATCAGGCGCACGTCCACCTGATCCACCCGGCCATCCTTGTTGATGTCCACCCGGTCCATGACCGAAGGCGTCAGAAAGGATTTGGCCCCCATCGTCTCGATGCCCCGGCTGAACTGAAGGGCCAGCAGGGCGTCCGCCGCATTGACCCGGTTGTCCCCGTTTGCGTCCCCAATCATAAAGCGGGGCAGCACACGGAAGAAGGCCTCGTCCGTCATGGTGACCGCAACGGGACACATGAGCGAATCGAAAAGATTCGCTCCGAGGAAAATACTGCGCACCACCGCGCCGGGCTGCGCGTCCTCGGCCACCTTGAACTCGACCTCGAAGAGCGCTTCTTCGCTCTGCTGGCTGTCGAGCGCCTGCCGGGTCACCGCCGTTATATTCAACTCGCCTCTGGCCATCGTACCGTTGTCCGCCAACATGCAACTCTGCGTAAACGTCGTGCCCACCACTCGCTGTACACTCAAAACCCGCGGGTCATAGGCGACCTTTACGTCAAACCCGCTGATCCCTTTCGCCTGACGGCATCCCACCCGCAGTCGCGTCAAAGCGCCCGGTTCCCCCGCAAAATCACACAACGTGAGCGCCACCCGATTCGAAGCGGAATCTGCGACCGACTTCGACGCGGCATTCTCGCCTGTTTTCCCAGGCATTTGCGATTCCGAAGCGCCTGCGGCGATTTCCGGCTTCCGGACCGGGTTCCCCGATTCACCGATTGTCGTCCGGGAAGAAGAACCCAGCAGTTCCGGCTCCCACGGCACCCGCCGAACCTGCGTCCAGCGGGTCTGTTCAAAGGGATTATCGAGGAGATTCGGGACCATCCCACCCGGCTGCATTTCGGCAGAAGCGGTCCGAACCGTCTTGTCGCTCTCTCCCTTTTGACCCGTCTGTTCCGCAACCCACGGCGATTGTTGCGTCTCAACCCAGACGCCCCACTCCCGGTCTTTCTCCCCCGCCGCCAGAGCCACGGGAGAGACTGTGGGAACCGCCGCCACGACAGACGCCGTTTCCGGCGTCACACTCCTCTTGACCACATCCAGCAACACCTGCCGCTGCGCCACTTCAACGAGAGAGTCCCAGGAAACGTCCTCGAACGGGTATTCCTCCCCCGTCACAGACGCCAGCCCTTCTGCCGATTCCGGCGTAGCCGCTTTGACTTTCTCCTGGACGAGAGCCGACGGGAGGGAGACGGGAGAAGCGGGGTCATTTTTCGCCACTTCGACGGGAACAACCGATGACGGCGTCGGTATTTCGACCGCTTTCGAGGCCTTCCACCAGGCAATCGTCCCTTTCCCGCTGGCAACCGCCAGAATACCGGGACGTCCGCCCCTCTCCAGATTACCGGTCAGAACCGCACAGGCATTCGTGAAATCCCCCTCCAGACGGTAGGCCTTCCAGGTGGCCGCCTTCCCGCTGCTGTTTTCCCACCACATCACCGTATTTCCGAAGCGGGAGACTCCCGCCACGTCCAGGTCGCCATCGCCATCCAGATCGGCCACAGCCACCCCATAGGCGCCATCGAAATCGCTCTGGATTTCCCGAGGGGTCCAGAGGTTCCCCTTCCCATCGCCATTTTCCCACCAGCACACCCGGTCGGCGCGGGAGGCCGCCGCAACGATATCCAAGTCCCCGTCCGCATCCAGATCTCCCACCCGCACATCTTCCGCCCCCTCGAAGGGAGTCGCCACCAGACGTTCCTTCCACTCCTGCCCATTACCCCGGACATTTTCCCACCACATCACCCCCTTGTCGGGCAAAGCCGCCACCACATCCGGGTCGCCATCCGCATCCAGATCGGCCACACAGATCCCCGCCACTCCCCCGGCGGGCTGCGCGACCTCATGCTTTTGCCAGAGTCCCCCCGCCTGAGCCGGTCTTTCCCACCAGGTCAAGCCACTGCCCAATGCCGCCACCAGCAGTTCGGGACGCCCATCCCGATTCAAGTCCACCGCCCGGACCGCACGCGCCCGGTCCACTCCCAACGCCACGGTATGAACCACCCACTCGGAACCGTCTCCCCGCACGTTTTCCCACCAGGCGACCTCATTGCCCGGATCGTAGGCGGCCCCCACCACATCCAGGTCGCCGTCGCCATCCAGGTCCACCACCTCGACCGCGTTGGCCCCGGGAAAATGGTCCGTCAGGGGGTGGCGTTCCCAGTCCTGTCCTTTTCCATCCCGGTTCCGCCACCAACTCAGAGTCCCTTTCCCCCAGTCCGCCACCACCACATCCGATTTGCCATCCTGGTCCAAGTCCGCCACACAGGCAGCCATTGGAGAATCAAGTCCTCCGGCCACCAGATACCGAAGATTCTCCGGGGTGGCAGGCGTCAGAGAGGCCCCCATCCACTCGGGCCAGGGTTCCGAACACACCGGCGTCCCCGTCCACGCATCCCGTTTTCCAACGGAATCCTCACTCCATCCCCCCTGCGGCAGCGTCGCCACCATACCCATCATCAGCAAAAGAAATCCGGCCGAAAACCGAATCCCCCGTTTTTCGTTCGCAGTCCCATACCTCTGGCTTGAAAGTAGCATGATCCGCCTCCACGACTCCGACAGGCTTATCCTCCGCAGGAAGGTATGCAGAGCTCTCCTCCAGCGGACCAAGGACCAGCAACGGTCTGCACACAGACACGCCTCGCGGAAATTCCCCGCCATCTGATCCAAAATCGGACTGATATTGTCCCGAAAAAAGCCCCTTTTGTCAATCCGCTAATCGGGAAGACTCGCAGGAAAATATTGCGGGAGAGAAGGACGGAAATTACCTTGATGATTGATTCAGAAAGAATTAGGTAAACGATTCAAAAGCAGAACTTCAGACAAGAGGCGCGATTTCCCACCCCGAATTTCTACCGGCTCCGTATCATTCATAACGCAACGCTTCAATCGGATCGAGTTTGGCCGCCTTCATCGCCGGCCAGAGACCGAAAACCAGTCCCACACTGACGGACCCCACAAACCCGAACACCCGCGCCCACATCGGCGTGGCACAGGGCACCGCCGGTACCCAGGTCTTGATGGCGTTCATAATCACTTCCCCCATGATGACACCAGTCAAGCCCCCCACCCCGGTCAAGGCCATCGCTTCAACCAGGAACTGCCAGGTGATGTCACGCTGCCGCGCCCCGATGGCGCGGCGTACGCCAATCTCCCGGGTTCGTTCCTTCACCGAGGCCAGCATTACGTTCATGACCCCGACCCCGCCCACGAGAAAGGCAACGGTGGAAAGGGCGAACATCACGGCCACGGTGGCCCGGGTCATCTTGTCGAACTTTTCGATAATCGAATCGGGGGTTTCAATTTCAAAATCGTTGTCCTGATTCCACCGCAGATGCCGTTTCCGGCGCAGCATCTCCTCGATTTGCTCCATCGCCTTATCCCGGTATCCCGCCCGGGCCCGCGCTTCGATCAGGATGTCCTTGTTCCAGGGGAAAAACTGGCGAAAGACGCCATAGGGGATCTGAACCACGCTGTCGGCGGGATTCTCATTGCTGAAACTCAAGGCGTTCGGGAATTTCTTGAAAACCCCGATCACCCGCAAGCGCTTTCCCCAGAGGGTGATCTCCTTCCCCACCGCCGACCGCTCCTTGGGAAAGAGCGCTTCGACCACACTCACCCCGATGATACAGACCGGAACCCGGCGCTTGTTCTCTTCGTCCGTAAAAAAGCGACCTTCCTTCAGGTCCAGTTCAATCACCTGCATTTTTTCCGGCCAGGCCCCTTCGACAATCGGCCCGACCATGCTTTCGTTCCCGGCGCGCAAGGTCACCCACGGACCTTCCATCCGCAAGACCGGGGTGACGGACTGCACGGCGGAACACTCGTCGCGAATCGCTTCCACATCGCGCAGATAGAACCGCTTGCGATGCCAGAGATCGTGACCGCCCGCCCCCCCCAGATTCATCTGCGGAACCCGGGTCACA
>Ga0116171_10006268_pt1 | contig 10299 bp, 9 predicted proteins | sample AD_JPNHW2_MetaG_FD_89798 | JGI IMG/M metagenome (GOLD analysis project Ga0116171, IMG submission 89798) | Active sludge microbial communities of municipal wastewater-treating anaerobic digesters from Japan - AD_JPNHW2_MetaG | ecosystem: Engineered > Bioreactor > Anaerobic > Digestate | place...
AAAACATCCGAGCGTTCGATTACTTCCTGTCCCATCCCAGCCATCTCCGCGATGCCGCGCGCGTTATCCACAATCGGACCGTAAGCATCCGCGGAAACAATCATGCCGCTGATGGAAAGCATTCCAACCGCCGCCACGCCAATCCCGTAAATCCCTGGCAAGCCATCCCCAAGCGCGACAGAGTAAGAAATCAACGTCACGACGACAACCCCGATAATCGAAGGAACGATTGAAATCAAACCATAGCTGAACCCGGTGATAATCGTCACGGCAGATCCGGAAGTGGACACCCGCGCCGTTTCCTTCACCGGTTTATATTGGTCATTGGTAAAGTAATCCGAGGTGAAACCAATAATGACGCCTGTGACAATACCGACCGCGGCGGACCAGAAGATGCCGGGTTCAATCACCTTCAGCAGGCTCAGAACGAGAAGCGCGCCGACGAAAATAATGCACGTGATGATGGTGCCGCGGTTCAAAGCCGGGCCGGGTTTCCCACCTTCTTTGACTTTCACAAACTGAATGCCAAGCAAAGAGGCGAAAGTCCCGAGCGTGCAGAGAATGAGCGGAATCACGGTGTATTTGTACTGCATCCCGGTCGAAAAGCTGGCGCCGAGGAGCATCACAGCCACAGCGCTGGCAACATAACTGTCGAAAATATCCGCGCCCATGCCTGCCACATCCCCCACGTTATCGCCCACATTATCAGCCACCACCGCCGGGTTGCGGGGGTCATCCTCGGGGATGCCAATCTCAACCTTGCCCACCAGGTCCGCGGCAATATCCGCGGTTTTGGTGTAGATACCGCCGCCGGCTTTGGCAAGCAGCGCCAGGGTGCTGGCTCCAAAGCTGAAACCGAGCACTGCATGCGCCTCCCCCGTGAGGATGAAGATGATGCTCATGCCAAGCACAGCCAGTCCGACCATCGCCAGCCCGAGCACCGCGCCGGCATAAAAAGAAAGCCGGAAAGCCTGCTGCAGGCTCTTCTGAGCCGCGGTCGCGGTACGGACGTTCGCCTCCACCGCCACGCGCATGCCCATATAACCCGCCACCGCAGAGCACAGCGCGCCGATGATAAAACACGCCGCCATAATCGCGCCGCTGCCGGGTTCTATCGTCACGCCGGTCGTGCCGATCGTTTCAAAATTGAAACTAAAGATTAACGCGATGATAATTCCCAGGATCAGCGCCAGGGTGGCCAGCGAGGTATACAGGCGCTTGAGGTAAGTATTCGCGCCGCTGCGTATCCACGAGCCTACCTGCTGGGTCCGTTCCGAGCCAGGATCCTGCCGCATAACCCAAAAGTACAAATAAACCGCCACAGCGATGGAAATAATTCCACCCGCAATCCCAACGTACAACCAAGTCTGATAATCCATTTGAAATGCTCCTCTTTCAAAGCCTGAAGATGCTCTTTACATACTAGCGGAACGGAACCAGCGGTAATTCTCCGCGCGCAGAGTCTCCGCCGAAGGCATCGGGTAGTAACGCAATTTTTCCTGGTTCCCAACAAAAAAACCGTTCTTAATTGTGCGGTAAGGGATTACCGGGGAGTGAGTCCGGTCGACCATCTTGGTGGACACAAATTTAGTTTTGACATCCGAAAGGCATTGGCGCAAGTGGTCCGGATTGCTGTACGGCAGGTTGTTCAACAAACCCATCTCCGGGTCGCTGGCAAGCTCACCCAGCTGGAGTTCCGCGAAAGTGATGGCTGGAACGGAAATCAAAGAAGTCGGGTTATTCACAATCAAATCGTAGAAGCTGAGCGGATCCAGCCGGCTGACCACCAGCGGTGTAACAGGTGCAATTTCCTGGTATAGATGCAGACCCTCATCCCCATCAGGAATGATTTCGGAAGACTTTAACGCCAGGGTGCGTCCGTCCTGTGTCGTGAGGTAAAGGTCCAGCAGCGCGCTCGGGTCAATATGTTCGAGCACGCGGTAAACCGAAACATAAATGGACGACTTTGGGCGCCCGTCTTCATGCGGCACGCAGCGCTTAAGCGCCTCATCCAGGTGGAAATACGAATTCTGGTAGTTGGGGTCCACCTCAAAGAACATTGCCTGACCGCGCGACTTTTTGGAGGAGCCAACCGCGTAATAGCTCCCGAATTCTTCCGGGTTCAGCATTGAGACAATCAGGGCCTCGGGAAGTAAAGAAAGGTAAAAATGCGTTTCCATGCATGCTCCAATCTTATGAATTGATAATTTGCATTTGGCGCCCATACCACGCCATGATAATTGTATCTCCAAACGCCGCTTTCGCCAGCCTATCCAGCATTTTTCGCTTAAATAAAAGCAGCCCGCGCTCTCGCGGGCTGCTTGTTTTCTGCCAGCCTCTAATGGCTGATCAGATAGTTAATCACCGCGTCTTTTTCCTCCGCGGTGAAACTGACACCGTGATGGTTGCTCAGGAACTGGTCCCATTCCGCGTAGGTTTTGTCGAACTGCAGTACCCAATCCAGGGCGTGATGACCGCCGAGTTTTTCAATCAGCAAAGCTTCCACGTCCGCTTCGCTTAAGGCCGCACTTTGCCCGGCCGGGTAAGCAGCGCTGGCGGATTGGCCGGCTTCGCCCGCGGGATACATGCCGGAAGACTGGCTTTGCGCAGGGCTGACCTCAGTACTTTCGCCGACAGAGACCGCCGGCAGGTTAATCGAACTACCTTCTTCTTTCGTGCCGCAAGCGCTCAGCAGAAGGACAGCTGCCAACAGGATGCTTACGAGGAGGATATTTTTGTTTTTCATACTCATAATCCTTTCAAGTGTGCCGATATTGTACCCCATACTGTCTTATCTGCCCGCCGGGGATAGGGCTAAAGCGCGCCTTCCACAGCAAGTTCTCAACTGCTTCCAAGCGGCAGAACAGCGACTTCTGTAAAGTATTCGTCTGTGAGCCAGTCCGCGTTCTCCCCCACCGGTAGACACAGGGCGGAACAGAACAAGGGGTGTATACCGACAGCCAATTCGGCCATTCTGAGTGCCGCCCGGCGAATTGAAAAGTGCGCGTTAGCGCTCGCGCGCAGTTTGGTAAAGTGGAACAACTCGCGCAAGTTCATCCGGCAGAGCACGCGCCGGTTGTACCCGTTGGGGACGACGTAAGCGGCGGCCTCCGGGTGCACTCCGCTCAGCGCTTCATACAGCTCCGCGGCCGCGTCCATCGCCTGCCGGTAAAGGCTTTCCACGCCGGCCAGGCTCATCGCCCTGGGGACAGCGTAACCCAAACGGGTGGTGAGCGGCTGGGCTGTCTGGGTCATCATGCGGTGCCGTTTGAACTCAAAATACGCGCCCTGGTCCATAACCAGTTCGAAGTCATAATGCGCGTACTCCAGCTCCCGCAAAGGAGTGTCGAAATCGCCCAGATGCCCGAGAATCTCCTGTACCAGCGCGGCCTTCTCCTGGTCTGCCAAGCCGCGTACGTGCGCCAGGCACTCCGCATAGCTCCTGCCGCTGAAGCGCAGCAGCGCCGCAGCAAGCACCTGCTCCTCGCCGGCGGGTTCCGCGCCGAGCAGTCGGCACCAATCCGCCCCGGGCAGCACGGCAATGCGCCCGGCTTCCGCGCGCAATCCCTCCCGGATGCCAGGCAGGCTCTCAATCGGGTTGGCATGCTTGACGAGTGTCGGCAGTTCCTGCTCCGCCACCGTTTTGACCTCGCTGCCAATTTGGCGCACTTCTTCCAATTCCGAGCTGAGCAGTTTTTTTATCGCGTATTCCAGCGCGCGCGCGTTTATTGTGACGCCCACGTTCGCCATGGAGGCGGCCGGCAGGAAGAACCTGCCGACGTCCACCGCTTTCACCCGGGCGCGGTTTTGCCAGGCTTTTTCACTTTCCTCGGGCAAGCGCCCGGTGGCGCTCTCGCTCCAGGCGCGCAGGGCGGTCATCGCCTCGGCATAGCCGTGAAAGAGCAGACCCATCACGCGGCGGTACCGTTCCTCAAAGCGCGACCCGGCAATTTCCGGCGGGAGTAGCCAGGCTTCGGGGTTCCATTCCTGGTAGCGGGTAGATTTTTCTGTGTAAGAAGCCAGGCGGTTGCTTTCCAGCGTTTCAATCGCCAGGCGGGAGATGTTCTCGAGCGCCAGATGCAGCACGGCATGCTCCGCCACGCTGGAGTGGCCGTACCCGACAATCCATTTCTCGCTGAATTTCGAAGATTTTTCGGCGTCCAATTCCGCGGCAATCTGGTCAAAGGCCTCAGGTGAACGCGAGGTTTTCGCGAAGGTAACCGCGATGGTTTCCGCGCTGAATTGGCTGGGACTAAGCCGGTAGATTCTCCTGGAAAGATTCATGGGTCAGTATTCTCCGGGCTTCCTGTTTATCCTGCTCAATTTGCCTGATGAGGTCTTCCACACGCTCAAACTTGATTTCGCTCCGCAGATGCTCGATGAATTCCACGGTGAGATCCTCGTGGTAGATATTATCATCAAAATCCAGCAGCAGGGTTTCGATATTTGCCCGGGTAGTATTCTCGAAAGTCGGGCGCACGCCCACACTGGTCACGCCCAAAAGTTTCTCCCCATTGAAACAGGCGCGCGTGGCGTATACACCGTACTGCGGCAGGATTTTCTGAGGGAACACCACCTGATTCGCGGTCGGAAAGCCCAATTTGGAGCCCAGATGTTTGCCTTCCACCACCTTGCTTTTCACGAAATACGGCCGGCCGAGCAAACGCGCGGCTTCCCGAACATCCCCGGCTTCCAGGGCTTCGCGTACCCTGCCGGAAGAAACCGGAATTCCGTCCAGGCAAAAAGGAGGCACCACATCCATGGCGATTCCGTTCTCGGCGCACAAGCCGCCAATTTGGCGCAGCGTGCCGGTGCGGTCCTTACCCAGCGCAAAGTTTTCGCTGACGGTCAGACCGCGCAGGTCAAGATGCTCCAGCAGCAGCGCAAAGAACTGCCCGGCGCTCAGGTCCGCGAGCGCCCGGTCGAATCTCAGCGTAAATACAAAATCGAGGCCGCTTTGCTCCAGGAGCAGCTTCTTTTCAGCCTCGCAAGCCAGATAGAACGGTCCGCGGATATTCTGCAGCACCACCCGCGGGTGGGGTTGAAAGGTAATCATTGCAGTCTGGCTGCCCTCTTTCGCGGCGCGCTCTTTCAACCGGTCCAGCAGAGCTAGATGCCCGCGGTGAAGTCCATCAAAATTCCCGATGGTAATCCATAAGGGCAGCTTTCCTTCCGCGGGCCAGTCTTCGTAAAATCGGGTCAAGGTATCCTCAATTTTCCAGCCAAAAAAAAACCCTTTTGGCATCGGCCAGGCAAGGGTTATCTTTTACTCGCCTTCAAGGCATTACAGGAAGAACACTTTGCGGGGCTGCCATTCATTCGTCGCGCTGTCGTATTCCACCAATGCCACAAGTTCCCCTTCCTGACTGACCGCGCGCGCCCATTTGCCAGGTTCCACAACGTCCACTGCCGGAACGCGGTGTCCGTGGCGCATTTCATCCACTTGCTCCACCGTCAGTTCCACCGTATACCAATCGCCCAGCGCTTCCGCGGCCGGGATGAGGTATTGGTACCAATCGCCGTTCGTGAAGGCTTCCTGTAGTTTGCGCAAGGAAACAGCATCCCGCAAACCGAAACTGCCGTTTTTTGTGCGGCGCAAGCCGGTAAGCGTGGCACCGCAGCCCAGTTTTTCACCCAGATCGTGCGTCAGGGAGCGCACATAGGTGCCCGAAGAACATTGGATGTCGATCACAGCCTCGGGTGGGTCCCAATCGAGCAATTCCAGTTCGTGCACCTGAATCATGCGGGGCTCGAGGTCCACTTCTTCTCCTCTGCGGGCAAGTTCATAGGCTTTTTCGCCTTTGATCTTAATCGCGGAGTAAGCGGGCGGTTTCTGTTCAAATTCGCCGATAAAGCCCTGCAGCGCTTCCTCAAACTCTTCATAGCTGATTTCCACGGGCGAGCGGCGCATCACACGGCCTTCCAGGTCATACGTATCCGTGGTGATCCCCAGCTCAATAACGGCCTGGTAGCGCTTTTCCGAGGCAGAAACATACTCGCTCAGGCGCACGGCCGGCCCGAGCAGCACGACAAGCACGCCGCTGGCGCGCGGGTCGAGCGTGCCAGTGTGGCCTGCTCTGCGGATTTTAGTGCCGTTCCGGATAATCTGCACTACATCGTGCGAGGATAAACCGACTGGTTTATCCACCACCAACACCCCGGAGACGCTGTTGGCCAGGTTCTCTCTGCTTTCCATCATTTCATCGGACATAGTAATCTCACTTATTTACAGAATATCCCGGATCAGCTGGCTTCCAGGAGTTGTCTCGTGCGATGTAAAACCTTGCTGACAACTTCTTCCAAGGAGCCTTCCACATCCGCTCCAGCGGCTGCGGAATGCCCCCCTCCCCCAAATTCGAACGCGATTGTAGATACATCAATACCCTCTGCAGACCGCCAACTAACTTTTACCCGGTCCTGAGTCTGTTGAATAAATAATACCACAACACGCAGCCCGGAGACGGAAGAGAGCAAGTTAATCAAGTCAGCATCATCATTTTCAGGATAGACAGCCTTAATTCTATCATCAAGCGTCAGGACGGTCCAAAGTAATTTGTCTTCGTGCTGGATTCGGGTGAGACCCTGCCCCCAATAGCGCAGCTCCGGGATGGAGCGCGAAAGCAAGGTCTGCCGGTACACCAGCGGCAAATTAGCGCCGCGATCCATCAAATCCGCGGCGGTGCGCAAAGTTCGCGCGTCTGTGCCGGATGTGCGGAAGCCAATGGTATCTCCCAGGATTCCAGTCAAAAGGCACTGCGCCGCGTTGGCATCCACCGTCAAGCCCCAGCGAGGCAGGTGTTCCGCGAGCACGAGCGCGGTTGCCGGTGCGTCCGCTTCCACCAGGTTGATTTTGCCAAAGTTCAGGTTGGTCTGGTGGTGGTCAATGTTCAGGTCAGGTATTGGCAGCCCCTCGAGGACGCTTCCGAGGCGCTTCGGGTCGCTGCAATCCACAGTAATCAGGGTGTCGAAACCGCTCCGGATTGAGCGCGCAACCCTTTCCGCCCCGGGCAGAAAAGCGTACTTTTCGGGCAGCCCATCCTGCAAGACCAGCTGCACCTGCTTGCCCTCCGCGAGCAGAGGCAGCCCCAAACCAAGCAGCGAGCCCACCGCGTCCGCGTCCGGGCGAATATGCGCAGCGATCACAACCGAGCGCGCGCTTTTCAGCAGTTTCTGGATTTGAAGGTCAACCGTTTCAGTCATTGCTTTCCTGGTCCTCCCCTTCATCGGCTGCCTCGCCAACCTGGTCGCTTTCATCGCGCAGCTGCGCCAGGAGCGTATCAATCCGGTCTGCCCTTTCCGGGGTTGGATCCCAAAAAAAGCGCAGTCTGGGCATCACGCGCAGGTCGATTTCGTTGGCGAGCTCGAACTTAAGAAAGCCGCGCGCGTGATTAAGCGCCTCGAGGACCTCGCGTTCGCGGACCCGCCCTTCCGGTGCCGAGACGTAAACGTTGGCAAAGTCCAGCTCCCGGTCCACCTTGACATCGGTGATATTCACACCCGTCAGGCGCGGGTCTTCAATTTTGTTCAGCAGCGTCAGCGAAAGGATTTCCTTGACGCGGTCATTAATGCGTTTCATTCGCAGTGGTGTAGGCATCTTCCCTCCTGTGAAAGGTAATTAGCTGGCTTAGCCGCCAAATTTCTCCATGATGTAGCTCTCGATGGTATCCCCAACCTCAAAATCTTCGAAGTTCTTGATCGAAATACCGCATTCCATCCCCTCGCGCACTTCGCGCACGTCTTCTTTTTCACGCTTCAGCGAGGAAATTTCACCGGCAAAGACCTGCTCACCGGCGCGCATCACGCGCACGCTGGCGTTGCGGCGGATTTCGCCATCCAAAACCCGGCAGCCAGCCGCCATGCCGGCTTTGGATACCTTGAAAGTGGCCAGCACCTGCGCAGTACCGATGACTTTTTCCACCATTTCCGGTTCGAGCAAGCCCTTAAGCGCTTTTTCGACGTCTTCCAGCATGCGGTAGATGATTTTATACACGCGGATGGAAACGCCTTCGGCTTCGGCCATATGGCGGGTGTTCGGGTCCACATCCACGTTAAACCCGAGGATGACCGCGTTGGAAGCCGCCGCCAGGGCCACGTCTGACTCGGTTACATTGCCTGTTTCCGAATGCAGCACCTGAATGGAAATGTCTTTTTCTTTTTTCCCCAGGTCTTCCAGGGAATTTACGATGGGTTCCAGCGAGCCGCGTACGTCCGCTTTCAAAATCAGACGCAGTTCCCGGGTTTCGCCGGATTTCACCTTGGCGAATAATTCTTCCAGTGTGGCGCGCTTAATATTGCGCTTGGCTTCGCGTTCAGCTTTCCGGCTTTCGACAATCGCGCGCGCTTCGCGTTCATTTTCGACTACCTGAAAAAGGTCCCCGGCATCCGGCAAATGGTCCAGGCCCATCACCACAACCGGCGTGGAGGGCGGCGCTTTTTCGATGCGCTTGTTGCGCTGGTCGAACATGGCTTTAATCTTGCCGTAGCTTTCCCCGGCGACGACCACACTGCCGACCTTGAGGGTGCCGTTTTGCACCAGAAGGGTTGCCATCGGGCCGGTGGTTTTGTCCAGCTTCGCCTCCACAACGGTGCCGATGCAGGCGCCCTTGGGGTTCGCTTTAATAATCATATTATCGGCGACCAGCAGGATGGTTTCCAGCAGGTCATCCAAACCTTTGCGGGTCTTCGCTGAGACGGGTACAACGAATGTATCGCCTTCCCACTCATCCGGCTGCAGACCGATGTCCGCGAGCTGGCGCTTAACCAGGTCGGGGTTGGCATCCGGTTTATCGATTTTGTTCAACGCGACCACAATCGGAACCTGGGCGGCTTTGGCGTGGTTAACCGCTTCTTTGGTCTGGGGCTGAACGCCGTCATCGGCAGCCACCACAAGGATTACGATATCCGCGCCCTTTGCGCCGCGCGCGCGCATGGACGAAAACGCCGCATGCCCGGGGGTATCCAGGAAGGTAATCAAACGGTTCTTGTGTGTCACCTGATACGCGCCAATATGCTGGGTAATGCCGCCGGCTTCGCCGCCGGCCACGTTCGTGTGACGCACTGCATCCAACAGGGTGGTCTTGCCGTGGTCCACGTGGCCCAGGATGGTAATGACAGGGGGTCGGTTTTCCAGCTTGCTGGGGTCTTCATCCATGATGACGCGCCGCCAGAGCGGAATTTCACCGGTTTCCTCAACCGGCACTTCTTCCTTCTGCAGCTGTGGGGTGAAGCCCAATTCTGTGGCAACCACCGCGGCCGTGTCAAAGTCCACGGTCTGGTTGATGCTGGCCATCACACCGTTGCTCATCAGGATTTTAATCACCTGGACCGGGCTGGCATTTAACTGCGCGGCCAAATCACGGACACTTAAACTATAGGGGAGTGTAACGTCTTTTTTCCCATCATTGCTCATAATCCACCTCCATTGTTAATTCAGGTCGCTGGCGCCGTTGGATCTGGTTTTCTGAGCCTGACAGGGAAAAGCGTTACATAGGATAATCCTTAACGAACGCTTTCGCTGTCAGCGGAGACGCCTGATTTTTCTGTCTCCGTTGGCAGGGTATCCATATAGGCGCTCAATGCGACCATATCCTGCTCAGTAAGCCCGGTCCGCAGCGCATTGGCAAGCGGACCTTTCAGTCCTTTTACCCAGCAGGATTTCACATCGTGAAGATATGCTCCCCTGCCGGCCAGCTTACCCGTCGGGTCCACCAACACACCTTGTCCCGTGCGTACCAAACGAATCAGGTTACGTTTTGGCATTACCTCACGGCATCCTACGCAGGTGCGCTGCGGGACATGCTTTGGTTTGCGTTTGCTTTTAGCTGCCACCTTGATCTGCTTGGGTTAATTCTCGTTCTTGTTTACCAATCTTCGTCCCATTCGCCATCATTTTTATGCTTATAACGGACGATGTCTTCTTCCTTATCAGGGTCGTATTCCACAGTATAACCCTTTTTCTTCTTGCCTTTGCCCTTCTTACCTTGTTTCAGGTCGCCGGATTCTTCGTCCTCGGTCACAACGTCGCGGGCTTTTTCCTCGCGGCGTAGGGATTCCAACTTGAAGAGTTCTTCGAAGCTCTTTTCCTCGCCGCCGGATTCTTCCACAACTGCCGGCTCCTCAGGCGCTTCGACCGTCGGGGCTTCCACAACCACAGCTTCCACCACTGCTTCGCTCACAGCCGCTTCAGCGCCGCCTTCGAGGGCAGCCTCCGGGACCGCTTCCGGTTCGGCGGGGGTTTCCACAGCCGCGGGCTCGGGAACGGTCTCGAGTGTGGGGAACTGGTAAGTCTGTACCAGCGTC
>Ga0116171_10006270_pt1 | contig 10293 bp, 10 predicted proteins | sample AD_JPNHW2_MetaG_FD_89798 | JGI IMG/M metagenome (GOLD analysis project Ga0116171, IMG submission 89798) | Active sludge microbial communities of municipal wastewater-treating anaerobic digesters from Japan - AD_JPNHW2_MetaG | ecosystem: Engineered > Bioreactor > Anaerobic > Digestate | place...
GACGACCTACAGGACTCGCCAGGAGTTATATTCTGATGTTTTTGAATACGTAAATATGTTCTATAACTGTAACCGGGGGCATTCCTACCTTGCTTATAAAGCACCGATAGAATTCGCCTCAGTTAACAAAGCGAGAATGGCCGCTTGAAAAATTGTCCATTTTTACTTGACCATTCCAAAGTTCGGTGCCAACCGCTTTCAGGCGTAGCAGGTCTATCATGAACGGGCTAGACGGTCTTTTTCAAGACAAATTCAGGGCACCGCTGTCAAACTGGCCGCATAAGTATCACTTATAAATCACAAAAACTTGACCAATCAATTCAGGCCACCGCTGATATCCAAAATTTGAGATATTAGATTTGGCCAGGCTATGCAACCTTTTTTCTGTAAATTCCATCCTCGGCATTGAGTTCAGCTATTGATTCGTAATTAAGGTATTTTGCATAATAGAGTGTGCTTGTAAAAATAATCTTTATTAAGGGCAGCGTGGTGCAATAAGAATGCTTTAGCGGCCATCATAAATAACTGATCTCAATGGGTTCTGTTTTATTTTCAGTCAACCCGTGCATAGAAAAATAAAAAAAATACATTTTATTTTTTTGTTGACAAAAATTTAATCAGTCGCTTAATATTGATTTGTGAAATAAATAAAAAAATCTACAAACTACCCATTAAAAGCAGGCAAAGTACTTTTAAACATTCACAATGTACTTACATAGGGGGTGTAAATGCAAAACAATTGAATGCACGGATACTTGTTTTCGGGTACTTAAAAAGTGGTCTAAAAGTACAAAAAAACAACGCAAGAGTACAGATTGTCTTTTTGGGGAAGTACACTAAACATATCCTCCAAAAGTACATCGAAGAAAAAACTCGGCCATCATTATTAACGTTTAACCTCACTAAAATCTGGATCGTCACATGTTTTAGTTTTATTAATCAAAGGAAGCTGACAGCCAACTAAAAAGATTTTTAAACGTAAATTCAAAATTTGAATGGCACCTAATGATGTCTTATTTCATATGATAAAAAAAATGGAGGACTCATATGTACTCAAAATTTAAAAGCCTTGAGATCGAGAATTTTTTTATTGAATTTCAAACAACAGAGATGCCTGATCCTGTTAGATTAAGCCTGTTAACGCCCATTTCCTACGATGATAAATTCTTTGTTGAAGAGCAATTTATTGCAGCTGAAGCAATAAGCAGAACTGGCATTGAAAAATACTCTTGCAGATGTTTTAAAAACAACATCTATATAAAGACGAACGAAGAACTGATTTGCAAAATTTACGTTCCTCAAAAAGTGAAGTATCTGATAAGTAAAGATCTTAGACTGAAAGGGAAATTTTCGTTGGAATACAGAAAGCATTTAAGAAGCGAATTTTCCAGTGAAAAGCATATTTTTTTGGCCTTCAACTATATCCCGGAAAAGTATGAAAAATTGGTTAACAAGGCCAGGGCGCTTTGCCAAAAATATTCTTCTGGCGTTTATAACCAGCCCATTCTTTGCTGTTACTTTGGAGAACAGAGTGATAGCCTGTATTATGGTATTATCAAAGATAATATTCCGGTAGAAAGCGGTTGTTTGTGCTAGTATCCAAGATTGGTGGGAGGGCAAAGAAATTATGACAAGAGCACCCGGGGCTCTAAAAAAAGAGCTTATTAAAAAGCTAGAAGAATATTTTGAATTGAAGCTTGAGCGTTATGGTGAAGGCAGCGCAAATAAGTTTTATAATAGCGAGAAGGCTTTTTATTGTGCATTTTTTGGTGAGAAACTTTTTCAGTCTTTAACTAAGTCAAATTATGAGACTTGGTTACAATTAAATAAACAAAAGGGTTATTTGATATATGGGCTTCCAGACGCTGATAACAATATCAGTGTCTATGTTTGTGATTTCCCTGAATATATAATTAAAAGCGCTGGTGAGCTTAAGGAAAAGAATGAGCAAAAATATCTAAATTTTCAACTAAAAGACGGTAAGCTTCAGATCAAAGAATATCCAGAGTGCTATTTAGAAAAAATGTTTGTGTATAGTGCGAGCGATAATAATGTTGAAGAAAATGAACCGGACGAGGTTTCTGATACTGTAACTACTTTGGTTTTTGATCAGCCAATACAAGAAATTCCTGACGACCAAGCAGACCAGAGTTATAAATTAATAGATGCCGCATCAGAGCTATTTTGTGAACAAGCAAGAATTTCTGAAATTTTATCTGTTCTCAAAAGAAAGAAAAATATTGTTTTACAGGGCCCCCCTGGCGTGGGGAAAACTTTTATGGCAAAGCGACTGGCTGCCGTAATCGTTGGGCAGAAAACTTCAGATCAGGTTTGTATGATTCAATTTCATCAATCATATGGTTATGAAGAATTCATACGGGGATGGCGACCAAAAGCAGATGGGTCTTTTGAAATAAAGGATGGAGTGTTTCTGAAGTTTTGTGAAAGAGCAAAGAAAGTTCCAGATAAACCTTTTGTTCTTTTGATTGATGAGATCAATCGTGGGAATTTAAGCAGAATATTTGGCGAAACCATGCTGTTGATCGAGGCCGATAAGCGCTCAGAAGAATATGCTCTGTCATTGCCACATCAAAAGGCTGGTGAAGAAACGTTTTTTATTCCGGAAAATGTTTTTTTAATAGGCATGATGAATACAGCAGATAGGTCGTTGGCAATGGTTGACTATGCCTTACGCCGTAGATTCGTCTTTTTTGATATAAAACCTGCATTTGACAGCGACAAATTTAAAACCAATCTCCAGAAAAATGGCGTTCCTGCTTGGATATTAAATGCAATTATTCAGCGAATAAGCAAAGTTAACAAAGAGATCTCCGCTGATACAAGCTGTTTGGGCGAAGGCTATCAAATAGGCCATAGTTTCTTTTGCCCAGATGCTAGTTCTGCTGCTGATGAGAGTTGGTATCGCCAAATTATTCTCTATGAAATATCACCTCTTCTGAAAGAGTATTGGTTCGATAAACCCGACAACGTATCGCAGGCGATAGATTTTCTTTTACATGACTTATGGCCCAGATAAATTCAATTCCAATAAAAAACATCTATCACATGCTGCTCTACGCATGGGATAGAGTTTGGGATGCCGGTCTTTTAGATGTTGCCGAGCTTGAAAAATGCAACACAGTGAAGCATTTATTGACTAGAATTTTGTTGAACGCAGCAAAATCGGTATTGAAAAGGGGCTTGGATCAAGGATATGTTGAAAACACTGAATTGCTCCAGCAATTGCGGGGCCGGATAAATTTTACTGATAGTCTGCATGCAATATCAAAAAATGCCCTGGCGCTTGTATGTAGTTATGAGGTTTTTAATTGCAATGTTGTTCAAAACCAGATCGTTAAAAGTACTATTGAAATGCTTTTGCGATCATCAGACCAGGATTTTGATGACACATTGTTTTCAGAGCTTGAATTACTTCATTTTCGAATGAAAGCAATCACCAGCATTAATCTCAATGAGGCAACTTTCAGAACGGTTCAATTGCATAGCAACAACGGAGTTTATCGGTTACTACTGAGTGTTTGTCTCTTAATTTATAGAAATACTCTTGTTTCTGAAGAATCCGGCAGTATCAAGTTTTTGAATTGCATTCATGACGCTAAGCAAATGCATGGTTTGTTTGAAAATTTTCTAAGAAACTTTTACAAACTCCGCCAGCATGATTTCAATGTTCGCTCCCAGAGACTTCAATTTAGCGATGACTCAACGAGCATCATACCCGAAATGCAGACAGATATTTCTCTAGAGAACTCTGAGCGCGTCATAATTATTGACGCAAAGTTTTATCAGAACATTTTCCAAGAAACTAGATATGGCCAGAGGAAAATTCGCAATACTCATTTAAATCAGTTACATGCCTATCTATCAGCTTACGAGCGGACTTATAACAAAAAAGCTGAAGGAATGCTAATTTACGCAGAAGGTTCTGATTCAATTTGCCATACCGAAGAAATCTTGGGATATGCTCATTCATACAATTCTATTAATCTTTTTCAGGAATGGTCTTCAATAGAGGCTGATTTGCTGAGCTTCTTGAATTGAAAATATCAGAAGGTTTAAAAGGAGGATTAAATTGAACAATAAGTGTCAAAAATGTAAGATTGAATTGAAAAGATATACTAATGCTAAGCACGAGGTGTCTTTTTTTCCTATTTGCATGGTCAAAGCCCAAAACGAAGAAGCTAGAGATGAACTGAATTCGAGGCTTTTTAAATTGGGGTTAGGCCGAGGTCGGGTTAATAAAAATTGTGATTTGATAGATTCGGGCGATCAAAATAAATGCCCAGAATTCGAGCCAATAGAATAAAGACGTATACGACTAATTTTAAAACCAGTTCTCTGGTGATTGATATCGACTAAGAAATAGGTGGATGGGAAAGCAATTGAAACTATCAAATATCACTTCTAGTAGATGGGCGAAGAAGGTAACAACAAAGCCCAAAACGGTAAATACACGATTAAATGCGGCACCTGTAAGATTTTGTAAGCACTGCCAGCAACCAATCCCTAAAACACAGGGGTTAAGCGTAAAAACATATTCAATAAAAGAATTCTGTTGTCGCGAACATTACATGTTATTCCATCGCGTAACTAAAACATGTCCAGAGTGCGGCATTGAATTTGAAAATTACAAATCATCAAAGGATAAACATTGCTCAGCCTGTGCTAGTAAAAAGGCAGAAGACCTAATGTGTAAAAAAAAATGTGCAAATCCAACATGCATGCATTTAATGCATTACAAAACAATTATCAGGTTTGGGGGCCGACGGTTTTGTTCGTTAAAATGTTTTGTAGATTTTATGGGTGAAAACCTGAGGAGATGTAAAAACTGCAATAATCCACTGTTTAGCTTGAATGGTAGCTTAATTGATTATGTTACGCATTCAATGCATCAAAACTGTGACAAAACTATTTTCTTTTTAAGAGCAACGGAAGAAATATCTAAACAAACATATGTAAATTACAAAGAACATCCTATTAATGATCCCAGGGGACTATGACTAAAAAGATGCTTTAATATAGTTTTTCAAAACTGCAATCATTGGAGGATTTTTATTTCTGATTGGATATCTTTTAATTAGCCTTCACCACCAAGATCAAGACCAATTTGGACAATGAGGACAAATTTAGGGCAGATTTAGGACAAAATGAAGAAAATAGATCAAAAGTGCGCACATCTAACATGTGCGTCGACGCGGAAAAACTACAGGAGATAAAATTCATGCATCAAATCAAGAAAAACAACATAAAACGTATTGCAATCAAACTGTTTGCCTGTTTTTGAATGCGATTTACCACTATATTCATTGGGCAAGACAAATCCAACAAGTCGAGCCCGTCCTTCCAATCGAAAACGGGCCCATTGAGCTTGATGAGGAACGTGTTCAGGCCATTTATTACATTTGGTCTTTTTGGGAAGGTTCCCATACACTTCAAGAACCGTGTTATTTTTAGCCCCAATTCTCTGCTGAGCCCAGTGGTTCAAGGACTCTCTCGAATATTCAACTAACTTATTTAGTAATTTTTGAAGTTGCACCAAGTTCCAATCTTCAAATCTCTGACCAAACTGGGAAAAATCCATATAAGAAAAATTAAACTTACTTTTAATTGTAAGCTTATCCTCATCATTATCCAGGCTTGTTTTAGGTATTGATGCTAAATGCTTTTCCTTGTTTGAGTTTTTAAAGCGGCTCACAGTTTTGGCACTCCACCGATCTTCCCGGAGTCATAAATCGGAGAAATGGCTCTATCGTTCCTTAAAATGTCGCCAGGGACCTCATCCAATCTAAATGCAAAACTTTCGTTATCTCTTTTCTCGGTCAAAACCGTTCTATATTTCCCAAGATAATTCATAATTTCATTATTATGTGTTGTGAAAATGACCTGGGCCAATTTGGGGTTATTTTTCCGATCACAAAATAACTCAAGCAATTCTGGAATGATGTGGGGATGAAGGTTTACGTCGATTTCATCAACAACCAATAACCCTCCCCGCAAGAGGGCGTCCTTGTACAAAGCTAATTCGTTATATAGAGTTTTCGTTCCGCTTGATTCGTTGTGAAGAAGCAATTTATGCATTCGTCCAGCATTCTCGTGAAAAAAAACAGGAAACCGCCTAATTTTTCCCTTCTCATCCTTTTTTGAAAAAATTTTTATATCATCAACTCCGGTGTCATACTTCCGAATCTTATCTCTAATAAAATCTAAATGGACAGGATTCGCTCGAAGAAAGTGAGCAAGTTTATCTTGATCTAATTTAAAACGATCCCAACCAAAAAAATTGACGTTTGAGAAGATCCTAGAAAAAAAACTATAAATTGCCTCAGTGCATTTCATCTCATACTGATGCGCAGTGCTAATAATTGAGGCATTATCTCTTAGTCTAACAATTTTTAGATCCTTAAATTCAGAGGTCGTAAAAGTTATTTCGTTCCCCTCTCTAGCGAAAACCAATTTCTTCCTTTTTTTGTTTCGATAACCCTTTTCCCAAACTATCTTTTTGGGAGTGCATTTGAACTCGTAAAAGTAACGAATTCCATCAATTTCAAACTCAATAAAAAATTCAGAACCATCTTCGCAGTCAAAGAATGGTTGTGTCCCAAGGTTTCCTTCTGGTTTATTTTGAAACGAATGACATAAGAAAGCCTTAAAAAAAGCCAGAATTTTGAGGAGATTGGTTTTCCCTGATCCATTTGCCCCTTTGACGCCCAACACGGTTGAGAACTTTAACCCGTGAGAAATGTTCTTGGGACACTTTTCACTAAGCTCAAAGGAAATCTCAACCCCTTCACGAAAACAGAAGAAATTCTTTGCGCCAAATTGTATAATCATTGTTACTCCTTGAAAAGCAAGATTACGTTATGAAACGGGATATGTCAAGCCTTACAAAAACATTCCGACAAAACAGGCAAAAATCAGCAATTAAACCACCTAAGATTGACAAATGCGCACAACAAGTGCGAAAACTCGGGAAATAAGGCCGTTCACGGGTCTTGCTGACACAACACCCGCGCGCATCACTCCTTTCTGCTAACGACTTTGCGCTAGATGCGCTCAAGCCTCAAATAATCACACAATCCCGCTCTACAGGGGGCAGAAGAAGTTATTGCGGCATTGAACGGTTGAAAAAATTAAGACAATTTAGGACAATGAAGAGAATACGGGCGCAATGCAACTTTGCGGTGAACATATGCATTTATAGTGGACTGAAAGTATAGATCAAAAAGTTACCTGGCCTGGGTGACTTCGACAGTGTGCCTGAAATCGCTTGTCACAGTCCTTGACGATCGCATAACCAAAGGCAAGTCCAGCGCCAACCGCTTTCAGGCGTAGCAGGTCGATCATGAACGGGCTAGACGGTCTTTTCAAGACAAAATAGGGCAATGAAGTCAAATATAGGACAAAAAGATAAAAACAAACTTGACGTTTGTATATTTTAAAAATATGCTTAAAATATGACAAGACCCAGCAAAAAACGACTTTTCCACGAACCCATCGAATTTGATTGGGATGAAGGTAACGCAGATAAAAACTGGATAAGGCACCACGTTTCACAAAACGAGGCTGAATTTGTTTTTTTCAACGAACCCAAATTTATTTTTAACGACGCAATTCACTCCGATGCGGAGAAAAGATTTATTTGTTTGGGTAAAACGAAACAGGCCAGATATCTTTTTGTTTCTTTTGTTGTTAGAAACAACAAGGTTCGAGTCATCTCTGCAAGAGACATGACTTCAAGAGAACACCAGGAGTTTGATAGATATGAAAAAGAAAATTCCTAATTTCAAAACTGAAGATGAAGAAAGAGAATTTTGGGCCACCCACGATTCTTGTGATTATGTTGATTGGTCAAAGGCTGAAATTGGCATTTTCCCGAATTTGAAACCATCATTAAAAACAATTTCTCTTCGCTTGCCAGAAGAAATGATTAACGATCTCAAAATTCTTGCCAATCAAAGAGATGTCCCCTATCAATCATTGATGAAAATACTGCTTTCCGAAAAAATTCAAGAAATGAAAAAGAAAAAAGCAGCATAGGGCCACCTAACATTTGCGGCGAGGCGGAAAAACCGGCCGGATAACGGGTCTTGCTTGCGCAACACCCGCGCCCGTCTCGTTTTTCCGCTCACGACCCTCGTTAAGCTAAAAAAATTAAAAACGATCTGTGTTAACGGTGAATATGATTGTATGAGATCGCTCAATGTGAAAAGAATTAAGAATTGGTCTGGTTGCGCTGGCCGTGAGCCAGAAAGCTACTGTCACGGTCTTTTCTGATTTTCGGGGAGGCAAATCCCGCGCCAACGCTTTCTGGCGCAATAGTATGATTTTTAATCGGGCCAGCCATGTTTTTTTGAGTTCAAAATGCACAGAATCTGTGCTAAAAACAAAGAGAAATAAAGAATTGAAGAGAATTATGAGGGCAAGTTTAACAAATGCGTCGACGCGGAAAAACCGGCCGGATCACGGGTCTTGCTTACGCAACACCCGCGCCCGTCTCGTTTTTCCGGTCACGACAGGCGTTATGCCGAAAATCAATAAAATCGCAGACCAAATTTAGGACACATCCAATGTTTCTTTTCGAGAGATTATTGATTGAGACTGGTTGGCCATTCAAAAATTCGACGTCTTGACTTATCGAAAACAATAAGTTATTATTATTAGTAATGTGGAAAGTTTTAGAACATAAAAATCTTGCTAAGACATGCAAAAAACTGCCATCCCAGGTTCTGAAAAAGTATGAACTTTGGAAGGAGCTTGTTTGTCGCCATGGCCCAACTGTTCTTAAGAAATTTCCCGGTTTTAATGATGAAAAGTTATATGGAATTCGAGAGGGGCAGAAATCCTCAAGACTCAATCTTCAATACAGGGTTATTTACGAGGTTGAGAATGATGCTGTGATTGTCTATGTCATTGATATCACCCCTCACAAATACTAGGAGATATTATGAAGAAAAATGAATTCCTGCCGGCCACTCCTAAAATTTCAGTCTCAACTGGTGAAACTATCAAAATGCTACGTGACCTCATGGGTTGGACTCAGGAAGAATTGGCAAAAAGATCAGGTATTAATGCCAAAAACATTAGTATGCTCGAAAATGACAAAGTTGAAATCGGAAAAAAAAGAGCCGAGAGCCTAGCAAATGCCTTTGGCATTCACCCAGCAATAATAATGTTTCCAGAATATGAAGCTGAATATATACAAAAAGTGGCATAGAATAAATCTGTTGATTAGCCCGTGGAGAGTGATTGATTATTGAAATTGAAGAGGCATAACGAATGCGTCGACGCGGAAAAATCGGCCGGATCACGGGTCTTGCTTGCGCAACACCCGCGCCCGTCTCGTTTTTCCGGTCACGACTGGCGTTCGACGGAAATAGAAAAGTGAAAGGAAAAATTAATGGCAATACCTGACTACCAAACTATTATGCTGCCACTGCTTACGTTTCTTTCTGATGGCAAAGAAAAATCCGTAAAAGAATCTGTTGAGCACCTTTCACAAGTTTTCAAATTAAGTGATTCAGAACGCAAAGAACTTCTACCAAACGGCACGCAGGCCTTAATCCACAATAGAACCGCCTGGGCAAAGACATATTTATTAAAAGCGGGGTTAATTTTATCTACAAGACGAGGCTTCTTCAAAATTACTGACCGTGGCAAAAGCTTGTTAAAACAAAAGCCTTTGAGAATAGACATTAAATTACTTGGACAATTTCCAGAATTCGTTGTTTTTAGAAGTCGCGGAAAGATCCAAGACAGCGAAAATGAAATTGAAGAAGTTGAAGACTTATCAGAAACTCCAGACGAGTTAATAGACAAGGCTTACTCTCAGGTTAAAAACGAATTGGCAAGCGAAATACTTCTGAAACTTAAATCTTGTGCCCCCGACTTTTTTGAAAGAGTCGTGGTCGATTTGTTACTCAAAATGGGGTATGGTGGATCACGAAAAGGGGCTGGCGCCGCTATTGGTAAAAGTGGAGATGAGGGCATTGATGGAATAATAAGCGAAGATAAATTAGGCTTGGACAACTTGTATATTCAGGCAAAAAGATGGGAAGGAACAGTGGGACGACCTGAAATTCAAAAGTTTGTAGGGGCTTTAACTGGCCAGAGATCAAGAAAAGGTGTTTTTATAACAACATCAAATTTTTCAAAAGAAGCTGCAGAATACACCCAAAGAATTGATGCAAAGGTCGTTCTGATTGACGGCCCAATGCTTGCTGATTTAATGATAGATCATAATGTGGGTGTTTCAGTTGAAAAAATCTACGAACTCAA
>Ga0116171_10006271_pt1 | contig 10292 bp, 13 predicted proteins | sample AD_JPNHW2_MetaG_FD_89798 | JGI IMG/M metagenome (GOLD analysis project Ga0116171, IMG submission 89798) | Active sludge microbial communities of municipal wastewater-treating anaerobic digesters from Japan - AD_JPNHW2_MetaG | ecosystem: Engineered > Bioreactor > Anaerobic > Digestate | place...
ATAAACAATTACCATGACCCCTGCGCTGATTACGGAGTTCCCTGCAATTTCTCCGATCTTTGGAATGTAAGTGATTCCCGAACCGATCAGGACGACCGCGATGCCGCCCAAAGTCTTGGGGATAAATCTCAATGCTTCAGGAATTTTCATCTTCATCTCATAAACCAGAATAGTTTTTTATACCAGCTCTTGCGTGGCGTGGGCGGTTCGATCCTGCCAATTTTCCGCATTGAGCCAGCAAGCGTTTCATCTTTGACAGGCGTATTCCACAGCACTATTTCAGCCTCCCTCCTTCTGCGCAATCCCTCACTTCTTCTGCCGTTGACAAATACCCAGCGCCGGAGTTGTTCTGGAACCAGTTCGAATTCGCCCTGGTTGATATACTGCAAAAGCGTGCTGCGGTTGAATGCAGAGCTGCCGACGTTGAAGACAAAGGAGACCAGTGCGTCGAACTGGTTCTGTTTGATTTCCACAAGCACCGACTGGTTGACGATCGCAGCCGGGCTTTTCAGATCAGCTTTCAGCAGCTTGCAGCATTGGGCGATGGTCAGCCCCCGGGCGATCGGGCACTCTTCGCCGTCGATGGTAATCCTGCCACTTGCGCGTTCAGCGCCTGTCAGCAGATGGCCAATGCCGATGGTTGGGTAACCACCCTCGTCCAGATAGACGTTGCGGCGCATCCCTTCCAGCCGAGAAATAAACTCTATAACTTCTTTTGATATTGTTTTCATGGGACTTGCTTTCTGCATCACAGTCCTTTTTCCGTACTTATTAATGAAGCTTGCTGGAGGATTCCCATGAAAAAGTTACTGCTCGCAATATTGTTAGTTTTAATCCTGCAGCCGTTTCCTATTTTGGCTCAGTCCTCACACCTCCTTTCTGTGGCTGACTATTTCCCTGCCATCCCAGAAAACATCTGGATTACTCAAAAATCCTTTGATAAGGGTGATGATAATTTCTACGCGCTTACGGTTTTGCAGCAATTTAAGTATGATTCTACAGCTTATGTTGTCGCTTCTGGGTTATCATACAAATCAGAGTTCAGTGATTCGCTCGTCTATGGAATGAATTGGTTTACTTTACAGCTTGTAACTCCATCTTTTATCTACACTGGACCGTTGAGGGACCCTGATCAACTCTATGACGGACCTGTCGTTAGGGCAAGTATCTGGCTTGATATATCCGATAGCACTAAACTGATTTCGCTCGATAGTACAGTTACCTGTCCTGCCGGAACATTCTATCATTGTATCATCGATCAGCGCGGGGGTGCCTGGGCACCTGGCTTCGGCCCTGTATCGGAAGACCTCGTTTACGCCAAAGTCAATGGCGTCGAGTATGGGACAATGCCTAAACCTGAAGCCACTCCTAAAAGCTATACAGTCTATGATTACTTACCCCCCACTCCTGGAAACATTTGGGTGACCCAAATGAGTTTTGATCGAGGGTCGCATAATTTCTTCGCTATCCAAGTCATCCAACAGTATGAAAGTGACTCAACGCTTTACGACATTGGCTCAGGGCCTTCCGATAGGTATAATAATAACGATCCCATGGATTTTTCCCTCAACTGGTGGCCGATTAAATTTGTACTGCCAAATCTTATCTACCAAGGTGTGTACTCAGGCCCAAAACAAACTTTCTACCCTATTAGTCCGTGGCTTGATCTATCAGATAGCACAAAATTCATCTCCCTCGACAGCACCATTATTCGGCCGGCAGGTACTTTTCATAATTGCATCGTGGAACGGGATGGTGGTGTCTGGGCACCAGGATTTGGACCAGTTTCTCCAAATCTTGTCTATGCCAAAGTAAACGGTATCGAGTATGGCAAAATGCCCAAACCTGAAGCCACTCCTAAAAGCTATACAGTCTATGATTACTTCCCCCCCACTCCTGGGAACATTTGGGTCACTAAATATCAGGAAGATCACGGCGCTGGAAACTATTGGGGGCTAAAAATCTTCAAACAATATCAAGACGATTCTCTGGTTTATCACATAGGTAGTGGACCATCAGATCCAAATGGTATTGGGCTTCCGATGGATTTTGCCTTTACTCCTTTCACTTTAAAATTTCAACCGTCTATAAAAATTCTGGAAGGCGTTCTCACTTCCTTAGATTCAGGCATACCATTTTTTCCAGTCAGCACATGGCTTGATCTATCCGATTTGATCGATCTCGATAGTACCGTTACGTGTCCTTGTGGGACTTTTTACCATTGCATCGTTGATCAACACGGAAGAGCATTCGCTCCAGGATTCGGCCCTGTATCGGAAAACCTTGTTTACGCCAAGGTCAACGGTGTCGAGTATGGGATAATGCCTAAACCTGAAGCCACTCCTAAAAGCTATACAGTCTATGACTACTTCCCCCCCACACCGGGAAACGTGTGGATCAGACAAAATTTCGCTGACTCAACTTCGCCTCAATTTTTCGGCCTTAAAGTAATAAAGAAATTAAGTTCCGATACGATGGCTTATGTTTTATCTTCTGGGCCATTAGGATGTTTTGGCGATCCAATGTCATTTTGTGGCGAATGGTTTACAATAAAGTTCTCGCCACCTGATACAATCTATTCCGGGGCGTTTAGAACTGAACAGGACCCTTTTTACCCAGTAGACATCTGGCTCGATTTTTCAGATAGTACAGACTTTCTTTCGACAGACAGTACGATCATATGCCCGGCAGGAATATTTCATCATTGCCTGGTTCACAGTACACATGGTGCCTGGGCACCAGGATTTGGACCAGTTTATCCTAATCTTGTCTATGCCAAAGTCAACGGAGTCGAATATGGTACAATACCGACCGCCTCTTCTGTCGAATCGGACCGTCCCCATAATGCCCTGAGAGAAAATGCTCTCTACCCCGCCTACCCAAATCCCTTCAACCAATCGACCGGGATCTCCTTCTATCTGAACAAACCTGGTCAAGCCAGGCTCACAATCTACGATATCCAGGGACGGACTGTGCGGACCTTGCTCAGTGAGCACGCTGCAGCGGGGTCGCATCACCTCACCTGGGAAGGAATGAACGATGCTCATCTACCCTGCCCGTCAGGGGTCTACTTTGTCATACTGCAAACCACAGAATTCATTCAGAAACAAACCCTTACCCTGGTCAGGTAATCTTTACCAGCTCAATTTCCATTCTCAGATTTTGGTCCAATCCCCAAACGCGCTCTTGACCTCTATCTGCCCGAAATTGCTGCGGATTCCGGCCTCCCGATCTGTTAAAATCTCTGAGACCTTGAACACCGAAAAAGCATTGTCTGTGTAGGCTGTGCTGGCGATGAAGGTCTTGCCGTGCGCTGTGCCCACCGCCAGATTCGCCGCCCCCGTCAGATAAAAGCTGCTCCCGGAAATCACATTGTCCCGCGTGAACTTCTCCTCGTCAATGGTCAGTTGGTTGATGGAGTTGTCCGTATATGAAGCGACCAGGACGGTGTCAGCATCATACAAAGCCAACCCATAAGGCCGGTCACAATACTTTGGCGCTCCCGCACCTTGAAATACAGCGACCAGACGCGGCGGTGTGGTTGCATCGACCAATGAAACATCATAGAGCACCACGCAGTCGTCATTGCTGGAAGTCCCCAGCAAATACTGGTCATCCAGCAGCAGCAGGTCCCTGATGCCATTCAGATAATAGGGCTCTCCGTTGCCGGTGACCGAGTTCAGATATGCCGGTGCCGACTTTGTCGAGATGTCCAGAACCGTGATCCTCGAACCGCCGAAAGCAGCAACATAGGCCCTTGTGCTGTCGGAATTGACCTGGACCGACATGGCCCCGTTGCAGTAGGTTGCACTTGCATAGACTCCCGCCAGGGTCGGGTTATTATCACCCGCGACATCGTTCAGGATCACCATCGCATTATCGCCGCCAGAAGCGACGTAGAGGTAACTGCCGGACTTTATTACTGAATTTGGCTGACTCAGATAGTTCGGACTCCCTGCACCTGAAATCGATCCTCCGTTATAAATCGACGATTTTGTGGCGATGTTCAATTTCAGGATCCGCGCAGAATCTCTTGCAGCGACATAGCAGTAATCCCCATCCACGTCAATTCGCACCGGCCCAAGCATCCCCGCGTTGGTATAATATCCCACATAGGTCGTTTCCAGCCGCACCCCGTCCTCAGTAGTCCAGACCGTCAAAGCGTCATCCGATTTGCGGCTTGAGACATAGACGTAATTATCATCAGCCGAAAGGCAAACCCCGTGCGCTCCCTCCAGATAGTAAGGATAACCAATGCCGGTTTTCCCTCCGATGCGGACCGGCGTGGCAGGGGTGGAGATGTCGAAAATCAGGAAAGCCGAGCTCCACCAACAGGCTACATAGACAAGATTCCCGTCGCTTGAAATGGTGTTGCCGACCGGCCCGTTGCAGTAATCGGCGGCGGTTCCTGCATGACTGATCTGCGTTGGGGCTGTGACATCGGTTACGTCGATCAGGGTAATGCAGTCGTCGCTGAAAGACGAAACCACGCAGATGTCACCATACTTTGAAACCCAATGCGCTTCGCCAAGATAAACGCCGTTGGGATAGCTGCCTACGGTCGCCCCTGTCCCTCGCCCCGCGATGCAGCCCTTAAATACGGGGGTCGTATTTCTGACTCCGGCACCTGAAAACACCGCAGGGGTGCTGCCAGACCCCACGGCTCGAATTCCAGCTAAAGCCGAGCGTGTTCAACTGGTTGCGCACCTGTGCTGTGGGCTTTTCAGGAAATTCAATCCAGACCCAGGCTCCGACTACATAAGCGTATTCCTTTGCTTCCTCCGGCAACTGAGCGATCACCTGTTCGGTGCTCAACTCTTTGTTCGCCGACCTGATTTTCAATTCTGCCAGACTCATTTTCTACCTCCTGCCCGATTGGGCCCAGTTTAAAACAGATCCAGTTGTTCTGGAATGTCAGCTTTTGGTCCTTTCGTCTTGTCGCCCCCCTCACCCTGCCATTCCTGCACCTCGACACCGGCTTCCTCGCGTAGCCATTGAGCCACCACCTGACGGTGACAGAATTTGCCTGGCCCTTCATAGCAGGTTAGAATCATGCCCTCGAATTGCGCCGCAATTTCCTTCGCGTCCAGTTTGGAGAGGACCTCCTCGCGGTAGCGTTTACGAAAAAGCTCCGGATCGTTCAGCCCGAACAGATGTTTAGGTGGCGCAAGAGCGATGCAGCGCAGACCTTTGAAGTAATTCGGCACGGTCCGCGTTATCATCACTGCTTTAGGGTTCTTTCCGGCCTTTGCCAGATAGCTCGTATAAATCATTACAATTACTCCAGAAGGACGGCGGGGTGTTTAGCCCCGCCATCTTTGGATTATTTAGTTTTGCGATTCGGCCCATATCTCACGGGCTGATTGCAGTTTGGACCAGACTTCCCATGCTGTTTTCGGTTTCCAGCTCAGGTCCCGCTCCAGCTTGAGTCCATAGCCGCCGACCTTGATGCGGAGATTTTCAAGCTCGGATTTGGAGACCGACCCCTCCTCGACTTCGAACAGATCCACGATTGCCCATAGGTAGTCCGGATCTTCCGGGTCCTGATTTATGATGTACCAGGTCCCGCGCCCGTAGGGATTGAAAATCTTGCAGTAGACCAGCTGGTCAGGATCGTCGCCCCTGTAGAATTGGGCCTGCAGCTTCCGCTCAATTTCTTTAGTGAACAGTTTCATGATTCACCTCCGCGCAGTTTAGTTAAGGATGAATTTCACGAACCAATGGCTGCTCCGGCAGAGGGGAGCGTGGCCGTTAAAGTCGGCCCAGTATTCGCCATAGTCGAGGATGGTAGCGTTCGGGAACGCTTTCTTCACGCCGTCTGCAAAATACTGAGCTGATCTGCCATGCCGGTAAAAAAACCCGTGCCGGAGTGTAAAGACCTCGCCGCGTTTGCTGATCGCATCCACGTTGATCCCGCCATCGGTCAAGAGGGCGAGTCTGACATCAGCGCATTTTCTTTTTGATGGATTCATTTGGGGCTCCGCGTTGTGAATAGTTCTTATCTCCAATATTAATGTACTTTTAACAGCTATAATATGCAAGTAAATTACTCTTAATATGCTGTTATTACTATATTTGAGATTCATCGCACAATTTATCAGTCCAAATCAATTAATGTCTATACTTTGGTACTTCCATCCTGATCCGTCCTGAGTAACGAGGATAAACTGAGCCCAGGGAAACAGCCTGGCTGCGACCTTTAGCTTGACAGCAGCGTCGTCCCGCATGAAGCCCTTGACCTCATAGAAATAGATATGGTCCTTTACCACCAGGAAATCGGGCGTATAAAAACACCCTTTTGCCAGCTTCAGTTTGACCGATTCAAACTGGTACTCCTTGATCTCGCCGGCTATTTTCCACAGATCCAGCTCTCCAGCAAAAGCCTTCTCCAGCCGGTTCATTTCGCCTGGCGTGTGCTGGTGAATCCTGGGATATTTCCTTCCGTACATGGCCCAGCCCTCAGCGGCCTAATTGACCCGCGATGACCAGTGCTGTTGCCGCGCCTGCGGTAAACCATAGCCATTCTTTTTGATACCACTGCTGTTTATACACCACCTGGGGGACGTAGACTGTTTTGAGGATGGTGGTCTCCGGCCTCGGATCCGGCTTCCATTGAAAGTCGAATTTGTTGATTGGAGGAAAAAAGTAATCGACCGCCGCTCTGCCATAGCCTGTGATGGTTGTATCCATAAAGACAACTCTGACCGCCGCATAGCCATTCGAGCCCTCGGGATTTGGCAAGCAGCCATAGACTTTGAGCGTATCGAGCTTCATCCTGGCTGGGATTTTCTTTAGTTTTTTCTCCGGCTCAGAATTGACTGGTACTTTTATTCGCACGGTGTCGATTCGCGCCTCGGCTGAATTGATTGAAGCAGCTGCCTCTTCTTTGCCATAAAAGTATCCAGCGAGAAAAGCGCCTCCATAGCATAAAAGGGCCAGCGCCACAATGAGGATGAAAACATGACTGTCTTTCATAACGCCACCGTATATCTTCCCTGTTAAAATTAGAGTTTCAATCCTTTCGGATTATGACTTGCCGGATGGTTGACCGGTTTGGTAGAGTGTTTTGCCGGTTATCTTTGACCTCACATGAGCGGGGAAGTAATCCGCTTTGTGCTTTGCCATCCGATCGGCCTGACCGATCCCCTCTGCTGTTCCGGATCGGCCCTGCCTTTTTCAATTGAAGCCCCTTTCTTTGCACCGTCCGCATTGGCAGTCGGGCAACCGGCCCCTTGCAACGGCCTTGATGACCAGTTCGGCTTTTGCCTGGCATTGCTGACCGATAGCCGGAGCGTAGACGTAGCTGTACGTCTGGATCCTGCCGCTTGCCCTGCTTTCGTAGATGATAATACAGCTGGTGAAATGGCCGAAGTGCATCAGCCCTTGCGTCGTCCAATAGTGATTATTAGGCGTTCTGCCGTTGGGGAGGGCTTCGTCCTCCGGCACGCTCTTGATTTTGACCAGGATGTTCGGGTTGATTTCACCATTGGTATGCCCTGCGACCTGGTCATCGAGACCGTAAAGCGTGCGAGGGCCGGAATAGATTTTCCCGAACAGCTTCGTAAGCCGCAGCTGCAGGTCCGCTTCCATCTGTCTTGCTTTATAGAGCCGCGTCTTGATGTCGTCGGTTACTCCATTCCCGTGCACGATCTCCCAGGCCAGTTTTCTCGGACACTCGCCGAGGCGCCCCATATCCAGGTAATGTTTTCCGTCTGTCAGGCCGCAATCCTGACGGGTGATTTCAAGCAGTTTGTCTCTTACTTCTCTTGCGTCCATCTCGACCTCCCAGCCCTTGATTTAATTCCTCGGTGCTCACTTCAACCGGTTTGGCCGGTTGTGGCCCTTTCATTCCATGCCAAGCAAAAGCCCGTTGAATGGCTTCCTCCGATTTCTTTGCCGACCGTTTCAGAGGACGCGTTCTCGGTGCCTGGCGCAGCTCTCGCACTTGCTCCTGGAGCCTTTGCACCCGCTCAACGAGGAAAGAGAGGATTTCCCCGACTTCTTCACTCCCTTTTGCGACCTCAAGGTGCGCGGCGCGATACCACAGGATTGCCTGATCCAGCGGATTCATGATCTCAGCCCCCGTTTGCTCATCTCTGCCGGTTCCTGATCGCGCATCCACGACAGGAGTAATAGCAAACCTCCAGGGCGCATCCGCCGATCGCGATAAAGATCTCTGTTGTGGTTTGAGGGCTCTTGTCGTAGGCGGCATAGAGCACCCCGCAACCGGTTAAAAATTCGACCAACCTGTTTTCAATAATTTTCATATCTGCCTCGTATTTCTCTTCTGGAATATAGGATCCTATCTTGTCCGATTACCAGTCCTGATACCATTCGGCCGCCTGATCCCTCCCCGTCTTGCTATCATGAATCCCGTCGATGGGATAAAAGCGGGTAAACTGACGCCGGAAAAGCATCGGTATTTCCAGAGTTGGACCATTGCGCTGCTTGGCTATCATGATATCGGTTTGCCATTCGTCGAGTTGTTCGCTGTCCGCGTTCTCCCGTTCATAATACTGTTCGGAATGAAGGAATATGACCGTGTCGCTGTCCTGTTCGATATTACCCGAGTCGCGCAGTGCGTTCAGCGTCGGACGTCTCGCTTTCTGCGCCTCGTTGACACGCGATAGCTGGGACAAACACAGAACAGGCACGTCGATCTCTTTTGCCAGGGCTTTGAGTTGGCGTGTGATGGTTCCAATTTCGCGGTCCCTGGTCTCGCTTTTTGCAAACCGGGTACTCATCAGTTGCAGGTAGTCAATACAGATCAGGTCCAGCTTTCCATCCTCTGCTTCCCGTTTCGCTATGCCCACAATCTCAGCCAGATCAGTGGCCCGGTCATTGATTTTGAGTTGGCAATGCCCCAGTTTTTCGGCTGCTTTTACGAGCCGTTCATGCTCTTCGTCGCTGAATCTACCGGTGCGGACATGGTGCGAATTTACAGCAGCCTCTGAGCATATCATGCGCAGGGCCAGCTGTCTGGCACTCATTTCCAGGGAAAAGAGGTAAACATTCTGCCCTGCCAGCGAAGCACTCTGCGCGATATTCAGCATCAGGCTTGTTTTTCCCATTGAGGGACGAGCTGCCAGGATAATCAGCTCGCTTTTTTGCAGCCCGGCGGTCCAGTAGTCGAGCTGTTTGAAACCTGTCGTGACGCCAGACAGCCCAGGTCTTCCCTTGCAAGAGTCGATATCGCTGACCGCCATCTCCATGAGCGCCCTGGCTGGTGTTGCCGCAATTTCCTTTTTCCGGCTGGTGATTTTCAGTAGCTCGCTCTGGAGGCCGTCAATCAACTCTGTCGCATTCTGCCCTGGGGTCGTGAATTCTCTGCTCGCTCTGGTGGTCGCCAGATAGCCGTGCCGCAAAAGTGCGGATTCGAGAACACTCCAAACAGCCCCCTCCACCTGGGTCGTGCTGACGACCTGGCCTGCACATCGGGCCAGATAAGACTCTCCGCCAATTTTCTCAAGGTTCCCGTTGTTGCGCAAACGGTCGACAATGCTAAATAAACCTATGGGTGCGCCGCTCGCAGCGATGTCCCTGCAAGTGGAGAAAATAATCCGATTGGCCGCGCCGTAAAAATCTTCCGGCACCAATTCGGCCAAAATCATATCGGGAGCGTATCCCTCAAGCAAACAGCCAATCGTGATCATCTCAGCATAGTCGTTATTGGGTAGTTGCGACGACTGCATCTTCGGGCCTCCAATCATCAGGTACTGCGGCATATTTTCGCGGCTTTGGCTTGCCGTTGTTTTTCCGGGTCAAGAACTCGGTGATATGTTCCTCGAAGTCAAACCCGTGAAGTAACCAGTCGTATCTTTTCATGCCTGGCGGCGATAGCGAGCTGGCCAGATTGCTGGCCGCCTCCAGAATGCGGTCAAAGCCGCCGATATGGTTCAGCTTCATTGCTTTTTTTAACGTATTGATTCGCTTGAATGTAGGGGGAAGGTCCTCCTCATGAAAAACACTAGCAATTTGTCGGAATAGTGGAATGTACTGCTGATCGATGAGGGTGATGGGTCTGTCCTGCTCCTGCTCATGCTCCTGCTTTTTCAGCAGGCCACCCTTTATATGGTTTGGGTCTTTTCTTTTCTTATCTTCTCTTATCTTATCTGGGGCGTTACATGGCGTTACATTACAGTCCGCGGCGTTACATGGCGTTACATTGCATTCGGTGGCGTTACATGGCGTTACAGGTTCATTTTCATTATTGCCTTGCGTTACATCGGAACCTTTCCGTTCTCTCCACCGCCGGACCCTTTCATTGCTATTATCCTCTCGCTCACGTTCCG
>Ga0116171_10006273_pt1 | contig 10291 bp, 7 predicted proteins | sample AD_JPNHW2_MetaG_FD_89798 | JGI IMG/M metagenome (GOLD analysis project Ga0116171, IMG submission 89798) | Active sludge microbial communities of municipal wastewater-treating anaerobic digesters from Japan - AD_JPNHW2_MetaG | ecosystem: Engineered > Bioreactor > Anaerobic > Digestate | place...
CCATATATTACTCAAATACTTTTAAACCGTGGATACAAAGAAGAGGCTATCAACAAAATTCTTGGGGGTAATTTAATTCGTGTCTTTAAGAAGGTCGAAGAAATGACATGACGTAACATTGGAAAAGCTATAACCTTAAAAAATTGGCTATCCCCAATCGTCAACTACAATCCAGAATGAAATCCCTTTTGTTCCGACAGTATTTCAGACTTTACCAATCCTTCTTCTGAAGTGGTCAAAGAAGGATGGATTTTGAAGATCTCTTTGACGGCAAAAATGAATTAAAAATATTTCGATTTAATTATCTTTATGGTATCACAATTTGTGACACCATTTGAATATGAGCAAATTACCAATCCCTAAAGAGGCAAACCTGGCAAGTTTAATCTATTTCATCAGAGGTGAAAAGGTTATGCTCGATTCAGATTTGGCAAAGCTTTATAATGTAGAAACCCGAGTATTAAAGCAGGCTGTCAGAAGAAATCTTGATAGATTTCCGAAAGATTTTATGTTTGAACTCACAGATGAAGAAATAGATCGTATGGTATCACAAGGTGTGATACCTTCAAAGCAAATATTTGGAGGCGCCAAACCATTCGCATTTACTGAACAGGGAATCGCAATGCTTTCAAGTGTATTAAATAGCCGTATAGCTATTCAGGTAAATATTGCAATCCTCAGGACTTTCGTAAAACTCAGACAACTCTTAATCGACCATAAAGATTTTGCTGAAAAAATAGAAAGAATGGAACAAAAATATGATGAACAATTTAGAATCATATTTACGGCACTCCAACAAATGCTCCAGGAAGAAAACAAACCAAGACCAAAAATTGGTTTCAGACAAAAAGAAAAATAACCCTCTACTATTGATACGGACTAGTCAAGAATGCAATAAGAATTTTTCGTCAGTATTTGTCATCGGGTCATTATGTTTTGGTCAAAGATTCGTATTAGGAACATTAAGATTATTGAAACAGAATGCGGTGCCAGTTTTGGTGCCAGTATTTCCACCATATTGGTATAAAACCGTGAAATCTTTTACAATTATTCTGTTACAAAATAAACTGGTAAAAACAGATACAACTATGTGTAAACCTGTGGAAACCTTCATTTGACGCTCATAATCAGGGGGTCGCTGGTTCGATCCCAGCTGGGCCCACACAAAAGGCAGTCATTCGACTGCCTTTTTTCTTTCGCTCGCCGGGATCAAGATGTAATTCATGACATATTATTAAAATAATACATTAAATATGTCTCTGAAACTCTTGTACTGTGACATTCGTTCTTTGTCCCCGGATATTTGTTTGTAGATTTCATTCATTACGTACGTTGTGGCTTCCTCTACAGAACTTTGGCTTGACCAGTCTACATCAAGGTTAAAATATTTTATAATGCCATTTATCAATTTATTGGCAGTTTCTTCATCTTTATCTGTTCCAAACCCATTTAAATAGCAGTCTATCAGATAATACAATGCCTTTGTATTAACTTCGTTCTGAGACGCAGATGTATTATACGCACACATAAAAAACAGATATGCCTCCTGTGGGTACTTCTTTTTATCGCCTAAACCATGATAGCATATTAAAGCGAACTTTTCCGCAAATTCACTTTTAGCACCTTCCATATTAGGACTATTTAATATTAACCTTGGATAAAAGAAATTTTCATCATTATAGAATTTATCTTCATCTATTATCCACATACAAATAGCCTGATTGGCCTGTAGTCTCCAGTTTAATGAATCCTTTTCCAAAGCTTTATTTGTCCACTTAAGAGTTTCTAAAACTCCTCCCGGGGCATTGCCTCTTCCATAATAGCAGTATTCCGCATAAAGATCGTAGGCAGTCTCCCAGTTGTGTTCACACGATTTTTTTAACCAATATGCAGCGGCAACAAATGGATCTTTACTGTCATAAGGAGTCCAAAAAGCCTTATTAGCCTCATCATAAGGGTCTGTATAATGGAATCTTAAAGCTAACATATACTCTGCTTCACCGTAGCCTTTACCTGCCATCTCAAGATTATACTTAATATCTTCTTTACATCTTTCCCGCTCTGCCTGGCTCAGATTCTGTGCATTGGAAATTGTTGTTACGGCAATTGCCAGAAATAATAATACCTTTTTCATCTGTTTTATTTTAATGGCCACGAATGTACCGTTAAAAATTGCTTTTACTGAACAAAATAGTAGTATAATCAATTGGGACCAGCGCTGCCAATCTGCCAAATCGTTCATTGATATACACTTTCTCAAAAGGAGTAATACCACAGATTTGAGAGAATGAGTACAATGCCGGATCTACCCTCCATCTCCTTTTTGCAAAAGCAAGAATAAGAAACATGCAAAGTGCAATCCATATCTGGCAGAATACACCTGACATCAAAGCCTCCGGCCTATGCATCCTGCTTTTATAACTGACAATGAAACAAGAATTTATCATTAGTTCCGCCAGCATCTGTTTATTTAGAACCCATATAAATAAACAGATATAAGTTATTTAACGCATTTATGCGTTGTAAAATACAAATATGCGTTATATGTTTGCACTGAATACATAATCAAAACATGAAAAGGTTGACAAAACGAGAAGAGGAAGTGATGTCTGTGATCTGGGACATGGGAAAGGCCCTGGTTAACGATATCACCCCCAGGCTGCCGGTACCGGATTTGCCTTACACAACTGTATCATCAATAGTCAGGATACTGGAAAAGAAGGGTTTTGTGGATCATAAATCATATGGCAGGACACATGAGTACTTCCCTGTCATAACCAAGGAGGAGTACCGGAATTTCCAGATGAAAAGTTTTGTCAAAAGATATTTTGACTCATCCTACCAGAATGTGGTTTCCTATTTTGTAAATGAAAAGAAGCTAAGTACAGATGATTTGAAATCACTTATTGAGATAATCGAAAAAAAGCAAGACAATGAATGACCTTTTTATTTATCTCCTCAAAGTATCGTTAACTGCAGCGGTCCTTTACCTGGTGTATCTTTTGCTTTTCAGGAAAGACACCTTCTATGTAAGAAACAGAATTTTTCTGATCCTGGTTTTGTTACTTCCCTTTGCTATCCCGGCATTAAGGCTGGGCGTTACAAATGTGATCGAGTCAACCGGGACCCAGGTTCTGCCAACAGATGGTGTCGTTGCTGTTGAACCTGCCGGGGAACAACTGATGCCCGTCGTAAACAACTCCCTGAATTATGGCAGGATTTTAATTGCAGGCTACTGGGCAGTTACGATATTATTACTCATGAGGCTGGTCATCAGGGTGATAAGCACACACAGAGTAATCAAAAAAGGGATTGTAAAACAAGATAAGTTTCCAAAAGTAATTGAGATAGACTCTGACCTTCCGCCCTTTTCGTTTTTTCCTTATGCTGTAATCCCTTCCGGAGTCATTCAAACAGGCAACTATTCCGACCTGCTTGATCATGAGTGTGCACATATCAGGCAGGGGCACACATTTGATCTTCTTCTGTGTGAACTGATAATTGCATTTCAGTGGTTTAATCCGATAGCCTGGTTGATTAAAAGATCCGTGACGCTGAATAATGAATACCTGGCAGACCAGGCGTCAATACGGAATAACGGAAGTATCAGGGAGTACCAGTACAGGCTTCTGAACTTTCAGTCGGACGTAAAAACCTGTTCACTGGCTCACAGCTTCAACAGGTCGGTAAAGGACAGGATAATCATGATAAACAGAAGACCGACCTCAAGGAGAGCAATCCTGAAGAATATCCTGATCATTCCCGTAATCGCAGGCCTTATGTTAGCCTGTGCAACAAAGATGAATTCCAGGGCAATCATTAATAATCCATCATATAAATCAAGCAATACTTCTTATGTCAGAATCAGCAAGATTGAAATAAGTGAAGCATCAACAATTCTGCATGTTCATGTCACTTATACACCAGGGTGGTGGATTGAAATTCAGCCCGATACATACATAGAACCTGATAACTCAGGTGAGAAACTGCTGATTGAAAGGGCTGAAGGTATTCCACTGGGAGAGAGGCATTACATGCCTGAATCGGGAGTGATGGATTTTAAACTGATATTCCCGGGAATTTCCGGACAGGTTGATGAAATTGACTTTGTTGAATCCGATTGGATTATCAGGGATATCCAATTGAAGGCAGCCCCGAATAGTTCATCAATACCTGCAGCATTTGCGGATAACTGGTATGATTATTCGACAGGAGAATGGGAGCTGAGTTTTTTACGTGACCTGGTTGTTTACAGGGGAAAATTGTGGAGCTATGAAAGTGCTGATTTTAAAAACAGGACTGGTTCCGTTACTCTGAAGAATGGTGAATCGACTGTTCATTTGTACATAAAGAAGAAAGGGCAAAGGTTACTGGTTGGGGAATCGCCTGAGGAATTAAAGGTGTATTGTAAAGACAGACCTTTACTGGCGGAAAACAACGTCATTAATGATACTCCTTTTGGTGATCCCGTATTTAAGGAGGACCCGACAATATACAGTGGATTCTTTGCGGGCTATAATCCGGACCAATTTGGCAGATCCTTTGATCTTACTTTCAAAAGCATAATCAGCGGAAATGAGTACAGTTACAGAATTGACATTTCCGAAAATGGCAGCTTCTCCCGGAAGATCCCATTGTTATATCCTCAGATCGCCCATATAAATTCGACCGGATACCGGGGTTCGGTTTTTCTTGAGCCGGGGCAGAAAATATTCAATATGATTGATCCTGGAACAAATAAATCCGAGTATGCAGGAGAGTCTGCCCGCATCAATTACGATCTTGATAAGCTTAAGAACATCAATAGCTTTAATTACAATGAAATGCGGCAGACCATAAACAATATGTCGCCGGAACAGTATAAAACTTACTGCCTGAATAACCTGGAAAAGGATATTAATTCGCTGGATTTAAAGAAAAAGGAACTTCATATTTCTGCAAAGGCTTACCAGATGGCAAGGATGAATATGGAGTATATGTATGCCTCCCATATACTGGATTATGACTGGTATTACAGAAGTGCTTACAAAGCGCTACACAATCTCAGCACACCGGTTACGGAGATTCAATTGGAGGTAGACTCACTCACAGCCGGATATTTTGATTTTCTGACGGACGACCTGCTGAATAATCCCATTGGGTTCTACTGTGACAATTATAATGCCTTTATCCATAGTTTCAAGAATATAGCCATGGTACAACCAGACGGTGATTATATTGTACAACCCGGGAATCACCCTTTTAATGAACTTGTTTTCAAACTGATTCTTGCAGACTACCCTTTCACGGAAGAAGATTGGGTGCTTGTCAAAGGTCTTGATCAAACCGAACTTCCTGATATTATAAAATCATATGCAAAATTCTTTGGTGACCACACGGACAAGGTCAATCAATTTCTTGGGAAACACACAGATATTATCCATAAAGTTAGCATGGGAAAAGGCGAGCTGAGGAGTTTGGTTTCAGATATGATTGATTACATGAAAGAAAACGGAATTGATTTAACCGGGGAAGACAAGGCATTTATTAATGAATATCACGACTTCGAGAACTCGGAAATTGCGGCATTGGAAAGAGAGTTTTACAAAAAATGGGGCGGTATGTCTGAGAGATTCTCCCGGGCCTACAAGGATACATATAATGTTAAATATTATCTCTCCGGGGCACTGAAAAGGAAAGACGGTTTTCAGAATGAACTGGGAGTCGGCCCATGCACGGCAATTGATGTAATGCTCGCCCAGAGCCTTTGGGAGCCGATATATACGGATGCTCAATATTCTCTCACGGAAAACCAGAAAAGCAGCATTCTGAACTATTTTTCGACTCAGTATGTCGCTGATTATTTCAATCGTTTCCTTGAAGACAGATCATTCAATCAAGGCATAAAATGGGATTAAAACCTGGCAGCAGGTGCCGGTTTTGTGACAGTGTATGGTTATAGTCTCTTCATTATTCAGCTACAAAATAATTGCTTTTAATCAATCCTTTGCAGTTTGTTCGCCGGCAAAATAACCACCAGAATAATCCTGATTCCGGATAATAATTGCTCAAATCAATTATCCCGCTTTTAACCTTGCCGGTAGTGAGTCTCTCAGACAATTCCTTAATCTTCCTGAATTGCCTTTTTGTCATAACCAGGTTTACAGCTGCAAAAACATTAAAGAATCCTTTTGAGAGTATATCATCATTGTACCAGCCTCTGACCTTGCACCATAATCTTGCATTTGTCCCGGGCTCATGCAGCTCCTGTATCCTGTATTCTATGAACATCTCCTTCATGAACCTGTTGACAGGCGGATTGATGGGTACACAGAAACGGCCGGCAATGAATTTGTTTTCCTCGAAACTGACAATATGAAATGCCAGTAAAAAATGTGCGTTGACTTTCAGCGGGGGAAGATTTTCAATAATGAATTCCGGTGATTTTCTTCCCCTGTTATCAAAAAGGTCATAGCTGTAAGGAGCGATGCGAAGTTGTTTCAGCCAGACATAGATGTTTGATGCATCAGCCCGTATTTGAATATGTCTGATCAGTTCCCTGCAGTCTGCCCCTCGTGTATCAGGCAATGAATCAATATAAAAGCCAGGGCTTGACAGGTTTCTTTTCATTAGTCAGGCTTTAATCCCTGTTTAACCAGAAGGAATTTTATATAAAGTTACTGATTTCATGGTTACATTATAAATTCCCGAAAGTCCCTGAAATGTGCGATGACCGAAAAATCACAGATTAAGTTCGATAGGGTTCTTGCCGGACAGAGTAAAAAATCTATGCTCAGTTGTTTAAACCAAATTACCCTTCTCCATCTTTATGTTTCTCATGGCATTACGGATATGATAAACGGTCCGTATTCGTATCTTTGAGATATAACTTCTGTAAAAGAAACATTCATGCCGAAAAGAAAACTGGTACAGGTAGTAAGAGGACAACACGCCGTTGATGGTGCCGGAGTCCATTTGCGCAGGGTCCTGGGATATCGGACTATCAGGGATTTTGACCCTTTCCTGATGCTTGACGGATTTGATTCTTCAAACCCTGATGATTACATCAGGGGGTTCCCATGGCATCCCCACCGCGGCATCGAAACAGTCACTTACCTCTTGCAGGGAGATATTGAACATGGTGACAGCCTGGGGAACAGTGGGGTCATCGGCGATCTTCAGTGCCAATGGATGACTGCCGGTTCAGGCATTATTCACCAGGAAATGCCCCGGGCCGCTAAAAGAATGTTAGGCTGTCAGCTCTGGGTCAATCTTCCAAAAAAGGAAAAAATGACACAACCTGCCTATCGTGATATAAAACAGGAAGCAGTGTCAGTGGTCACCGAGGAAATCGCCACTGTCAGAGTCCTGTCAGGCTTATACAAAGAGACTCGCGGAGCAGTCAAAGGTGAATATGTCAAGGTTCAGTACCTGGATGTAGCCCTGGAACCCGGCGGGATCTGGAGTTATAACGAAACCCCGAATGATTACACCCTCTTTCTCTATCTGATCGACGGGACCCTGGCCGCTGATGATGCACTGACAGCATTTGAAGAGAAAGCCTGTGCCATGTTAATGGCTGCTTCAACCAGAGAGGGCAATGACCCGGATGAGGTGAGGGTCAAGGCAGGACCAGCAGGAGCAAGGTTCTTCCTTATTGCCGGGAGGCCGCTCAGGGAACCTGTCGCATGGGGTGGCCCGATTGTCATGAACACTGATGAAGAGCTGGCTGAAGCTTTCAGGGAACTCGACAATAAAACCTTTATTAAACACAACAAGCCGCAGGAATTCTGATTCCCGCTCTCACCCTGCCCTTCTTTGCTATAGCTTCGAAGGCACTCTCACTTCTTTTTACAGCACCGGGCATTCTACATGAACAGCACGCGCATTTTTGAGGCATTCACGCCAAAATCCTGAATAGCCGTCTTTACCGGGCATCATCAAATCGCCATGTATGATAGCGGAATAAGTTGCGTCACCTCTTAAAATTCAGTAAATTGTATACCAGATTGTCCGAACTGATTATTAGTATCCGGCATAATGTCAGATGCCCAAAATAGCGACCAGGCATTCATTGGTTTACTGACTGAGATAGTTGTCAGGAACCTGAAAGATGAGAATTTCGGGATACGGAATCTTGCCAGGGAAGCCGGACTGAGCACCTCAACCCTTAACAGGAGGCTGAACAGGATAGCCGGTAAATCCGGGAATCAGTTCATCCGCGGGATAAGACTTCAGAAAGCCCATGAGATGCTTCAGTATAAATCGGTTAATGTTTCTGAGGTATCATATGCAGTGGGATTCAGCAGTCCAGCTTATTTCAGTGCCTGTTTCCATGAATATTACGGCTATCCGCCGAGAGAAGTCCCGAAAACAGGCACTTCCGCTTTAGCCGATGAGAACAGTGCACGGGAGAAACTGTCAGACAGCAGGAAAAAATCGCCGGTAAAATCCACCAGGACTTACCTGACATGGATACTTTTATTTGTGCTGACAGTAATCGGATTAATCATTTTAGCATCTGTAAAATACTTTAGCCCTCCGTCGCTCGATGACCTGAGATCATCTGACGGCAGGATATCAGTTGCAATAATGCCCTTCGTCAATCTTACCGGGAACAGAACCTGGAATTGCGTCCAGACAAACCTGATAGGTTATCTCTCCCGCTTTGACGAACTGACAGTTCGTCAAAAGGAAGTGGTAGATCTCCTGCTCACAGAAAAAGGGGTTCCGGAACGGGCATCAATTACTCCTCCGGTTGCAAGTTCAATATCCAGAAAGCTTGACTCGAAGGTTTATATATCAGGCGTTATAAGCCAGGCTGGTAACAGATCACGTATTAATGTCAACCTGGTGAATTCAAAAACCCGCGAAGTGATCAAATCATTCCAGGTTGAAGGCGAATCAGATAATCACATGATATACGGAATGATCGACTCGGTTTCGGTTTTTGTCAAGAATTTCCTTGTGACCGCAAAAATGGTAAGGGAAACAAACCCTGACCTCAGGCCCTACAGCTTCACCAACTCACCGGAAGCATTTGAATATTTCGTCAAAGCAGACGAGGCACAGCAGAAAGGGGATATCAGAACATCATTGTCATTGTATTTGAAAACGGTTGAGGCAGATTCCGGTTTTATCCCTGCAATGATTTTTCTTTCAATGCGCTATGGAGATCTGGGCGACTATGCGGAGGCAAAAAAATGGTGCCTCAGGGCTTACGCAATAAAGGATCAGACATGCCTGAAAGACAGGCATTTGATAGAGTGGTATCATGCGGTGCTGTTTGGCACTCCTGAAGAAGAAGTCAGGTTTCTCAGGCAATATGTGACTGTTGATGATAATGTGCCGATTGCCTACTGGCAGATGGGAAATGCCTATGTCAGGTTGCAGCAGTACACAAATGCAATTCCTGAATTTGAAATGACTCTGAAATTATATAAGAAATGGAATGTCAGGCCAATGATGATCCAAAACTATACGACACTTATTAATGCATGTATCCGTACCCAACAGTACAAAAAGGCAAATAAGATGCTTCGGATTGCAGCAAAAACGTTCCCCGAAGAGTCATGGATGCTTCTGAAATACAGAGCTTTGCTTGCCTATGCCAAAGGTGATGCAACAAGAGGGGGCAGATATACTGAAGAGTACCTGTCTGCAATGGAAGAAAGATCCGGGAAGGCTTCAATAATTTACCCTGAAATTGCTGCACTGTATGCCGGATCGGGCAATATTGCGAAGGCTGAAAAAATTCTGAGAGAAGCATATTCCCGGCATCCTGATGATCCGGCAATAATGAACAGCCTGGCTTACCTGCTAATCGACAGGGACGTTGACATCAGGGAAGGATTGCGTCTTGCAGAGGAGGGCCTGAAAATAAAGCCGGATGACTACGGTTTGCTTCACACGTTGGGATGGGGACTTGCCAGGATGGGAAGATATGACGAGGCATTCGAAGTCCTGAACAAAAGCTGGAATTTAAGACCTGAATATGACCAGACTCTTCATCAGCAGATCAGTGAAGTGCAAAAGAAACTTTCAACCTTGAATTAGGCAATACGGTCATACCGGTGGAACCGGGCCTGACTTATTGACACACTTCCGTCACGTTTTCTTTCCCATCTCATTCTGCTTCAGCATAACTGGCCACTGATTTTCTTTCACCGATCTGCTGTCTCCACATGGCGTAGTAAAGTCCCTTGTTTTCGAGGAGCATGGCATGGTTCCCCTCCTCCACAATCTTTCCCTTTTCAAGGACGTAGATACGGTCAGCATGCATAATCGTGGAGAGCCGATGGGCAATCATCAG
>Ga0116171_10006274_pt1 | contig 10291 bp, 10 predicted proteins | sample AD_JPNHW2_MetaG_FD_89798 | JGI IMG/M metagenome (GOLD analysis project Ga0116171, IMG submission 89798) | Active sludge microbial communities of municipal wastewater-treating anaerobic digesters from Japan - AD_JPNHW2_MetaG | ecosystem: Engineered > Bioreactor > Anaerobic > Digestate | place...
GTGCCGAGGAACATTATAGATTGCATCTAATACTCTCTGGCTTGAAATCCCCTTTTCTTTTATCTCCTCAACAAGAGCCTTTCGTAATCCTTTGTGCCTGTATGTATCCTGCATTCTTTACTATATAATTTTATTATGATTGTCCAGTTACATACCTAAAAAAATTGCGTTTAACGGATCATTCCTGCGAACCGAACTTGCGAGTTCGTTGAAGGCAATACAGGAATCCATAAGTAAAAGTGATGGATTCCACATCAAGTACGGAATGTCGGTAAACTTCTACAATATTTAGAAATGTTTGGGGATACTCATTCAAATCATTTTAATACAACAAAGATAGCAGGAGTTTCAAATAGATTTTAGGGTGTTACTATTTAGTTAATAAAAAGAACCTGTACACTCTAAAACCAATAGGAAATTGAGGTAAATTTGTAATATTCCAAAGCACGTTTATTGATTTTAAACTATTTATAATCTTCAATGAAAGCAGGTTTCTTTTTTCAAAGTTGGGTAAACATTGACATACTGCAATCCCTAGCAGAAAAGATGGATATCCAGCTAGTTGGAGCCTTCTTCCATGATCAAAATAATATCAATTATTCCAATCCTAAAATATATAAATCAGAAGACGAACTTCTTGTTCAGATTGAAGTTGCATATATTTTTCTCGATAAAAATAGCTACTTTGATTTTACTGCAAAAGCTATAAAGCGAGGTGTAAATATCTTTTTAGCAAGTTTACCTAACTATACAAACAGCGAACTGTTTGAAATAAACCAATTATCCTCTGAGATTGGAATACCTATCGGCTTCGGTTGTGCTGGGGAAGACTTAATAAGGCATGATGAGATTCTAGGAAACTATTTTATGCTTCAGTTTACCCGTGATGCTGGGGCAGAAACAAACGATGAAAAATTCCGCAGAATGCTAATTTATGATATTGCTTCTTTGGTAAGGATTAAGCCAAGCGGGTTACGCAAGCTCAGAGTAAACGGACTCCCTTTGTTTACTCAAAGCCCCAAAGCAATTAACCTTCGAATGGAATATGATAATAGCAGTATCATTGTTTATAGCATTACAAGGATAAACCAACCTCAACGATGTGTTCTTCGCTTCTTCTCTGGCGACGATGGCTACTTCAAAAACCTTTCATTTAACAATGAAGCATTTAATTTTAGGATAGATAAATCCCCCGAAAAACTACTATTAGATCAAACATCTTCAATTATTTTATACACCAAAGAATTAAAAGAAAAATCGCCGCTAAGCTTTAACCTCGAAAATGCGATTGAAACCTTAAGTATTATTGAAACCATTGAGAATAGACTATTCCCTATGAACTAGTTCTGTTGATATTTTTTGAATCTGTTATTTTTCCTTAAATTGTGACCCCATTAAACAGTGGATTACTGTGAGTAAGAAAATACAAGTAATTAAGTATCTCTTTTTTGATATCATTGGAACCATTACCGCATGGTTTTTATTTATTTACTATCGTAATAATATTTCCTTTGGAAAATCTGCTGCAGAGCTGATTCAACTAGGGCCATCATCAAAATTTATCATTGGTCTTATTCTATTCGTTCTTTTTTGGATAATTCTTTTTAGCCTTGCAGGTTTTTACAGCGATATTTTTCGTAAATCACGATTAAAAGAGTTTGGAAACTCGCTCGGCATTACACTGGCTGGATCGCTTATCCTCTTTTTTGTGTTAATGTACTTCAACACACCTCTACCTTCAAATCAGTACTTTAAACTATACTACATTTTATTTTCTCTAGTATTCATTTTCACGTACTTTCCAAGGTTAATTATTACTTCAATTACAATTCATCGAATTCACACCCGAAAATACGGATTCACTACATTAATTATAGGGGAAGGAGAAAAAGCCTTAGAACTCTATAATGAACTCCAAGCTCAAGTTAAATCACAAGGATATAGAATTATCGGGTATGTAGAAACGAGTAGCAAATCAGAAAATTGCATTAAAGATATAATCCCTAGCCTAGGCAATGTGAAATCTATTATAAAGATTATTAGGAAGAATGATATTGAAGAAGTGTTGTTAGCGTTAGATAGTACCGACAACAAGAGTATGCTAAAGCTAATAAATGAAATTCTTAGCTTACATGTAATTATAAAAGCAATTCCTAGTCTTTACGATTACTTAACCGGAAGAGTAAAGATGTCCGAAATACTTGGTGCTCCGTTATTCAAAATCTCTCTTGAGCTAATGCCGCCATGGGAGATAAAGGTAAAACAGCTTATGGACTATTTTCTTTCCTTTTTTGCCCTTCTTATAACTTCCCCTTTAATCCTAGTCATTTGCCTACTTATAAGGCTTACCTCCAGAGGACCCATTATCCATAAACAGGAACGGATCGGGCAGTATGGTAAACCATTTACGCTTTACAAGTTTAGATCGATGTATTTGAATGCCGAGGAAACAGGACCTGCTTTATCAAGTAAAAAGGACAATAGGGTTACTCCTCTTGGTCGGTTTATGCGAAAAACCCGACTCGATGAAATTCCAAATTTCTATAACGTGCTTAAAGGGGAAATGTCATTGGTTGGACCGCGGCCCGAGAGGCAATTTTTTATCGATCAAATCATTAACATTGCACCACACTACATTCACCTTCAAAAGATTAAACCAGGAATCACTTCGTGGGGGCAGGTTAAATACGGCTATGCTGAGAATGTAGACCAAATGGTTGAAAGATTAAAGTATGACCTCCTCTACATCGATAACATGTCGCTTGTAGTTGACATCAAAATTATAATCTACACGTTAATAACCGTTTTTAGAGGGAAGGGAGTTTAATTTCACAAATAGCCTTGTAAATCGGTCCTTCTGGTCGTAGTATGCTTTGGTAAAAAGTAACTTTATCAATCTTCGCCTGCTGAAACTGCAACCCTTTACTCTTATTTATAAAACTACTCAACCGGTCGGTTGAACCTATATTCTTAACACGGCCTAATGTAAAATGTGGTGAAAATTTTTCGTTTGCATTATCGAATCCAAACTCCGACACACAACCATTCACAACGCTATGCAACTGCATTAACGGTTCGGAATGCATAACTCCAACCCATAAAACCTTTGGTAACTTAGAGTGACCAAAAGTGCCTAATCCCTCAAGATTTATATCAAATGAGGGTATCTCTTTTAATTCAAGCTCAAGTTTCCTCGAAATATCACCAATAATGTTAACGGGGGTATCGCCTAAAAAGAATAATGTAAGATGGAGCAGCCGATCATCTACCCATTTAATACCATCGTATCGAAGAATATTTTTTAATTCAATCCACTTATCATGAAGAGGTTTGTCAACCTTTACATCAATAGCAATAAATGTTCTTAATGTTCCAACCATTAATTAAATAATATCTTTATTACTAAAGCTGCCTATGTTCATAAAGGGTTACCAGCTCGTCAAGGATTTTATCCTCCCCATCAGCATCAAACTCTGTTTTAAGGTTTGATCCAAACACCCTCGCAACTGCTTGCCAAAAGCCTGCCGAAAAACTTCCCTTGAGCTCTTTTACCAATTCATAAGATGTTTTTCCTGTCTCCCTGTCGATTAGTTTAATTAGCATCTTCCCCTGTGAAACGGTTAACTTCATAAGCTGTTTTTCAAATTCTTCCCTAATCTCTTTCTCGGCTTGATCAACATACTTCTCTCGTTCGCGTTTAGTTTTTATAAGACTCAACTCTTGGTTCATCTCGTTAAGCTTGGTTTTGGCGATATTTGCATAAGGGTAGACAATCTTAAGATTTCGTATCATTTTTTGGTATTGACGGAAGTCTCTTCTTGACTTAAACTTCCTCTTTGGAAAAACAACAATTTCGGGGATTACCCAGTTTGGAAGCGGTTCTCCATTCAACATTGTAATTCCAGGGATTGTAAAGCCATCAATCACAACATCATGCTGAGCCACACATTCATATGCGGGGAAAATTAGTAAGCAAACAAATATGGAAACAATCCTTTTCATACACTAACATCTAACCCTTTAAACGGCTCTCGATAAATTTTTGTTTTTGTAACCGTTCTGTATAAAAGTATTAGTAATTTTACTACAAATATCGAGCAAAAATATCAAGATTGTATTTTAAATTAAGTAAAACTAAAACATTCAACCATGGAAGTTATATCAACAGCTGAGCAAAATCAAGTAAAATACGCAGGATTTTGGTTACGATTTGCTGCATACATCATCGATCAGTTTGTTATTGGCATTGCAAGCCTAGTACTTGCAGTACCTTTTATTATTGGCATTGCAGCATTTGGAATTAACCTATCATTAATGAAAAGCACTGATGATTTTTTCAGTCATAGTGGTTGGATGATGATTGGTGGTATAATCGGACTAATTGTACTCATTGCCTTGCTTAGCATTGTGATGAAATGGCTGTACTACGCTCTTATGGAATCTTCTAAATATGGTGGTACCCTTGGCAAAATGGCGGTAAGTATCAAGGTTGTTGATTTTGATGGCAACCTCATTAGCTTTGGGCGCGCTACAGGTCGATACTTCTCAAGAATTATTACGAATATGACCCTTTTAATTGGATATATTCTTGCTGGTGTAACTCAAAAGAAACAGGCTCTACATGATATGATTGCCAGTTGCTTAGTAATACGTAAATAGTTTTTATTGCAACTCCGTTTAAACAAACACCTTTAAATTTCCGTTTTAGGTAGATAAATAAACCAATGGAAAGAGCAAAGAGAAAATATTCAAACGATGATATAACTGTATTCTGGAACTCTTCGGAGTGTATTCACGCTTCGATTTGCTATACAAAGCTACTATCGGTTTTTAATCCTCGTAATCGACCTTGGATAAACCTTGAGGGGGCTGAAGTTGACAAGGTAATAGATATTGTTAACCAGTGCCCTACCAATGCCCTTATGTTTAAATGGAACGATCCCGAAAAGAACAAACTCGAAAAATCGCCCAAGGTTGTAAAGGAAGAGCCTCAAACAGCTACCGGTGAATTTGACTCAGAGCCAGTTAAGGTTCAGATAATGAAGAATGGGCCAATACTTGTATCAGGTAAATTTAGAGTGATTGGATACGAAGGAAACGAGCTAAAATCGATGCAGATGATATCCCTTTGCCGCTGTGGGCAATCGGGAAGCATGCCATTCTGCGATGGAAGTCATTTCAAAAGAGGTTTTAGCGATAAGGAGGACTATTCATGAACGAACCAAAAAGAGTATCAGCTGAATTAAAGTTAGCGAAGGGTGGCCCCCTAAAAATTGTCGGGAACTTTGATATCATTGGCATTGACAGCAAATCACTTTCAACCGAATACACAAAAGAAGCCTATTTATGCACCTGTGGAAGATCAAAAACAAAACCCTTCTGCGACAAAAGTCATAAAATGTAATTATGTTATACTAACAGATTACGCAAAAAATAATCCCGAAATGTTTTTAACAAATCGGGATCAATTATATCTTTCTAAATTGTATTACTTCTCTTTTTTCGCTATAGCATCCTCAATAACCAAGCTAAAGATATCGTTCATATCCTTACCAAATGCCTTTACCTGTTGTGGAACAATGCTTGCCTCGCTCATACCGGGTACAGTATTAATCTCAAGAAAATACAGCTTATCATTGCTATATATGTAGTCAATTCGAACTATCCCTTGACAATTTAACCTATCGTATATCTTTGATGAGAGAATTTGAATCCTTTCCGATAGTAAAGAGCTGATATCAGCAGGGGTTACTTCTTCAGATTTGTTCAGGTATTTGGCTTCGTAGTCGAAAAATTCATTTTTAGATTTGATCTCAGTTACAGGAAATACAAACTCTTTGCTTACCGTTTTTACTAATCCACAAGTTAACTCCCTTCCCTCAATAAACTCTTCTACAATAATGGTATTATCCTCAGTAAGAGCATTCTCAATAGCAGGCACAATACCCTCAAGTGTCTTAACCTTGCTTACCCCATAGCTACTTCCGCTCTCATTGGGTTTAACAAAAACAGGGAGCCCAAGCTGTACTGAAATAATTTCAGGATCGATTACCTGACCCTTACGAATCAAAACCCCTTTAGCAAGATCAACCCCAGTGTCTTTAACTAGCTCTTTACAGAAATACTTATTAAATGTTACTGAAGCATTCATAACACCACCCGTAGTGTATGGTATGTTCATCATTTCAAAGTATCCCTGTAGTAATCCATTCTCTCCAGGATTTCCATGAATTGCAATTAAAGCGCAATCAAAATGTAGCTTATCGCCATTCACATTAGCACTAAAATCATCCTTGGATACAAGGATATCACCATGTTCAGGGTGTTTTAGAGTCCAGTTAGTTCCTTTGACAAGAACTGTAAAAGCGTTATAGTGTGTTTTACTTAACCATTTGGTAATTTGAGCAGCACCCTTTAATGAAATTTCTTCCTCGGATGAATTTCCACCAGCAAGGATTGCAATATTCTTCTTTGCCATTTTAAATAACTTTTGAAAAACGAATCAAAGATATTTAAAAGAGTTCAAAAGAGGTAGAATAAAGGTATAGTAATTAATGGTAATTATATAAATTGTCATCTTGAGCGTAGCGAAAGATCTGATTTAAAAAAGAATAGATGCTTCACCGGCAACTGCCGGCTCAGCATGACAAATATTTTTATTACATCAAATAAGGGATTACTCTTCCTCTATTTCTCGGCCAGAAACGTAGTTTCTCCACTTTTCTACAACCTTTTTCATATCGTTGGGTAGCTCCGATTCAAAGTACATCTCCTTGCCTGTGGTGGGATGCTTAAAACCCAACGATCTAGCATGCAGCGCATGGCGTGGGCATATCTCGAAACAATTTTCTACAAACTGACGGTACTTGGTAAAAACTGTTCCTTTAACTATAATATTGCCACCATAACGATCATCGTTAAACAGCGGATGTTTTATATACTCAAAGTGAGCCCTAATCTGGTGGGTTCTTCCAGTCTCTAGTTTGCATTCAACAAGGTTGACGTAACCCAGTCGTTCTAGCACTTTCCAGTGGGTTACAGCGTGTTTCCCCTGATCACCATTTGGAAATACCTGCATCTTCTTTCTATCCCTTATACTTCGTCCAATATGACCGGTAACAGTTCCCTCATCGGTTTCCATATTTCCCCATACCAATGCAGTGTACAATCGAGAAGAAGTACGATCGAAAAACTGTTTCGCCAAGCGGTTCATGGCAATCTCACTTTTAGCAATTACCAGAATACCCGAAGTATTTTTATCAATTCGATGAACCAAACCGGGTCGTACCTCTCCCGAGCTAAACATTGGGATATCCCTTAAATGGTACATCAAAGCGTTTACAAGTGTTCCAGAAAAGTTCCCATGCGCAGGATGCACTACCATACCCGCTTTCTTGTCAATTACTATTAAATCATCATCCTCAAATAGAATGTTAAGGGGAATATTCTCTGGTTTAATATCAGTATCCCGCGGAGGGTATGCCATTACTATTGAAATGGAATCGAGGGGTTTTACCTTATATGATGATTTTACTGCCTTCCCGTTTACCAGAATGTTATCGGCATCTGCTGCCGATTGAATCCTATTCCTCGAAACCTGATGAATCTTATCGGATAAGTACTTGTCAATACGAATCATTGCCTGACCCTTATCCACCTTGAAATTAAAATGCTCGTAGAGCTCCGATTGCTCCTCGGAAGATTCATCCAGCTCGTCGTTAGGGTCGATCAAGGAGTCCTTTTGGCTTATCATTTTATTATTACCAGCTTTTGGGTGGATGCAGGTTTATTTTGAAAGGTTAGTTGAAAAAGATAGATTCCTGCAGAAAGATTGCTAACATCAATACTGCTGCTATCGTAGGTTTTGCTAATTACAAGCTGACCCGCAAGATTAAAAACCCGAACTCTTTCAGGGGTAACGCCCTCGGGTAGATTTAGATTAACGCTGCTTGATGCTGGGTTTGGAAAGATTGAGAAACTTGTCTTTTTAGTTGGGGTAATAATTCCAGTCTGGTATTGAGCAACATATCCGAAAATAGGGCGAATCATCAATGAGCCAGTAAATTGTGACTGCTCCCATGTTCCATTTAAGTTATAGTATAGCTTATCATTATGAACATTATTACAATCAAAGCCAACATTCAGAAAATCAGTTGTAGTGTTAACCCAACCAACCCAGAAAGTACCATTAATTTTCAGCTTGCTCTTTATAGGGTAGTATGCAAATTTATTTAACCTATCGGTAAATTTAGGCTTTACGTTTTCACACTGGTAAAGTATTGTTCCAGGTTTCCCATTATCATCGTCCCATACCGTTAGATGGAACTCTACAGAATCGGGAATATATAATAGATTATTATCCTGTAACGAACGATTAAAGTAGATCATCACCCCCTTTAATGAATCTGCAAGGTAAGGGGTGTACTTTAGGGCAACCATACCATAATCGCTGCCATTCCCATATAAACCGTAACCATTCTCGGCAGTGCCATCATCGTAAGCGTAATAGTTTAAAAATTTTTGTGTATACCGAATGGTATCATTCCATTTTAAATATTGTTTTAAAGAGTCATCTAAATTTTTAAGGTAACTCTCAATGCTAAATTTTGCAGAATCTGACCAATCAGAGTTATAGGTATATTCATAAAATATTGTGGAATCACAAGTTGTGTATGGTTTATAATCAAATGAAAAATAATAAGAAGAATCATTACGTAATGAATTAGAAAAATCAGTAAAAACGAATCTATGAAAAACATTACGTTGGCTATTAGAAAGATTTCGAAAATGTATTTTAAGAGATAAAGGATCAGTAAATTCAACTTGTCTCGCCCCTGAATTAAAATGTTTCCAGGGAATAGCCTCAAAATTTTTAAGAATAGATTTCATTGGTTGGCAAAATGCAACATCATCAGGGATTGTATCCTCTGCAAACCGATCCTTATTAAGGTAAACATAATCGATATGCCATTGGTCGCCATTTCCACGTAGGCTTGGTACCTGTAGATTTGCAGGTAACGAAGCATAGTTAATAAACCTAAATTGAAAGCTATCGGTCAAAAAACGCTCATCGTAAATGGGAATCATCACCCTAAAAAAGTTTTCAGAAATTTTGGTGGCTTTTTTAGTTACAATATTACCCTCAAGGTGGTAGTTCTCAATAACAGAATTCGTGTTAAAATGGGGTGATACCGACCATGCCCTTAACCATTTATTCTCATCCTTTGATAAGAACTCAACAACCAACGAATCGGTTGCACTTGGCTCCTTTCCTAAACCTTTTGGTTCATAATAAAAAGAAAGGAAAACGTTACTAACCGTATCCAAATAAATTGGCCGTGAAGTAAGCGTATCCGAGGGTAATGATGAGGTTGTAAGATGAGAGTAAAGCTTACCATTTTGATCAATTGCATCAAAGGTTGCAACTCCCACTGTAACAGGATTAATTGGGTAAGTTTGGTTAATAAAAACATAGGAATTGGTCCAGTTATCTGGATCAGGGTATGATAAACCCTTCGCAAAATCATCAAAGAAAGGTAAAATTAATGATGAGTTTGCTTTTATTCTTAACGGTGAAATATTCGGTTTTACTTCCTTTTTTAAAGGCATTGTTTGTAAATCTAAAAGCATCTCTTGTCCAATTGAAAACTTAGAGGATACAACAAACAAAATCAGCAGTAAAACGAAATTATTTCTCATTCAACAATATCCATTAATGTCGTGTCACCTGTCATATACGATGAGTCAACCGCAATATCAGCTTTTATTTTTGGAACTCTAGCCTCATTCAGGGTTAACCAAATATCTACCCTTGCACCTAAACTAATAGAAATATCTTCGTAAAAGGCAGGGTATTGGTTATATACCATTGCATTCAACGTGTCTTTATAGTCTTTTATTGTTTCATCGAATTTAACTTGCCCTAAATTTAATGAGGCTTCAATTAACCTGTTACGTGACTCGCTCTGATTCAATCCAATAAGCAAAGGTAACCCTGTTCTCTCATTTTGCATTCCTCGTCCCAGAACAAGATCTACACGTGAACCTTTAGGAATCAACTTCCCTGGATCAATCTGTTTACCTTTAAATTTTTGCTCAAGCACGTTGTTTACAGCAATATCTGGTACAAAAATCATGTTTCCAACAATTAAACCCTGAAGATCAAGAATAGCTTTTGCCTGACGTAATGTTACCCCTACAATATTAGGCATTTCAACTTTTTTAGGGTTTTTTGCATTCATCGTTAACAAAATTCTTCGATTCTGCTTAACCTTTGTTCCTGTAAGAGGTA
>Ga0116171_10006275_pt1 | contig 10289 bp, 5 predicted proteins | sample AD_JPNHW2_MetaG_FD_89798 | JGI IMG/M metagenome (GOLD analysis project Ga0116171, IMG submission 89798) | Active sludge microbial communities of municipal wastewater-treating anaerobic digesters from Japan - AD_JPNHW2_MetaG | ecosystem: Engineered > Bioreactor > Anaerobic > Digestate | place...
ATGAAAGCACGGGCGCGGCCACCTGGAAACGTTCATCGGCGGCCGCGGTAAACCATGTGACGGCACCGCCGCCCGAGATGCCGGTGATGGCGGCTTTGGACGTATCGGCTTCACTCCTGGACTCCAGATAGTCCAGTGCGCGCATGGCGTTCCAGACCTCGACGCCGGCCGGCGTATAGCCAAGCGAAAGCCAGTGCCACATCGCCAGATCGTGGATGCCGTGGTGGATGCCGGGAATTTCACCGAATTCGATCGTGTCCAGCAGAAAGGCAACGTAGCCGTGCCGCGCAAGCCAGATGCCATGCTGCTGGTAATCGACCTTGGCCCCGCCCGGCCTAGGCGAATGTCCAGAGACATAGACGACAGCGGGGAACCTGGCCCCTGCCGCGGCCGGCCTCGGCAGGTAGAGGTTGCCGGTGACGTAGAGCCCCGGCTGGCTCTCGAACAGGACGTTCTGGACCCGGTAACCTTCGCGCTGGAATTCGCCCGTGATGCGCGCCTTCAACGGCGTGCGGGCAGGCAGAGGTTCCAGGCCCAGCATGTCCATGAACTGCCGGTGAACTTCTGGCCGCCGCCGCTTCCAGTCGTCAAGGTTGTTGATGCCTTTAAACTGGTCGCGCGTGATCGCAGCGCCGCGCAGGACCAGGTTCTTCTGGAACAGTTCGTAACGTTGCGCCGCATTGTGACGCCCGGGGCCTTGAGTTGGAGCCTGACCCTGGACCGATACTCCAACGGCAAGGAGAATTAGAATCGCCCGCATCCTGTCTGGCCTCCCAATAAGTACTTTCCCGCGCCGCGAACGCTACTGCACAATCGCAGCCCCAATGCTCAGTGCTCCCAAACCCGCAAGGCCTCGCCCAGCGAAGCCGCCTCGCGAATCGAACCGCTCTTCCCATAGAGCTGGTAGATGGAGCGGGTGTAGCGGTAAGCGCCTGGGAGCGGCGTTAGCGATACGATTTCGCGCGGCGCCAGGAGTCCGGCGACTTCGGGCAGGTCGGTGATTCTCAGGACGTTAAGCAGGGCCGGCCCCTGCCAGTGTGAGCTTGGAGGATTATCGAGAATCACACGGCTGATCCTGCTGTCCAGAGCAGCGGCGTGGATCGCCAGGCCGCCCATGTCCTTCCGGCCGTAGACCGAGATCGAACTCAGGTTCAGCTTCTCCGCGTCCACCAGGTAGTCCACTGAGCGCAGGATATCCCACAACTGCATGGATTCGAGAGTCCCCCCCAGCAGGGCGACTGTCATCTTGGTGACCGAAGTCCGGTTCACGTCCATCGGGTAGTCGACGGCCCGGGGATTGAGCACCAGCACCACATGGCTGGCGAAGGCGGACAGCAGAGGGTCGTAATCCACCGGGAATACGATGTCGTCCTTCCCTTTCACGAAGATCAACGCCGGATGGCTCGGCTTGCCATCGCGAGGAACGAACAACTGGCCGTGGACGCGGACGCTCTCCTCGGTGGAGAATTCGACGTTGAACGAATCGGTGTACCTTCCCGTCCACCCCATGAACGGGCTCTTCCATGCATCGTAGGGGACACGGGTCTTGGGGAACCCCCGAAAGACTTTGTCCTTGAGCGCGGAGGTCAATTCGGCGCGGCGCTTGTTCCATGCCGAAAGGCTTTTGTAGGGCTTTGGCTGGTACGGCGGGATGAACGTGCGTTCGATGCCCTCATTGATCGCATTGGCGGGGTAGCGGTCGAGGACAGTGAGGCGTGCATCGGGTTCCCGCTCGATGACGCCCTCTTCATAGGGAGTGAGATCGTTGCGCAACCAGCGGTTCATCCATTCGTCGGCTGCTTTGCGGTAGGCGGGTGTGTCGAGGTGGCCGGTGTCCTGGGCGAACTCGGCGAGTTTTTCGGGGACGCCGTGCCATTGATAGACGGGGCGCAGACATTTATAGACGGGTTCGTAGCCGGCCGGGGGGAAGGCGCCATCCTTGCTGGCGTTGACGATCATCAGAGGGCGGGGGGCGATGAGCGCGCCAACCAATGGCAGGTCGATCTGATAGGTATTCCAAAAGTAGATGCAGTCGCAGTTCTCGCGGACAGTGTCATTGGCAACGTGGGGGCCGACCGACCAGGTCCCGTGCACGGGCGCGGCGGCTTTGAACCTATTGTCGGCAGCGGCGGCAAACCATGAAACCGCGCCACCTCCTGAGCGGCCGGTGATGCCGGCGCGAGTCGCATCGACTTCGGGGCGGATCTCGAGATAGTCCAAAGCGCGCATCGCGTTCCAGACCTCGACGGCCGCGGGGGTGTAGCCGAGCGAGAGCCAATGCCACATCGCCAAGTCGTGGACACCGTGATGGATGCCTGGAATCTCCGCGAACTCGATGGTGTCAAGCACGAACGCGGCGAAGCCGTTCCTGGCGAACCAGATGCCGTGATGCTGATAGTGCGCCTTGGCCCCGGCGGGTCCGGGGGCGTGGCCGGAGACATAGACGATGGTTGGAGGCTTGCCGGCGCCCGGTTCTGACGCCGGCAGATAGAGATTTCCTGTGACATAGAACCCGGGCCGGCTTTCGAAGACGATGTTTTCGACGCGGTAGCCCTGGCGTTCGAATGAGCCTGTCACGCGCGCGTTCAGAGGAGTGCGCGCCGGCAGCGGATTCAGCCCGAGCATGTCCATGAACTGGCGGTGGACTTCGGGCCGACGCCGCTTCCAGTCGTCGAGGCTGTTGATGCCCTGGAACTGATCGCGGGAGATCGCCGCAGCCCGCTGAGCGAGGTTCTTCTGGAAAAGTTCGTAGCGTTGCGCGGAGGTATGGCGCCCAACGCCCGGAGCCAGGGGTTGACCGTGGATCGAAACAGCAGCGGCAAGAAAAAGGGAAAAGAGGATATGTTGCATTCAACCTGTCCTTACGGTCAGTATTCCCATAATCCGTTGTTGACCAACCAGCGATGGCGCGTGGCGGAGAAACAGCTGATCTCTGGTCTCTGCCCCAGAATTACACGCGGCTCGACGGTTGCCGAGTCAAACAAGGAGCGGCAGTTATGCCGACTTCAATATCTCGTCCCATGCCACCCCCCGTTTCTCGTGCACCGCCATGCGGCCCATGAGCGCAGAAAGGGTGCTCTCAGCCGCCAACTTCCAAGTGTGGCAGGGCTTCTCCTCAACGATGCTCTTGAAGAAGGAGGCTACTGCATCGATCGTAATCTCATGAGCCGAGTCGCGCTTCTCGATTAAGCTCTTGTCCCGCAGGTCGTCGCCGTTCGGATGACGCCAGTCCCCTTCTGGGGCGTGCAGCTTGTAGTACTTACGAGAAGTCTCAATCATGCCTTTGGAGCCGAAGAACTGCTCCCGCACGTCGCGGTAGCCGGCCGTGAACTTGATGGAAGTGAGCCAGCCTTCGACGCCGTTCGGGTAAGAGAACGTGATGTTGTGATGGTCGGTCTTCCAATCGCCGTACCGCAACTGGTATCGCAGCCCGCCCGATCCGGTGCACTTCACCGGGTGGATGTCGCCGGCAAACCAGTTCATCGTATCGATCCCGTGGCAGTCCTGCTCCACGAGGGGGCCGCCAGAGTATTTCTCCCATTTGGCCCAGTTTCTGGATTGATCCTCTTCATTTCGATCTGGCGGAATGTTCTGGCCCTGGGCGGATGCGAGGCCGCCCAGTACCCAGTAAGACATCATCAGTTTCATTTCGCCGATGCGGCCGCTCTTTACGTAGTCCCTCGCCGTCAGATACTCCGGCGCATACCGCTGCTGAAAGCCGAACTGAATGGTCTTTCCCCTATCGGCCTTGTCGCCGATTTCAAGTACCTTCTTGCAGCCAGCAACATCCGCACCGGCAGGTTTTTCGCAATAGACGTGTTTGCCGACCTGCACAGCCGCCTCGAGGTGCTCGGGATGAAGGTGCACCGGAGTCGAGATGAGAACCGCATCGAGCGATTTGTCATCCAGGAGCCTCCGGTAGTCCCGGTAGGCAGGGACCTTGTCCGCACCAGGGATCTTCGATTTTCCGAGGTCGATGCGGTCCGGGTACTTGTCACAGATCGCAGCCAGCCTGGCGTTCTTGTCCCCGGCCATGAAACCGCCAACATAGATGCCGCGATTGCCGGTGCCTATGATTCCAAACGACGCGGCCGAGTTGGCCTGCGTGCCAAACGCCGTTTGGGCGCTTACGATCAGCGGCGCTGCGCCCGATAGGATTTCGCGTCGATTCATCCCAGTCGCCTCCTAAGCTCACTTCCCCCGACTACCGGTCTAGAAATCCAGACGAAGGCCAAGCCGGGTCGTCCGCGGGCCCGTGCTTGCGCCCACGATGCCGTGGCAGGAGCGAGAGCAAGCAGGGCCCGCATGGCGCCGGATCAGAAGTCCAGACGCAACCCGAACAGCATGGCGCGGCCACCGCCAGCCGAGGTGACGAGTCCGAATGACCCGGACTGGATGCTCGTTGAGGGACTACTGAAGTTGGGCCGGTTGAAGGCGTTGTGCATCTCCCAGCGGAACTGGGCACGAGCCTTTTCGTCAGCGAACAGCCAGTTCTTGTGAATGCCCATGTTCCAGGTGGCCGTTCCGGGGCCGGTGAGGATGTAGCGGGCTGAGTTGCCGTAGTAACCGCGGCCCGTCACAGGCAGCACGAAGGCTGACTTGTCGAAGATGAGTTTGCCTGTCTCGATTGAAGTCCGCATCTCGCCCGAGTCGAAGTTGCCGTCGCCGATGCGGTCGGGGCGGCCGGAGAAGACGTTCGTGTATGTGGGGTCGGCGTTAGTGTAGGAAGGGCTCAGCCGGGGACCCGTGAGAAGAGTGGTGATGCCGGCGAGTTGCCATCCGCCAATCATATGGTCAAGCAGGATGGGCATGTTGCTCAGGGCATGGCGGCCGCGTCCGATGGGGATGTCCCAGACATAGCTGAAGCGCAGTTGCTGGCGGCGCAGCGCGGCATCGTCGGAGCGCTCGAGGTAGCGGGCATACTGATTCTGCTGAATGCTGGCCGTGTATCCATTCAGGCCCACGTCGGTAATGCCTTTGGACAGCGTGTAGTTGACGTTGAACCAGAGGCCGCGGCTCATGCGCCGGTCGGCCTGGAAGGTGAAACCGTTGTAGATCGCATTGCCGCCGGTCTGGATCAGGCTGGCGGTGTTGAATCGGGGATACGGTCTGCGCGCGGCGCTGAACGGGGTTGTGCTGGGGCGCAGCAGGTTCAAATCCTCGCTGTAGGGGATGTTCAGCGAGCGAGTGCCGACATAAGCGACGTCAACGGCCATCCCGAAGATTTGCCGTCCGATGGAGAGGTTCCACTGGTGAGTGCGCTCGTTGGGGAACCTGGAACTCACGCCGCTAATGGTCTGAATCCCCGAGAATGTCGAAGTGGTGGCAAAGGGAGCCGGGAATTTGATCGTGGGTGTATTGGAGCCTTCGATAATGAAGCTCTCAGTGGATTGCCATGGTCCGCCGGTGGCGTTCTGGCCAAGGGAACCCGGCCAGAATTGCGCATAGATCCCGTAGCCGGCGCGGATGACGGTGGTGGCGTCGCTGAAGGGGCGATATGCGATGCCGATGCGGGGGCTGACGTTATTGGAGTCCTTAAACATCAGGCTCCGCTCCGGCAATCCCACGTCTTTCGCAGTGCGTATGGGCAAGGTGGCGGCGACAGAGGGAACAAGGTCGGTGGGGATGGAAGAGCCGGCCGTGACCATGCTTCCCGATGTCGGGTCGAAGGTGAACATGCGGTCGAACTTCTCCACCCATGGCGTCTGGTATTCATAACGCACGCCGTAGTTCAGGGTGAAACGCGTGTTCACCTTGAAATCATCCTGCAAGTAGAATCCCGTGGAAGTGCCGCGGGTGTAGGCATTGGGACGCGCGATGCCGCGGGTGGCACCGGACGGATAACCCAGCAGGAAGTTGGCGTAGGCGAGCCCGCTCAACCGGTCGTCGAACGAGTACGTGCCGCGAATTGACAGGGGCTTATTCTGGTTGTTGACCTGCAGGCGGCGGATGTCGGCGCCGAACTTGAGGCTATGTCGGCCCCTGAACCACGACAAGTTGTCGATCACCTGATAGGTGTTCTGCGCGGCACTTGCGGTGTTTCTGTCGTTGCTGGCGGCGATCGGGATGGCACCGCCGAAAGAAAACTGAGGCATGCCGCTCACGGCGGGGTCGTTGCCTGGGTTGGAGATACCGCTGATGCCGAGTTGGGACTGTACGTCCGTCCCGAAGTTGAAGTCAGAACTCCACGATTTCGTCCTGTTGAAGCCCAGCTTTACCTCGTTCACCATACTGGGCGAAAAGGTGTGGGTGTCGGAGATCACCAGGCTCCGGCCTGGGATGTTGCTCAGTGTGCTGGAGCCATAGCCGCTCTTGAGCGGGCCTGGGTAGGTGTCGCCATTGGTGGCGGTGATGCCGACGCGAGCATAGAGGAGGTTTCTGTCGCTGATCCGGTGGTCGCCGCGGAAGGAGTAAACGTTCGAATCATAGGCGCCGCCCGGATCGGCATAGAAGTTCTGCGTCATGCCATAGGTGCCCTGTCCCGGCTGGTTGGGATCCGGGTAGAGGAGATCCTGCACCTTCTGGGAGATAGGACTGATCCGACTGGAGGGGAGGGCGTTGTTGGGGAATGGGGTGTTGCCGTTGAGAGGATCCGCCACGGTGATGAGGCCATTCAACGCGGAGAAGTTCCCCTGGCGCATGGCGGACGTGGGCACGATGGTGTAGGAACGGTTGCCGATGCGGTAGCGGGCGCCACTGTACGAGGCGAAGAAGAACGTTCTGTCCTTGCCGTTGTAGAGCTTTGGAATCACGACAGGGCCGCCGCCACTGGCGGCGAACATGTTGTGATTGGTGAACGAAACGGGCTGGCGGTCAGACCATCTGCGCGCCTGAGTCATGCTGTTGAAGTTGCCCCAGTAGAAGCCGCCGTGGGGGGTGTTGGTGCCGGCCTTGCTCACCGACATGAACTGGGCCACCTGCGCGTACTCGGCCGACGTGTTCGCCGTGAGGACCTTAATCTCCTCGAACGCTTCGATGTCGCCCGAGAAGCCGTTGGCCGTATTGGTGCTGCCGACCATGTCGTTGACCGATATTCCATCGGCGGTGAAGTTGTTGGCAGTGGCGCGGGCGCCGTTTACCTCATAGCCGCTCGAACTCTGGAGACCGGCGGTAACGTTTGTGATGTTGGCCCATGCGCGCCCCATGACACTCATGGGGAGTTCGGCGAAGTCGCGGCTGGTCTTCAGGTTAGAGAGTGTCGCCGTCTCGGTTTCGACCTGCGTGGTGCCGCCCTCGACGGTCACTGTCGTCGCCAGATCGCCAACTTCGAGCTTCGCGTCGATGCGTTTGATTTGTGCGCTGGCCAAGTCGATGCGAGTCTGGCTGAAGGTCTTGAAGCCTGGAGCAGCGACGGTCACCTGGTAGAAGCCGGTCGCCAGACCTGCCACGCGGTAGCTGCCACTCTCGTCAGTCCTGGCAGTCCTGGTGAAGTTCGTTCCCTCATTGCGGACGGTGACGTCGGCATTCGGGACCAAGGCTCCAGCGGAGTCAGTGACTGCCCCCAGAATGGTGCTTTGGATGTTCTGTGCATTGAGGCTGCGGGGCCCCAGGAAACTCAAGGTGGCGATCAGGATCGCCAAAGTAGACCGCCGGAACTTCATCGCGACTATACTCCTCAGAAAGTTGTCTGGTTGGCGTTGACCTGCCGAGGGCTGCCTCGGAAGCAATGATTCGTGCAGTTAGTGTATATATATGAACCACCATTGTCAATGAAGAAGTGCGGAGAATAGCGGAGATCGAACAGACCTCCCCGTCGGGCAGGCCATCCTCTGTGGCTAGGCGAGAAGCGGATGGGACAAAGAGAGTCAGCTCGAGCGACGGGATGATGCCGTTGCAGGTGTGCTGCCGTTGCCGTTGCTTGAAGTAGTTGCAGCGAAGAAGTGCGAGAGAACCAGGGCTAGCGCCCCCTTAAGAGCGGAGTCGCCGCGGTGCCTTGAAGGGATGATACGCAGGCGGCTGAGGTAGCGGTGGGCCGCCCGGCTCCGCAGAGTCCCCCAGACCCAGTCCTTCATCAGGTCCCACCCAGACGCCAGGTAGTCACTCACCACGATGGCTTCCGGATTGAAGGTCGCGTTCAGGTTCGCGAAGCCCATCCCAACATACGTCGCGGTTTCCCGCAATACGTCGAGGGCAATCGGGTCCCCATTGCGCGCCAGACGAAGGATGGCCTCCGCGCTCTGTTCCGGTGCATGGGATGCCGCTCCTCGGCGCTCGGCATAGAGCCGCTCCAGTGCCTCTTGCGAGGCGTACTCTTCCCAGCAGCCGACGCCTCCACAGACACAGCGTCGACCATCAGGATAGAGGCTCGTGTGGCCGAACTCCACCGCCTCACCAAAAGCGCCGTGGAAAAGCCGGCCCTCAATTACAACACCAGTGCCCAGTCCATGGCGTAACGCTAAGAAAACAAAGTTCTCCAGCGGCCTGCTGCCGGGCTCGCAGAACCATAGCTCGGCCAACGCCCGCAACTTGGCATCGTTCTCAATATAGAAGGACGCCGGAATCCCAGCCGAGAGGATTGGGCCGATGTCGACTTCGAACCAACCGAGATGCTCGGCTGCCACCACACGGCCTGTCGCATGGTCGATGGTCCCTGAAACGCTCACACCGACTCCGAGCAGACGATTACTTGGAACATTGCCGACAAGCGCCCGGATCGCCTCCCGAACGCGTGCGAGGAAAACGTGCTGGTCCGGCTGCCAGGAGACCGTGCGTTGGTTGATGATCTTGCCATCCAGGCCGGCAATGGCAACCCGCGTTTCCGACCGCGCAATTTCCACGCCAACGGCCATCAGAGCTTTCGGTTGCAGGCGGAGTATCAGAGGACGTCTTCCCACCCTCGCTTGACCCTCGCTGGGGGTTTCGCTGAGCAGTCCATCGCGGATCATCCGGTTGACGATGAAGGTAACCGAACTCGGCGAGAAGCCGGTGATTCTCACGATGTCGGCTCGTGAAGTTCCCAGATCTTGCCGGATGATGCTCAACAGGAGGCGTTCGTTGGCCTCGCGCAGGTCGGACTTTCGTAGTGCGCTTCTGCTGGTTAGAGACATTGTTGACACACCTAACCCAAGAGCATACCATTGCTCCAGTGACTGTACCAATACCTCAACGAAGAATGTTTCTAGCGGCGGCGGCGAGCGCTCGCGTTCTGGGTGCCAGTGAACGGATCCGCTGCGGGACCATCGGCGCAGGCGGCCGGGGCCAGTATCTGACCGCCCAGTTCAAGGAACACGGGGCGGAGATGGGAGCCGTGTGCGACGTCTATGAGCCGAATCTGCAACGCGGACTTCGCGCCGCCTCGCCGGGAGCGCGCGGATACGCAGACTACCAACGTCTTCTGGAAGACAAGACAATCGACGCAGTGGTCATCGCGACGCCGGACCATCTTCACGCCAGCATTCTCATCGACGCTGTGGAAGCGGGCAAGGATGTGTACGTCGAAAAGCCGCTGGCCCACACCATCGAAGACGGTTTCCGTATGGTGGTCGCAGTGCGCCGTACAAAGCGGATTGTCCAGGTGGGAACGCAGCGGCGCAGTTATGAACTTTATCAGGAAGCCAAGGGCATGCTGGAATCAGGGATTGTCGGCAGCGTGCGCCTGGTGACCGCCCACTGGCTGAACCGCTGGGAGTCGCTGCAAACACGGCCGCTCCAAGGCAAACTGGACTGGGACCTGTTTCTCGGCACCGCGCAAAAGCGGCCTCCTGACGCCGTCCGGTACTTCAACTGGCTCCATTCCTGGGATTACTCCGGCGGAATCATGATCGGGCAGGCGGCGCACATCGTGGACGGCATCCACTGGATGATGAACTCGACGCATCCTCTGGCCGTCACTTGCGCCGCTGGCAAAGTGAACCTCCCTGGCGCCGAGATACCCGAGACAAGCAGCATGATCGTGGAGTACCCGGAGAACTACCTGCTGGTTTTCACGCTAGGCTACCAGGCGATGCGGTACAACCAGTTCAACGATCAGATGCAGCAGTTCCACGGCGCCAAGGCCAGATTCGACCTGGGACGCGAGTCGTGGGCTGTCTACCCGCAGAGTTCGGCCGTCGAGATGAAGCCCAGCCGCGAGCGGCGCAGTCCGGGAAGCTTTGACTCGGCCAGCGTCGCCCATGTTCGCCAGTTTATTGAGTGTCTTCGCAGCCGATAGCGATCAACGCGAGGGGAGACAAGAAGGCGAGGATCAGGACCGCCTTCGGTATTCCACTGGTCAAGGGGAAAATCTGGTCAACGCCGGAGGCTGCGAAGCCACTCATAGAGGAGCTCAAGATGTTCCCCATGAGCGACAA